>Ga0307983_1000996_pt1 | contig 13090 bp, 10 predicted proteins | sample OrgLakmetagen991_FD_201845 | JGI IMG/M metagenome (GOLD analysis project Ga0307983, IMG submission 201845) | Saline water microbial communities from Organic Lake, Antarctica - #991 | ecosystem: Environmental > Aquatic > Non-marine Saline and Alkaline > Saline | place: Antarctica: Organic Lake... | reverse complement strand
TGCTTTCAATACCTTTGACTGGGAACAAAATAATCCGTTTTAATAATACAATTACATGCCTTTTTTGGGATGAGTTAATGGTAATGAATGAGTACAAGAGAGACTAAATTTGTTGAGGTAATACTACCATTGGCCCTGCCGCAAACTTTTACCTACCGTGTGCCACACGAGTGGGATGATGACATTGCAGTTGGACAGCGTGTTATTGTGCAGTTTGGGAGAGGTAAAAAACAGTACTCGGCGATTGTTGCGGAAGTTCACCACACTCCACCTAAAAGTTACCAAGCCAAATACCTAGAAGCAATTCTAGACGAAAACCCAATCATCCATCCTGTTCAACTTAAATTTTGGAACTGGATAGCAGACTATTATATGGCCAACATTGGTGACGTAATGGTTACTGCACTTCCTGGGGGACTACGATTGGCCAGTGAAACAAGAGTGTTGTTGCATCCTGATTATCAAAATAGTATCGATCAGTTAACGGATGACGAGTATTTGGTAGTAGAGGCACTTGAAGTTCGAAATGTCTTAGAGCTAAGCGAAATATCTCAAATATTGAACATTAAATACGTTCAGTCTAAAATAAAATCGCTTATCGAAAAGAAAGCGGTAATGGTGGAAGAAGAATTAAAGCAACGCTACAAACCGAAAATGGTGGATTACGTTCGTTTAACTTTTGAGGCCAACAAGGAGGATCGACTAAAGGTGATTTTCGATGAATTGGAAAAAGCTCCACGCCAATTGGAGTTGTTGATGACTTTTATTCAGTTGAACGGAAGGTATACTTCTCAGCCAAAGGAAGTAAGAAAGTTAGAATTGCAAAAATTGATCAATGCAACTTCTTCTCTGGTGAACCAATTGGTGCAGAAAGAGATTTTTGAAGTTTACAAAGTAGAAGCAGGACGTTTAGTTACCATAGAGGCAACTTCAAATGAAAAGGAGTTGAACGAATACCAGCAAGTTGCCTATAAAGAAATTAAAAACCACTTTAAAGAGAAGTCAACGGTGTTGTTGCACGGTGTTACCTCTTCAGGGAAAACAGAAATTTATATAAAGCTTATTCAGGAAGCTATTCAAGCTAAAAAACAGGTCTTATATCTTTTACCAGAGATTGCTTTAACCACTCAGATTGTTGTTCGCTTACAGGCCATATTTGGAGAAAAAGTTGGCGTTTTCCATTCTCGTTTTAATGAAAATGAACGAGTAGAAGTATGGAACAATGTTTTAAAATTTAATCCGGGACATTACGAAGATTTTCAAATTATTCTGGGAGCACGTTCTTCGCTTTTTCTACCCTTTTCTAAATTGGGTTTAATTATAGTAGACGAGGAACACGAAAATACCTTTAAGCAATACGACCCATCGCCGCGTTACCAAGCTAGAGACGCTTCTTTGGTTTTGGCAAATATGCAAGGCGCTAAAGTTTTATTGGGATCAGCTACGCCTTCTATTGAAAGTTATACCAACGCCAAAGAAGGGAAATATGGCTTGGTGACGCTGTCCAAAAGACATGGAAATGTTACTTTACCAGAAATTACTTGTGCTGACGTAAAAGAAGCGACAAGAAAGAAAAAAATGAATTCTCATTTCACACCAGAGTTGTTGAAAATGATGGAGGAGAATTTAGAAGCAGGAAAGCAAATTATTCTTTTTCAAAACAGACGTGGCTACTCCCCAGTTATGATGTGTGATACCTGTGGTAATGCTCCCCAATGTGTGAACTGTGATGTGAGTTTAACGTATCATAAATTCAAGCGAGAACTAAATTGTCATTATTGCGGATACCATACGAACTTGCCAACTGCATGCCCTTCTTGCGGAGATACCAACCTTCAAGTTAAAGGATTTGGAACCGAGAAAATAGAGGAGGAGTTGGCGATATTTTTACCCAAAGCCAAAATAGGGAGGATGGATTTGGATACCACCCGAGCGAAGAAAGCCTATCATCAAATCATTACCGCTTTTGAAGAGAAGGAAATTGATATATTAGTAGGAACCCAAATGGTAACCAAAGGCTTGGATTTTGAAAACGTAGGAATGGTAGGCGTTTTAAATGCGGATAACATGCTCAATTTTCCTGATTTTAGAGCTTTTGAACGATCTTATCAATTAATGTCACAAGTAGCAGGTAGGGCAGGAAGAAAAAAGGACAGAGGACAAGTTTTGATTCAAACTTTTAATCCGGAACATCAAATTATTCGACAAGTAATTGATAGTGATTACTTGGGGATGTACCGAAATGAATTAATTGATCGGAGAAACTTTCAATACCCTCCGTTTTATCGTTTAATTCAGTTAACCTTAAAACATAGGGACCAGCGAAAGATTGAAGAAGCCGCTCAATATCTTGCCACTCGTTTAAAACAAAAGTTTGGCCAACGAATTTTAGGCCCCGAAGCTCCGGGGATTGCTCGAATTAGAAATTTCTATCATCAAAATATTCTTTTTAAAATTGAAAGTAAAGCTTCCATAAAAAAAGCGAAAGACTTGTTAAAAGAAGAATTACAGTTGTTCGCTGTTCATGACGTATACAAGTCGGTTAGAGTAGTGGTAGATGTTGATCCGGTTTAGAGATAACGTAAAATACACCAAAAGTTAACGTGCGCTTCTAATAAATAATCACTTTAGAGGTAATCGTTTTTCCATTACTTCCTATCATTCTAACGGAGTAAACACCAGGCGACGTATTTAATGAAAAAGCGATTTGATTCTTTTTTGAGACTACCTTTCGATAGATGGATTGTCCTATTCCATTAATAATTTCAACCTCACCATTGAAATTATTTACAAGCTGAATGGTAAATTGCCCTTTTGAAGGATTAGGGGAAATAACGAAACTTTCACCACTAAGGTCGTTGTTCGCAATGCCAACACCCAAAATTAGAGTACATGCCGAGGTGTCTTTACAACCATTTTCAGTTAACTCAACAGCATAACTGCCATTTTGGGTTGCGGTAAAAGAAGCATTAGTTTCGCCTTGAATAGTTGCATTACTACTTACACAATCTAACCATTGGTAGGTAGAATTGGTCGCACTGCTAGTTAAGGTGAATCCACTCTGGGTAACAGCAGTATTTTGATTGGTTATGAAAAGAGTAATTGTCAAGATGCTATCACAACCAACTTGATTAACCAACGTATCTGAATAGTTTCCACTTGCTGTCCAACGGTAGTTGCCGCTAGGAGAGGTATAGGATTTGCAGGCAACTACAAAAATGGAAGAGTCACTAGCCGTGCAATCGTTTAGTTTGGTGATAAAAGCGTCGGTTAATCCATTATTCGGTATTCCTTGTATATTTGGTGAAGGGTCAAAATCCGCAGGAGAAGATGCGTTGCCTACTAAATACACCTGACTGTTGTCGCAAATAATATTTGTACCTATATCTGTATTGGTTCCTGAATATGTGGTAACCCATTGAAATAATCCGTTTTTATCTAATTTTAGGAGATAGGCGTCACTTGAACCGGCATTTAACTTATTTACCGTCGCACTTGGACTTGGATTAAAATCCATGTTGCCAAAATAATAACCGGTACAAAAGATGTTATCTTTATCATCTAATTCTATTTTTTCAACTACATCAGCAGCGTTAGAGCCTAAGGTTTTTACAAAAACAAAATTTGAATTTGAATCTAATTTTAATACGAACATATCTTTGGCTCCGTTTGATGTTTCAAACACAGAGGCACTACCTGGGTTAAAGTCAATTGTATTGGTAAAGTTACCTGCCACAACAACCTCATTTAATTTTGAAACTTTCACACCCTTAATCATAACTTCTGAGTTGCTCGAAATGCTTTTGGCCCATATTAAGTTACCTTGATTGTCTAGCTTTGTAACAAATGCATCTAATTGCGAACTGTATGATAAATTAACAATAGAAGGGGAAGGGTCAAAATCTATTGTTCCTCCATAAAATCCTGCAAAAATTATATTGTTAGTGCGATCAATAGCAATTTCTCTGCTAGCGTCATTATTACTTGAAGATCCAAATGTTTTGTTCCAAATAAGGTTTCCTGTGGAGTCAAATTTGGTTAAAAAGATATCCGTTGAATTACTATTTGAGGTTGAATTTTGAATTGCTGAACTGGGGTCGAAGTCTACAGTACCAGAAAAAGATCCAGTAATAATAATTTCGCCCAAAGAGTTTATTACCACATTCGTTCCTTCATCATTAGAAGTGCTCCCAAAAGTCTTTACCCAAGTTATATTTCCATTGGGATCAAATTTGGCTAAAAAAACATCTGTTCCACCATTTGATGTTTTCGTAAAGGTTCCAGTAGTGGTTCGGTCAAAGTTAACCGAGTTAGAAAAAGTGCCTGTTACGTATATGTTTCCCCATTTATCGATGGCTAAGCTTTTCGACCAATCTAATCCTACTCCGCCAATTGCTTTACTTACTAAAAGCTGTCCCGAAGTTGTATATAAGTTTAATAAAATATCACCTCCTCCATTGTGAAGAACATTTGGTGTGGGGTTGATAGGATTAAAATTTATTGCACCATCGAATGTACCAATGGTAGCAATTTGATTTCCATGAACCTCTGCATCCCATATTCGATCATAGTTGATTGAGCCATATGAGCGCACCCACTCCAAAGTTTGGCCAATTGAAGAGAATGAAAAAACGATGAATAAAAAGGTAAATGATATTTTTCTCATAATATTCCAAAAGTAGTAAATTATTCTACATTAATATGTTAATTCCAATCAGCAATTACGGAACCTGTAATCACTTACTTTTTTCTAAGAAATACGATAAGGTTTACCACTTGTTATTTTCCCTTTTTAATCGATTTCAACCTCCAAACCAAACATTCACCAATGAAACCACTTGGCCAAAGAGAATTAATACCGGCAGGATAATTAAAAATGAAGGAAATAATAATTGAGTTAAAGGAGCCTTTGTTTTCTTATTTTCTTTTGCAATGGTCACAAAGCTGCTAATGGCCATTATGGAAAAGAGCAGATAAAGCACCCTCATAAGAATGTCTTTTTTAACAGAGATTCCAATTGCTACACCCGTCTCATTATTATATAAATTCGACCAATAAAGGTTCAGCACCATCGAGATTATGAAAATGAAATAAGAGAAAATTAGAATTACAAAGGCCTTTTTTTGCTGTTCGTTCATGTTTGCTACCTATTTATCCTGTTGAATTAAAATAACTTGTTCTCTTACTTGAGCTTTAATGAATTTCAAATAGTCGAAGCCTCGCTGCAAAATTTGTAACATGCTCTTTTTATATACTCTTCCAGATTTTAGATAGTTCATGAACTCATCTTTTTTCCTCAATTCATAAAATACTTCCCCATGAAATGAATGGTTGACAGGAGCTGGATATATAAAGGGCGCATTTTGATCCATGTAAGGAAGTGCGGTATTTAGTACGAATTCTTTTTCAACATAGAGCCAATCTTCCATTCTAGTATATACTACATTGTGTAAGTTGAGGTAATACCAAATGAGGCTGTCTTTTCGTTCAATTGTCATGTCAGAATCAGTGTTGATTCTTTTATACGTATTTGCAGTTGCGTTGAAGGGCAGGTAAGAAGTGAAGTGATCTAAAAATATGGTTAAGCTGTCAGGGTTTAGTGTTCCCGACCGATACTCTAACAAGGTGTCATGAGAACGTGCCATTATTTTATAAATATTAATGGTTCCTTGCAGCACCAATGAGTCTGCATATAAATCTTTATTAATATCAACCAATAATTGTTCTTTCTTGGTTTCTAGTTTCTTATTCTCACGCCATTCATTAACAATGAAGGAAACCGTAATTCCTGAAATAATGATTATAAAATCAGCAAAATAAGACCATTTGGATTTTCTAAGTATTCGAGACATTTCTATGTATTAAGCGTTAGTACGAATATAAAAGGAATTAATGGAAAACCGCGTTTACTTCAATTTACTTAGAAACAGATTCATTGCTTCTCGTTTTTGCTTGTCAAAATCAAAATTAATGTACTTGGTGAGATACTCTCTCAAAAGTGTTTTGCTGATGAGGTTTTGAGTTGAGCTGCTGATGGAAGTGTCTAAATGGTTTAAGCCGTCTTGCATCACTTGGTTAAATTCAGTGATAAATTGGTCTGGTAATTTTTTGTTACTCACCCACGCTGCAAAAACAAATGGCAAGCCTGTTAGTATTTGCCACTCTTCGGCTAAATCGAATTGGTGGGTGTATTCTTTATTTAAGTGAAAGGTTCGGTCGCCAATAATAACCCCGGCAGTTGTACCTGAAATTTGGCTTTCAAAACCGGCTTCTCCCGCAATAAATGTAGGAGCAATATTCCAAAGTTCTTTGCACAGCACTCTGCACAAATTAACTGACGTTCGAGAATGGTAATCCAAGTAGATTTTCTCTATTTCCTGCAAGGGAACCTCGCTTACCAATAAAACCGATTTTACCTTGCCAACAGCTCCAATACAATAGTCAGAAATGACATGAGCTTCTCTTACGTTTGGAATTGCCGCGACAGGAATTAATCCTAAATCCACTTCTCCGTCAATTAGTTTTCTAGCACATTCAGATGGAATGTCTTTATGTAATTCTATTTGGTTAGAAAACTGTAAATTATTCTCTATACCAAACACTAAAGGCGTTGTGTTGAGGTAGGACACAATCGATATTTTTACTTTTTCCAAGGTCAAAAATTCAAGTCACAAACCTAAGCAGTCAAACTTGAATTTGTTCGTTCTTTTTGGTTCTTTTTATGCAAGGTTATGGTGGCTGCAACCGCCGAAATAATGGCGACGAATGAGGACAAAGCAATTCCAATTAAAGGAATGGTTAAGACCATAGCAAATAGAATTCCATTTCCAATTACAATACCTCTATTTTTCTTCATATAATGAACACTTTCTGAAAGTTTGTATTTTTTACGTTCCAAGTTATAATCGATGAACGAAAACCCATAGTAATAAGCAGAAACTAAGAGTAGAATAGGGGAGCTGACTAAACCAAGAAGCGGCACGAAACTGAGTCCAAAAAGTAAAACAATGAAGAACATCTCGAAAATAAAGTTTCGAATACTGATTTGGATTCCTCTAAATGTGTCGATTAGTAATTGGTTGAAGGAGAAAGGGTAGTCTGTCCCCTCTAAAATTTTCTCGGTTTTTTCAGAAACAACTGCTAAAATGGGCGACATCAAAATCAGCACTACATGCCCGCCTAGAAAAGCAAGGATTAAAAACACAAGTATTTTCAAAATAATCCAAAGGATGAAATGAACAGTTTGGGATAGAAACTCCGAACCCCAAAATTCCCATCTTTCCAAGTCGATGAAGCTTTCCAACCAAATCAATAATTCGTCAGATACTTCTCCTAAAAAATGAAGTCCGGTGGTAAAAAATAGAATGTTTAAAACGACGGGCCATAAGAAATAGCGCTTCATCTTATTTTTGAAAATAAACTCAAGAGCGCTTCCATAGGAGGAAAGTGCAGCTACTAGATTTGAAAAAAGTTTCATGTTGTTGATCGGTAATTCAAGAGCAAAGATAAATTTTCTATCTTAGATGTTTCCAACCATAATTAACCTGCTGTTGCAACGAGTGTTTATTATAATGAGTAAAAACTAGTTTCCAAATCAATTTGCAATCTTTGTAAGTTCTATGAGGTGTTTGATTATTCTGTTTTTAATTTTAGGTGGGTTTTCTGCATGGTCTCAACAAAGTTCAACAGACTTTCTATTTACAATTAAGACTGATAACCCTGGGTTGACGAATTCTACTTCTTTTCGTTTAAATCTAAATCAACCGAACATTAATTACTTGGTTGATATTGATTGGAACAACGACGGTGTTTTTGATACGTTGGGAGTCACTAATTCAATTACTCATAATTACTTGACGACAGGAAATTATACCATTAGGCTTAAAGGTCAATTTCCAAAGCTACTTCTTGGTGATTATAAGACAAATCAATCCGACCGAAGTAAATTAATTTCAGTAGATCAATGGGGAAATCAACCTTGGACGGATGTTTCACTCATGTTTATTAATTGTGATAGCCTACTAACAACTCCGCTCGATACACCAGATTTTTCTAGAATTTGGGCACTAGGGAGTATGTTCGCAGGAGCTGAAAAGTTTGACGGTCCGGTAAATCATTGGGATGTATCAATGGTAACAACTACAAATGTTATGTTCTATGGAGCAGAGTCATTTAATCAACCAATGGACAATTGGGACGTGTCGTCTATTGTATTTGCTTCTCGAATGTTCGCACATGCAAAATCATTTAATTCTTCCTTAAACAATTGGAATTTAACATCTGCTATAGATATAAGTTTCATGTTCGAAGGGGCAACTAGTTTTAATCAATCGATTAACAGTTGGAGTACTCCGGTTTGTACTTCCATGTTTTCCATGTTTCTTGAAGCACATAATTACAACCGGCCAATGGATAGTCTCGATGTTTCCAACGTCATTGACTTTGGTAGAATGTTTGAGAATGCTTCTTCGTTTAACCAAGATATTTCCAATTGGGATTATTCAGGTGCGTTTGGAATGCGATGGTTTTTGGATAATTCGGGAATGTCTACTAGCAACTACGATGCATTGTTACAAAGCTGGCGTACGAACTATCTCAATAGAAATTTGAATGTTGGTGCACTTGGTATGGAGTACTGCTCAGGCTCTGCAGCTAGAGCTACTTTAGTTCAAAGCGGATGGCAGTTTAACGGCGATACGCTTCAATCAAATTGCACGTTTACCGCAGATCACCAACTTAATTTAAAAACAGAAAAAGACTTTTATGTCTATCCAAATCCATCAGAAGGACTTATTCACTTGGAGTTGGAACGTATTCAATCTGATAAAATTCGAATTTATAATTCTTTTGGTCAACAAGTTGCAGAAATAATGCCTGAAAATAAAATGGTAATAATAAATATAACCCATTTCGATAATGGGCTATATTTCGTTCAGTATAGAAACCAAATCTCCAAGCTGGTTAAGAAATAGTTTTCAAGTAATCAATCAAAGATAGTGGTTCTTTAGAATCTCTTTCCAAATTACAACACCAAAACTCTCGCATGCCATATTTCCACTTTCTTAAATGTTGCGGTTTTTCACGCACCTGCTTGATTAAAGTAGGCTTGTCAATCCAGCCCACCAAAAAAGTATCCGTTTCGTAACGATAAGCGGCTAATTGTTGATAAATTCCCTCGACATTAGATTTAAAATCAATGGTTTGCTTTTTTAACCAGTCATCTTTTCGTAACCGTAACTGCTTGAATGCTATTTGCACGTGAATATCTCCATCCAAAGAGTCGATTGGTTTATTTTTTCTACGAATTAACTTAATGTCTCTCCGGTTCATCATTTCTATCAAATCTTGATCGACATCCGGAATTAAAGAGGTTTTAAGTTCAATGTCTAACTTTTTGGTTCCGGTATCAAATACAAAATCAATGTCCATTCCAGAAGAGTAGTCTTTAATATTAGAATTTTTAAACTTGATATCATAGGACTGTGCCCACTTTTTAAACGCTAATTCTCCAACATAACCTCTCAACTTGCTATCTAAAGCAACATTTGGATGTCTGTTTCGGAGGTTGTCGATAAAATTTTGTTGTAAAGCAGTGTTAAGTGCTGAAAGAATTTCTTCTTTAGAGAGTGCTATGTGAACTATCTCGCTCACTTTTTAGTAACTACTTTAAAATATCTCAGTTGATTATTTTCCAACCCTTTAATTTGTTTGCCTCTTCTTGTTTCGTAACCATCAATTACTGCCTTGTTTCTCGCATAAGTAACTTCTTCGCAAATCTTATTCTCGTTATTGGTAATCAGTGTACAAGTCCTTTTCCCTCCGTCTTTTTTATTCTGTAGCATGGTGGCGTGCAACGTCGTGCCACTACCTGCAAAAAAGTCTAAAATTTGAATGTCTTTTTTAGGAAGCAAATCGATTACGAACTGCAATAAATCGGTTGGCTTTGGATAACTGAATATATCTTGTTTTAATATATCCTTCAATTCATTGCTACCCTTTGAATTATTGAAGTCAATTAAAGCTCGGTGAGGTAGCTTTCGAATTCTAATTTCATCCTTGTTATCTACAAATTGGTATTGTTTGATGTAAACTTTCCATCCCTTCGGTGTTTCTTTGAACACAATGTAATCGTTTTTTAAGCCCCAATTGAATTTTGCCTTACCCCAACGCCACGTATTAGGTTTGCCAAACATACCTCCGGAAAGCATGGTGCTGCCATCCGGAGCGGTAATTTCGAAATCCAATGTCTTGCTGTAACTACCTTTGTAATCCAAATCTCGGAGGTAGTATTTTCCCCTGCGCTGAATGTGTTTGTCTTCTAACTTATACTTGGCATCGTTTTCTACATCCACTATTGCTTGGTTAAAAACCAAATTACTAACGTTGTTGGCGTAGCACAACATATAATCAAATTCTACAGCTACTTGCTTGCTATCATGCCCACTACCTGCTTTGTTTTTGCGAATGAAATTGGCAACAAAGTTGTGTTCTCCAAAAATTCCATCGCAAATTAATTTCACTCGTGCTTGTTCCGCATCGTCTATAGCTAGAAACAAAACACCATTATGTGATAAGAGTTGTTTTGCTTTTACAAGTCGCTTGTACATGAACGAAGACCATGTAGAGTGTCTGCTTTCGTCTTCCGCATTGTAATAAGCATCTGTATATTTAAAGTCTTTATTACCCGTATTGTAAGGAGGATCGATGTAAATGAGATCGAACTTTAACTTCTTCTTTTCTAATAGGTGTAAACCTGCTAAATTGTCTCCTTCAATAATTTGATGCGAGGGACCAAGTTTTCCAATTTTTCTGGATTTAACTTCTTTTAGTGCAAGTGTATCTTGAAGGATGAATTGTTCCACCTCTTCTTTTTTATTTTCCCAATAAAGTCCGTTGTGGTAAATGAAATCTTTGTTAGTTTCCAATTTAATTTTTTTGTTATTCCAGACCTTTTTTCAACTTTCAAGCGAAAATATTTCTATTTGACCTGTAATTTACTTCTAACTTCTGCTTTCTTGATTCCTACTACTTACTTCGAGAACCATATTCCTTCGTTCTTCCCAATGACTAATAAGTAAAACCTTTTCTTTTAACTAATTCGTAATTAACAGACTCGTAACTATTAATTTATTTTTTTCTAACTTCTAACTTCTAACTTCTAACTTCTAACTTCTAACTTCCTAACTTCCTAACTTCTAACTTCTAACTTCTAACTTCTAACTCCTAACTCCTAACTCCTAACTCCTAACTCCTAACTCCTTCTTTTCAACTCTTTTTGAATCAAGGTAAGCTCTCTACTTGTTTGACCAGCTACCGAAGTATTTTCTTCTGCTCTTCTAATAAGATAGGGCATTACTTCAACTACAGGGCCGTAAGGAACGTACTTTGCAACATTAAAATTAACCTTTGAAAGGTTGTAACTAATATGGTCACTCATTCCTAGTAATTGAGAAAAATAAATACGCTGATCGCTTTCTAAAATCTGATTTTCTTTCATGATTTCAGTCAATAGCAATGAGCTTTTTTCGTTGTGCGTTCCTGCGCAAATTGCAATTCGATTAATTTTTTCTACGCAAAATCGAATTGCTTTATCGTAATCCACATCCGTTGCAGCTTTGGTAGGTTGAATAGGGGAGTTGTAGCCTTTTTTCTGAGCTCTAGCTCTTTCCTTCTCCATGTATGCTCCTCTAACAATCTTTAAGCCCACATAGAAGTTCCCTTCTTCTGCTTGGTCGTAAAGGTTTTGAATGTATAAGAAACGATCGTGACGATACATTTGAGCTGTGTTGTAAACGATTGGTCTTTCCAAATTGTACCGCGTCATCATTAAGTGTGCAATTTCATCAATCGCATCTTGAATCCAACTTTCTTCGGCATCAATCATGAGCGGAATGCTTGCATTGAAAGCATTTTGAGCAATAATGTCTACTCGGTTCCTTCCTTTCAAAAACTCAATACTTTCTTCCTCGGTTAAGGTTTCTTTTGCACTAACCTTTTCTAAAAGATCAAAAGGGATTAAGCCAGTTAACTTGATCACGCAGAATGGCACATTCTGGTCTAACTTTGCTCGCTCAATGGAAGATACTGCTTTACCCAAGCACATGTCAAAATCAGATTCGTCTTGTTTTCCTTCAACAGAGTAGTCTAAAATTGTTTTTACATTGAACTTAGCCAGTGCTTGAATTCTGGATTCACAGTCTAAAATATCTTCTCCACCACAAAAGTGATCATACACCGTAGCTCTAATTAATCCTTTAATCGGCAATTTTAGTGATAAGGCTAGGGTGGTTAATCGGGTTCCTATTTTGGTTAAAAAGGAATTACCGATAAGTCCGAAAAGTAGGTTGGCTCGTCTTAGTTCGTTATTGCTTTTGTTTGCAAAAGCAATCTTTGTATTTTCAAACGATAACATTAAATCGAAGCACTTTCGGTTGGAAATTGACGGTCTACCTTTTTAATGAGACCTTGAAGCACTTTTCCAGGACCAACTTCTGTTAAATGTTCCGCGCCATCCTCTATCATTTGGTTCATGGTTTGGGTCCACTTTACCGCACCAGTAAGCTGAGCAATTAAGTTTTCTTTAATCTCTGTTGGAGACGTAACTCCTTTCGCCACTACATTTTGATAGATGGGACAAATAGGTGAAGTAATCTCTGTATTTTTTATTGCCGCCTCTAATTCCGCTCTAGCAGGTTCCATTAAAGGAGAATGAAAAGCACCGCCCACAGGAAGTTTTATCGCTCTTTTCGCTCCAGCTTCTGTTAATTTTTCGCAAGCAATATCTACTCCGGCGATACTACCGGAAATAACCAATTGACCAGGACAATTGTAATTTGCCGCAACAACAACTTCATCAATGGAGGCACAAATTCTTTCAACGTCAGTATCTTCCATACCTAAAACTGCAGCCATGGTTGAGGGTTCCGCTTCACATGCTTTTTGCATGGCATTTGCCCTCTTGGCAACTAAATTTAAGCCATCTTCAAAGCTCATAGCACCACAAGCAACCAAAGCAGAAAATTCTCCTAGTGAGTGACCGGCTGTCATGTCAGGTTGAAATTGGTCGCCCAATACTTTTGCTAAAATGACA
>Ga0307983_1000995_pt1 | contig 13098 bp, 9 predicted proteins | sample OrgLakmetagen991_FD_201845 | JGI IMG/M metagenome (GOLD analysis project Ga0307983, IMG submission 201845) | Saline water microbial communities from Organic Lake, Antarctica - #991 | ecosystem: Environmental > Aquatic > Non-marine Saline and Alkaline > Saline | place: Antarctica: Organic Lake... | reverse complement strand
TGATCCATTCCTGCGGAGCTAACAGTGAGTTCAAAATCAACTTCCTCTCTATCGTAATTGCCTTCTATGTGTCGGCTAATTTGAACGCAGTCATTTATTTTTACTCCTTTGTCTCCATCAATTTCAACCCGAATTTGGTTAGATGAACTGACCGAAATATCCACAATGTAATACTCGGTACCTTCTATCTTTTCCTCTACTAATCTTACAATTTCAGACTTTGTAATCATCTCCAACAATTGTTTTATAAAAAGAGGGGACGAATGTCCCCTCTCTATCAATTCCAACTAAATTCTGTGCAAAAGTAACGATTTTAATGTGATTATGTAACTTGTTCTTTTAAATCTTAAAATTCACTACGTTGTCAGGGCCGCTGCGTGAGCATGTAAGAAATGCTTACAAACGTTTTTAATAAGTAGTATGGCTTCCTTCACAGGATTTTAATAAAGGTATTAATTGTCATCGAGAATACTGATCCTTTTGCCTTTCTTGTATTTTACAATTTGCTTTATTTTCCCCGCTTGTTTTTCGTAAAAAATAAATTTTCCGTGTGGTATGCCATTAACGTAGTGTTTTTCACTCTCCATCGTCCCTATTTCGTAATAACTAATTACAGAGCCATTAATCCTTCCTTTACTATAATTCGCTTCCATCATTTTTTGTCCGTTGTCGTGGTAGTACACCCATAATCCATCTTGTTTCCCCTCTATATAGTTTCCCTCATCCCTTAGGTTTTGGTTTCCATACCAACTTTTTCGAACGCCATTTAACAATCCATTTTGATAGGTCTCCTCTAGTTCTTTTTTACCATTGTCATTGTAATAAACCCAAGTGCCGTTCTTTTTATTTGCCAAATACTCTCCGGTATAGCGTAAGTTGCCATTCGGGAACCAACCTCTCCATTCGCCCGTCATTTCTCCGTTCACATAGAATCCTTCATCTTGCTGACTTTTATCCGAAAAGTAGGTATTCCACTTTCCTTCTTCCATTCCGGACTTGTACTTACCGGTAATCAGGAGCGTTCCATTTTCATGGAAAATTTCCCATAATCCGTCCTTTTTATCGGCTAAGAAGCTTCCAATTTTCCACTTTTCTCCTGTTTCGTAAAAGTATAACCAAACTCCGTCTCGCAACCCCGCTTTGAAGCTTCCTATGGATAAAACCTGTTCTTTATTCGCGTAGTAGTATTCCCACTTTCCATCTTGCAAATCTGCTTTAAATGCACCTTTCATGTCGGTTATTCCATTTTTACGCAACCACTCCCATTCTCCGGTTTTTTTGCCTTCTAAGAAATACCCTTTTTCCGCTAGTTCCCCTTCTTCAAACCATGCAGAGTAAGTGCCGGTGAGTATTCCTTTTGTATATGTCTTTTGTGATTTTTTATTTCCATTTTCATAATAATCCTCCCATGGGCCTTGCTTTTTGCCTTCTTTGTAATTTCTTACTTCGCTCAGGGTTCCATCTTTTTGGAAATATTTCCACGTTCCATCCTCTTCTCCTAACGCATATAACTTTTCAGAAGCTAATTGACCATTGCTATAAAACTCTTTCCATGTGTCGTGTTTCTTCCCTTTCTTAAACGACCCTTGGGCCTTTACTTTTTCATTTTCAAAATATTCCATCCAATCTCCATTGCCGTCTTTCACTAGAATTTCCCCATCTGAATTAAAAAACTGCAAGGTTCTTTCACCTTCATTGTAACTAACCGTTTTTTTGGGTTGGTCATTGGAGTACCAATAGTTCCAATCGTCTATTCTTACATCGGTTTTGTACTTTCCTTCCCAGTGTTTAGAGCCATTTTTATAGTAGTTAGTCCATAAACTATCCTTATAGCCATTGTTGTAATAGCCGCTTAAAGAGAGTTTTCCATTCTCAAAATAGGTTTGGAAACTACCATCTCTTTTGGCATCGTTAAAACTCCCTTTTTCGCTCAATGTCCCATTGTCGAAGTAATGTTCATAATCTCCATCTATTACCCCAAAACTGTAGTTTACTTTCTGAATTAGCAAACCCTCTTGGTTGTAATATTTCCATTCACCTTCTTCTACAGCCCCTTGCAGGAGACTTCCTTCGGCTTTTGTTTTTCCATTTTCCCAAGTGTAGGTTGTAAAGGCTTGTGCGTTGAGTGTTGCTTGTGCGGAAAGTAGCGTTATAAGAAACATTAAAATTTTCATATTCTCTGACGATTTAGAGCAAATTTATAGCTAATAATGGGTGAAAGTGAGTAAGCCAGAATTGAATTATAAACATTGAATTTTTATGGCTTTTTCTTTGGCAAGAGAATAAAATTTATATTTACCGACCGTGAAAAATAAACCACTCAATATAGCTCATAGAGGAGCCTCTGGCTTAATGCCTGAAAACACTTTAGTTGCTTTTGAAAAAGCGATTGAGATTGGAGTGGATCGCATTGAAATGGACTTACGACAAACCCTAGATGGTGTGGTGGTCGTGTTACACGATAAGACATTAAAACGAACTACTAACGGATGGGGGAGTGCCCGTAAAATGTCGTTTACAAAAATTCAACGATATTCTGCTGGTTCTTGGTTTCATTATAACTTTAGTAGTGAGAGGGTTCCAACATTTCGCCAAGTGCTAGAGTTGGTAAACGGCAGAACTACGCTGCTGTTGGAAATAAAAGATGGAAGCCCCTATCACCATGGAATTGAGAAAAATGTAATCGATTTGATTAACGAATACAATGCACAAGATTGGTGTATCGTACAGTCTTTTAACGACAAGGTTTTAAAGAATTTTAGAGCCCTGCCTGGGTTAAATAGTTCCGTACAAAAGCTCTTTGAAATTGTAATTCCGGTAGCACCTTTCATCGGAGGTAGCCAGTTCACCTATAAAGCACTGAGGCATTATGATTTCGCTCAAGAGGTAAATGTTAACTTCAAAAATGTGACACCACTGGTGGTCAAAAATGTTCATAAAATGGGCAAGAAGATTAACGTATGGACGGTGAACGATGATTTTGATTTACGTCTTTTTGTAGATATGGGCGTAGATGGAATTATTACGGATTTCCCTGATCGGTTAAAGCGAATCTTAGAGGAAGAAATCTTAAAGGAAGAGTAAAATAATTATTTTGCTAGGCAGCGTTTTGTAAAGTTTAGGTTTCTTATTACTAAATATTTAAAACGAAAAGCCATGAAAACATACCTACACTCTCTCTTTCTTTGCTCCGCTTTAATGCTAGCAAACAGTTTATTCTCTCAAGTAGTAGTTTCCAATAACTTTCAAAACTTCACTGATGCAGATGGTTTGGTAAACAACGATGTGAAAGACATATTAATGGAAAATGACTCTAATATTTGGATAGGGACAGTAGCAGGCCTATCGCATTACGATGGAATTAGTTTTACGAATTACACCTCTTCAAGCACGAATTTAAATAATGACAATATCTCTGAATTGGAGTTTTGTCAGAATAAAATTTGGATGGTCACAGATAGTGGCATCTCAAGTTTTGATGGACAATCTTTTGCTAATTATACTACTTCTAATGGGTTGGTTAGCTCTAGTATTCTTGGTTTAGCAGCAACAAATTCTGATACACTTTGGATGACATCAACAAACGGGACTGGGAAGTTTGATGGAAATAACTTCACCAATTACTCATCGCAAGCAGGTCGGGACATTGAAACGGATAGTTTAGACCGAGTTTATGTAATGCGAGCAACAGTTGCAAATGCTTTTCCTTTTGCACGGCTTTATGAAAATGGAGCTTGGTCAATGCCTGCCCAATCGGGAATTAATTTTGGAATAAATGGTGCGAAGCTGATTAAAACGGCATCTAATAACCTGTACGTTGCAGGTTTTGCTTCAAATCCAACCGTTTTTGTAAGAATTGATTACCCCTTGAACTGTGTTCCACAGCCTGTTTACACAGATAATGCACCACATACCAATATCTCTAGTAGTGCAGTAAACCCTCAACAATTGGAGGAGTTGAACGGTGTTCGGTGGATGGGTGCAGGGAACAATGTGCCATTTTATGTTGCAAGTGCGGACTCGAACTATGTTAACCAGTACATCAGCAATTCTATCGCTGTAAGTTCTTGTATTAAAGCAAATGGGGATTTGCTGGCCATTGGTTCAGACAGAGGTTTATACATAACAAAACCAAACATTAAGAGTAGTGAAAACGGTCTAGAGTTTGCGGTAAATAATATTAGAACTTCTGTTACTACAACGGACCCTTTGTTTTCAGACTTACTGGGAGGAGGGCCGAATTTCGAATTTCCAAAGGACAGCAGTAGTCATGGAATTTATGCAGCTAATTTTATTGTTGCAGCAAAAAAGGCAAGTCAAACAAGTTTTGAGGTATATCCTACTAGTCCTTACTTTCAAGCATATACTCCGGGCCCTCGTACATCTACAGGTGGCCTTTCTAAATCATTTATTGTGAAAGTATTAAAGTCTGAAATAGAGTCTCATAAAATGAATTTTACACTTCCAAATTATTTAGTGCCTTCCAGTATTTTGGACTGGCCAGCGGTTGGTGACTCTTTAGCAGGTGTTGCCACGGATCTAGCCCCGTTCTTCGATTTTAATAACAATGGATGTTACGACCCTCAGAATGGAGATTATCCGATTATAAAAGGAGATGAGGCAGTGTACTGGATTAATCACCCAAACATTCAAAATTTGGAATTAGAATACCATTGGATGATGTATGCATTTGTAGATACGAGTTTAACCCTAGATCAAACAGTATTTGTAGATTATACCATTGTAAATAGAGCCAATGTAGCTCAAGATTCTATGAAAGTTGGTTTCTTCTTGGATGCTGATTTAGGGAATTCTGCTGACGATTACGTTGGTTGTGATAGCTTAAATGATATTATGTATTCGTATAATGGGACTTTGTTTGACGCAGGTTTAGGGGCAATCACCGGTTATGGAAATAACACACCCGCAGTAGGAGTTAAATTTACAAGTGATCCAATGGAAACGATGGTATATTATAACATAGGAACGGCTAATAATGGAGACCCAACTAATAAGCAACATTGGTTGAACTATATGAATGCGAAGTGGAAAAATGGTCAAGATGTAAAGTACGGAGGTAACGGCTTCAATACATTTGGGGTTTCAGCTGTCAGCACCACGCATATGTTCACCGGAGACCCTTTTACTAGGATAGGATGGACGGAATTAGACCCCGGAGCAGCTCAAGTATCAAATGTTCCTGGAGACAGAAGACTTCTTGGATCAATACCTTACTTTTCTTTACAGCCAAACGAACGCAAAACTATTGGAATTGCAGTCGGGTTCGGAAGAACGTCAGATACCACTTCACAAATTGCTCAAAATGTTAGAGAATTAATTAATGTGCTGAATGGGGCAAACACCCATAACACAAGTATCAATTTGCCTACACTAACTTTTGCCAATAGCGACACGTGCAATTCGGTGACTTCAATTCAGGATGTTGTTACTCAAAACCTCAATACACTTTCAGTATTCCCAGTTCCTAGTACGGGAGAATTAACAATTGGAACAGAAGACCAAATGATATTGATAGAGGTGTATGACATGAAAGGGTCAAAAGTTATTTCGCTACCTGTGCGACAAAACAGCGTGCAATTGTCATTGACAAATTACCGAAACGGATTCTACATGGTTCGAGTGCAAATGCAAGATGAAACGTGGAGGATGAAAAAAATCATGAAGCAGTAAAGCTATTATCTAGCATAAAAATAGGGCGCAGCAATGTTGATTACTGCGCTTTTTTTTTCACTCTATTGTTCGCTGAAAAAGTGTTGAATTGAGCTTTAAGTTTGTATTTTAGAGCCATGATTGAGCGCATACAACAAGAATTTGCAGAGTGGTGGGAGAGCATATTAGAAATATCTCCATCTATTTTACTTGGGACTATTTTTCTGATTTTTTTTACTTTACTAGGCAAATTCCTGCAACGCGTTTTTGTTAAAAGATTTGGTGCAAAAACAGACGATTCGTTACTAACTAATTTTTTGGGTAGAATTCTGTTTTGGATTTTCGTTTCAATTGGAATTTCTATTTTTTTAAATAAAGTTGGACTTAGTGGTGCTGTCTCAGGATTGTTGGCTGGTGCCGGTGTTACTGCCATTGTTCTTGGGTTTGCATTTAAAGATATTGGGGAGAACCTGTTAGCTGGAATTATGCTTGCTTTCAACAGACCGTTTAACATTGGGAACGTGATTGAAATAGACGGGTTTGTGGGCACGGTAAAATCGCTTCAGCTAAGAAGTACTCACCTGAGAACCTTTGACGGGCGTGATATATACATCCCAAATTCTAGTTTGATTAAAAACCCATTAATCAATTACACGCAAGATGGCTTGCTACGGCATGATTTTATAGTAGGTTTAGATTATGGCGAGTCTATCAAAAATGTGATGGAGGTAATAGATTCCACCCTAACCAACATTGATGAAATTGTTCACGCAAGGGAGTTAGAACCATTTGTAACCATCGCTGAATTTGCCACAAGTACCATTAACCTCAAAATTCATTTTTGGATTAATTCCAAGGACTTTGTAGGTTCTACCTTAGTTTTAAAGTCAGAAGTAATGCGTAAAGTGATGATCGCCTTGATGGATAAAGGATTTGGAATGCCCGCAGATATATTAGAACTTAAAATTTACCAAGAAGGTCAGCCAATTCCAATTTCATTGAAAAAGTTGAATTAACCTGATTTCGATTAGTATTTTGGATTCTTTTTTACATTATTAGAGCCGGTGCAAGATTAGAGCCGGAGCAAGATGACCTCCCTGTTATTTTTGAATTTAGAGTAATGTTTACCTTTAAGTTTTGATTGTTCCTTATGAGAGTTGTATTTGTTATTTCAGTAGTAGTTGCCCTTTTTTCTTGTCGTGGAGAAAGAGGACCAACGAAGATTAAGGCTCAGTTTATTAATGCTTGTGACAGAACTCCTGTTGTTGCTGAAAGGATAAAAGTAGTGGGAAGTGAGAGTACGTTTGATATATTAAAAAGCACGGACTACCTTGTTTTTGAAAAAGAAGTTTCAACGGATGAAAATGGAGTGATAGAATTTGTTTTTGAACCACATTCTTTTGCCAAGAGTATATCACTTTATGCGAAAAGCGGACTCGTTGGAAGTAAAAGTTATTCTGACAATATTGATTTTGAAACGTTTTACAAAGCTTCTCCAGAGAAGTATTCCTTAACTCTTTTGACGGACTCCGTATTCAACACGCAGGACACTTTATTTTTCTTTTCTACTCGATTTTCAAGCCCTAAGTTTGTTGTAGGCCCTAGGAATAATCAAGTTGTTACTTTAGAATCAGATAATCATATTGTGGAAGCAAATCAGTTTTCAACCGAAAGCAGTTCTTTGTTTTTTACGGATTTAAACGATTCAATACGTTCAACTGTTTCGATGAGGTTCTCTCGGTTTAGATCTTTTGGCATAAAAAATTACATTAGGGCATTTGAATTCTCCCTGTGTGATTCTGTGTTGCGTGAGACCGTGCCATTAGATAGTTTAAAATAAGATACCCGCCCTGAGAAACAGCCCAAAACTGTAATATCTTATGGCTGTATTTAATTTATGAATCGATTGGCCATTGTAAAAATCATTAATTGTGACGGTATCGTTTAAGGTGTAATTTGCTCTTAAAACCTCTGTACGGATAGCTAAAAAAAGTTGATTTTGAGAAGTATATAAATCAAATTCCACCCTCAATCCGCCGACAAATGCTTCGTCTTTGCCTTCGGTAATTGAAATGCTAGAGCGGATTGGTTGATCACTACTTCCATTGTACTTTGCAGAACGATTAGTAAACCATCCAATTCCAGCAATACCCGAAACGGTTAGTCTCTCCGTAAATGAGTATCCTCCTGAGATTAACAAATTTCTTGAGTTGTATGCGAATGTCGGATTCCTTCTTTGATCTACCTCTTGATTAAAAAGCTCAGAGTAGTAGCTCAGTTTTTCGTTTTCAACTGTAGAGAAAGTAGAGCCTTGTAAGGTTATGCCTATTTTGACATTATTAGAAAAGCGGTAACCTCCTTCTGCACCTATATTTACTCCAAAGCCAGCAAAGTTGGAACTACCAGGGTTGGAGGCGAAATCACCTAAGGGAATCATAAAGCCTATGTGACTTGATATATAAAAATTTTTAAAGGGGCTGTCTTCCTGTGCAATGACAAAGCACGAAGCTAAGGTACAGCAAAATAAAAGCAGAATCCTTTTTTTCATTTTATAAACTTACAAAAACAGGATTTAATTTATTGATTTTAATAGTGTTTGCTTCTACATCAACTTCGCTGCCTCTTTTGCGTGATACGTTAAGATGATATCGGCTCCTGCTCGTTTCATGGAAATGAGTTTTTCCATCATAACTTTCTCACCATCAATCCAACCGTTTTGCGCAGCTGCTTTGAGCATGGCATACTCTCCACTCACATTGTAAGCTGCCAAAGGCAAATCGTGGGTGTCTTTTAATTCTCTAATGATATCTAAATAAGAAAGTGCAGGTTTTACCATTAAAATATCTGCTCCTTCTGCCACATCTAAAGCAGCTTCTTTCAATGCTTCAATTCTATTGGCAGGGTCCATTTGGTAGGTTTTTCTGTCTCCTAAACTAGGCGTAGAATCAGCCGCATCTCTAAAAGGTCCATAAAATGCAGAGGCATATTTTACAGCGTAGGACATGATTGGAATATCGGAGAAATCATTTAAATCTAACGCATCTCTCATCGTAGCAATCATTCCATCCATCATGCCTGAAGGAGCTAACAAGTCAGCTCCAGCTTTTGCCATGGATAAGCTTTGTTTCTCGAGGTTGTTTAGGGTTTGGTCATTATCCACATCCATTCCGTCTTTCGCGCCTGCAGAAGGCACTAAAATGCCACAGTGCCCATGGCTAGTGTATTCGCAAAAACAAACATCCGCAATAACATACAATTGAGGGTAATTCTTTTTAATGTATCGAATGGCAGTCTGAACTACTGCTTCATCGTTCCACGATTCGCTGCCCACTTCATCTTTTTGTTTTGGTATACCGAAAAGCATAATAGAAGGGATTCCAAGCTCGACAATCTCTTTTAGTTCGGCATCTAATTGATCCAATGAATAGCGAAAAACACCTGGCATGGTGGCAATTTCCTTTCTTATATTTTCACCTTCTTCTACAAAGAGTGGATATATAAAGTCTTTCACACTTAAATGATTTTCCCTCACCATCGAGCGAATCATTTCATTTTTTCGAAGTCTTCTAGGTCTAAACATATTCTTCTAAATTTTCAATGGCATTAATCATGCCTTCCGTGGTGTGCGGTGCTGCGATGGATGAAACACTCACGCCTTTTTCTGCAGCTACTCTTGCTGTGCTTGGTCCAATGCAAACAATTTTTTCGAAGTTCAACTCCAACTTCGCTTGTAGCATATTCTCATAAAAAGCTTCGAACGTTGAACCACTTGTAAAAGTAAGATAATCCATTTTTTGATGCATGACAGATTTGAAAGTCTCATCGTCATGCTCTACAGGAAGCGTTTGGTAAATTACTGCAGGTATAGGAATCGCACCTCGTTTTTTAAATACCTCAAAGTATTCGTTTCCTGCTATGTTTGATTGTGGAATTAAAATTTTTTTTCCCTCGATGCTTTCGTCCATGTTTTCAGCTAGAACCTCTGCAGTATATTGAATGGGAACAAAGTTGGTTCGATAACCAAGCTGCTCTAACTTTAGCTTTGTTTTTTCACCAACGGTTGCAATTTTTAAATTGGGGTAGTAGTAGAACTTTATTCCTTTACTATCGGCAATCTGGAAAAAGAATTCTACTGTTTTTGCAGAGGTAAAAACAATCCAATCAATTGCTTCTAATTTTTCTAACTCCGTGTTTATGGCTGTTAAATTTTCGGATAATTCAAAACGAATCATAGGAAGTTCAAAAACTTCTGCTCCTTTTCTTTCTAGTTGCTCTCTGAAACTTTTGTTGTCTTCTGCGGAACGAGTAATTAGTACCTTTTTACCTTTCATCGTTTTATTTGGAAGGTGTTTCTGCTGCTAATCTTCTGTCTCTAACTCTTCGCATTAAGTCAACTGCTAACTGCTCTGCTAGTCGATTTGCGCCGTTTTTGTGTCCTTGAATAGAATCGATTTCCACAACCGAGCTGTCTCCGGAAGCATAGAGTGCATTGATGTGAATAGAATTACCATTCACTTGAGCAAATGCAGCAAGTGGGAAATTACACCCCCCTCCGCAGGCTGTTAGGAAACTGCGCTCTGCGTCTGTTGCTAAATGAACATCCTTATCGTCAATTTTATGCACTAAGCCGGCGGTTATTTCATCACCGTCTCTAATTTCTAAAGCTAAGGCACCTTGGCAAACCGCGGGTATCATTTCTTCTTCCGTTAAGAATTCGGTTACTTGATCGAGCATTCCTAAACGCTTTAACCCGGCGACAGCCAAAATAATGGCGTCGTATCCACCATCCTTCATTTTTTTAATTCTGCCGTCCAAGTTACCTTGAATGAACTTTACCTCAAGATCAGGTCTAATTTGTTGAATTTGAATCTGTCTTCTTAAACTCCCGGTTCCTACCACAGCGCCTTCTGGTAATTCTCGCAGCGTTTTGCCGGAGTTGGACAATAGGGCATCTCTTACGTCTTCTCTTTCTGAGATAGCAGAAATCATTAAGCCTGGAACCTGCTCTATAGGTAAATCCTTATAGCTGTGCACGGCGATGTCCACCGTTTTATTTAATAGCGCTCGCTGAATTGCAGAAGTAAAAGCACCCATTACCGCAATGTTTCCATCGTCGCCGCTAGTTCGAATTACTTTGGTCACGTACTCGATCTCTGGGTCTAACTTTTTTAGTTGTTCAATGATATGAGTAGTCTGCGTTAGTGCAAGCTTGCTACCTCTTGTTCCAACAATAACTCTGCGTTTAGGTACAAATAATTCTACTTCGTCCAAATCGAATACTTTTTTTACGGTGTTAATTGGGTTATCGGTAAAGTGTAGGTTTTGTGCCATTTTGTGCACTTGCTCAATCGGTTTCTTCGAAATCTTTCGAATCATTCGGTGGGCAAACTTCTCGATGAGCTTTTTTTGTTCCTCGGTCACGTCTCCCATTTTTGGCATCAACCACTTTAGTTCCTTTTCTTTTGTATCGTTTAAGCCATTCCAAAATGCCTCTACTACGGGAGCTGCGAGCCTTTGGTAATATGCTTCTGTGAACTTGGTAACCTCTTCTTTTATAATCTCTTTTACTTGTGGAATTTCATCGTGGCGTTTTAAAAGCCCTTCGAAAGTCATTTTTTTGATGTCATCCAAATCATAAAGATGGATGTTATCCAGCTTTTTTAAATGTGGATTAAAGTTTCTTGGCAGTCCAAAGTCAATTAGCAATTTTGGTTTTTGAGGAGATGCAGCAAATTGCGCTCTAGTGCACTTGGAGTTTTCTATTTCCTTTTCAGCTAATAAATTAACTTCTCCTTGAGTTCCTCCTATTATAATGTCTACTTCCGCTAATAGGTAAGGGAGTTTACTCACATGAACAGCTTCTCCATTCCATTCAGCAGCCATTTCGTTGGCGCGTTCCAAATTATGACTTGCAATAAAAAGCTTCTTAATAGAGGAACGATCCAATACCGTGTTCACTAAATTGGCCATATTCCCTGTTCCTACGACCAATAAATTGCACTCAGCTAAATTAAAATCGTGTTTATTGATTAATTCAAAACCAACCGTTGCTAAGGAGGCCGAATGCTTCCCGATGTTGGTTTCTAAACGAGTTCTTTTACCAACATGCACCGCTTGTCTAATAAACTCATCCAATATGGGTCCAATGGTTTTGTTTTTTCTTGCAAGGTCCAAGGCATCTCTGATTTGACCTACAATTTGGTGTTCTCCGATCGCCTGAGACTCTAAACCAGCTGCAGTAGAAAAAAGATTTTGAACTGCAATTTTAGTGTCTGGCAGGACAGTAAGGTATTGGCTGTATTTGCCGAATCGCTCTAAATATTCTTCTAGGTGTAAATAGCTTTCTCCAAAAGCATATAGGGAAAGTCTATTGCAAGTAGAAATGATAAAAACTTCTTGGTAAACCTTTTTTAATTCTTGCAGCGCTTGTTCTGTTTGCTCTGAATTTAATGCCAGTTGTTCCCTAACATCAATTGGAGCGTAACGGTGACTTAATTCAATACCTACAATTCTATTCATTCAAGCTTTTTATTAAGAAGAAGCAAATTTACCCAATAAAGGTTTGCATAAAAGGATAATCGTCACGTTTAACTCCTAAGAATTTAGACTTAGGTTAGACTGTTGAGGTAACAATTTCTTTACATACAAAAATGCCTTGCCAAAAATTCAATTGTTGAAAAAAAAAGGTAAAAAATGCTTGAACAAGTGATAAAATCTACGGTGAAATTTTTGTTGAGTTTGTTAATAAAAGAAAATACTCTTTCTTGTAAAAGGTCTCACTTGAATCTACTTTAGTCAAAGTTAATCGTGGATTAACACTCTCTTAAATAACAAACGCCAATTAATTGAAAATGAAAGAAACAGCCACTAACTTAGCCGCCGACCAAGCCATTACTTCTGATGGAAACAACAAGCAAAATGCAAAAAAAAGAACAACCTACACTTACGACAAAGTAATTGAAAGTGCTACCCAATATTTCAAAGGAGATGAATTGGCAGCAAGTGTTTGGTTGAACAAATATGCGTTGAAAGATTCTGCCGGAAATTTATACGAAAAGACCCCAGATGATATGCATAGAAGGTTAGCTTCTGAAATTGCAAGAGTGGAGTCAAAATATTCGAATTCTTTAACAGAAAGCGAAGTATATGGTCTTTTAAAGGACTTTAAATACATTGTTCCACAAGGAGGGCCAATGACAGGAATTGGAAATCCATTCCAAATTGCTTCTTTATCTAACTGTTTTGTAATTGGAAATAAGGGTGTGGCTGACTCTTATGGTGGTGTTATGAAAATTGATGAGGAACAAGTTCAATTGATGAAGAGAAGGGGTGGAGTTGGACACGATTTATCTCACATTAGACCAAAAGGAAGTCCTGTTATGAACAGCGCCTTGACTTCTACGGGTATCGTTCCCTTTATGGAAAGAT
>Ga0307983_1000993_pt1 | contig 13141 bp, 10 predicted proteins | sample OrgLakmetagen991_FD_201845 | JGI IMG/M metagenome (GOLD analysis project Ga0307983, IMG submission 201845) | Saline water microbial communities from Organic Lake, Antarctica - #991 | ecosystem: Environmental > Aquatic > Non-marine Saline and Alkaline > Saline | place: Antarctica: Organic Lake... | reverse complement strand
ATTGGAATTGTGGGTGAATTCACTGAAGGAAAAGATTATGATTATGATTTAGTATCTCCAGATGCAACTGTCCGCGTTGATTTTTCCAATCCGGCGGATATCAAAATTGAAGAAATTGATGATCCGAAAAATTTGGGAGCTTTGGAGGATATTTCTAACGTGACGGCGGAAAACCCTAGTGAAGGAGTAGCAAATGCTAAAAATTTGCCTTCAGTTGAGGAGGCGATTGAAAATATTGAGAAGGAAAACGTAATTGATATTAGTGTTAAAAAAGAGATGGAAATGGCTTACCGGACTGGAATAGCTCCGGATCATTACGCTGAAATAAATGATGTTTCAGTTGATGATTTTATAGCTGAAGCCGAGAGACTGGAGGGAGTTAGTCATGGAGGCGGAGAGGATTCGTTAATGGGATTTTCTGAAAGCAAATTACCAGCTAGTGATTTTGATGGAAGTGATGATAGGGAGAATGCGAGACTGGCAAGAATATTAAATTATCTACATGAAGACGGTAAATTAGAAAATACTTCACAAAGTGTTAAGGACGCTTTGCGAGGAGTGAATGAAGATGATTTTAAATTAACTATTGGTAAATATGAGGAGAATTATGGTAATGTAGATAATGTAAATGGAGGAGAATTGTCTAGTGATGAATGGCGAGGAGAATATATTAGTTCGATGATTAAGAGCGAGTTGAGAGAGATGATAAACAGCTCTTCGGGTGAAGGAGCTGTGATGAAGGAGATAGCAGAAATAAGAGGTAGCTCCATGGCTGAAATGAAAGATAATGAATTACTACAATCATTTAAGAATGTTGTGGCGAGTACTGTGGGAAATGTAGAACATGGAAATAGTGAAAGTGTAGGAAAGTATATTTTAAAAGTTATTAGAAAAACTTATGAAATTGGAGAGATGGAAAATCTGAGATTAAGACTGGCAAATATTAATATAAATAATTAAGATCAAATTTATGAATAAATCACAACAAGATAAAGTTAAAAAAGAAATAATGAAAGAGTTGGGTTTGGAAAGTTTGTCTCAAGAAAAGCAAGATGATATTTTGGTTAAAATGGGGGAAATAATTCTTAAGAAAATTTTTATTGAAACTGTAGACAGACTGAGCGCCGAAGATCGCAAAGAGTTTGAAAATATGTTAGAAAAAGGGAAGAGCACTGATGAAGTAGAGGTTTTTTTGAATAATAAGATAGACGATTATGATGAAATGGTGGAAAAAATAGTCGGTGAGCTAAAGGAAGAAATGAAAAATAATAATTAAGCATATTTTTTAAAAAAATAATAAAACTATGTCTGATGAAAAAACAAATTTGGAACCTACAGAAAATAGCGAAAATAATTTAGCTAAAAAATTTGGACATGTAGAAAAGGCAGACTTTGAAAATCAAGGCGAGCAAACTGAAGAAAGATTTGAAAAATCTCAAGAAAGAGATCTTGAGAAAGAAACTGCTTCAGCTGAAAAAGATCATGCTTACGGGGAGATATTGTCAAAAGTTAAGTCAAAGGAAGGAAGTGATTATGGATCAGAAGATATTTCCAAAGATGCAAAAGAAGCTTCTTTGCAAGCCGATGCAGATAGTCAAGTCCAGCATCTTGTCGATTTAGCTGTAGATAAGGATGTAGCACATGCAGTGAAGGTGGCGAAGCATTTGGAGGATAATTATGTGTTGGATGCTTTCCATAGCAGACTTTTGTCAAAAGAGCTTCATGGTGCATTGGATGAAAAGGGACTTCTCGAATAATCATATTTCAAAAACAAAAAATAAAAAACAGAAACTATGTTTGACCTAAATTTCATAATAATTCCTTTATTGATTTTTTTCGCTACAGCATTTTTAGTAAGCGGAGTGCTTTTGATAGTGAGAAGTTTTATTAGGTTCCGTGCGCAAATTAATTATTCTATGAATATGGAGCTGGAAGTGATCAGGGTGGCTAAAGGAGAGAATAGCACTAGCAGTAAGGAGAATGGTGGCACTGATGATTGGAAAGATGAAATAGGTGCTATGGAGCAATTGTTATCCACCCTAGCTAGTCTTAGATTTAAGAAAAGGTTTTTTGTAGGAATGTTTTATGATCCTCCCTATGTTTCTTTGGAAATAGCTAATCCTTCCAATAGTGATGAGATATTTTTTTATGTAGCAGTTCCCAAGAAAATTAGAGAAAATGTAGAAAAACAAATACATAGTTATTTCCCTAGTGCATCAATTGAAAGATCTCCTGAGTATAGCATTTTTTCTCCTAAGGGATATTCTGCTGCGGCTACTTTGGAATTGAAAAATAAATATGCTTTGCCAATAAAGACTTATGAGAACATGGAGACCGATCCATTGAATGAAGTGACGAATTCAATGAGTAAGTTTAATACCAAGGAAGAAGGAGCTTCGCTACAGCTACTTTTGGTTCCAGCTGGAGAAGGATGGAGAAGCTTGGGACACTCCATTGCTCATAAAATGCAACAAGGAAAGCAGTTAAAAGATGCTTATTCTAATTCTATGATCAGGTCAGTAGGAAAAGAAGTTAGCTCTAGCTTGATCGATCTAATTAATCCTACCAAGAAAAGTCAAGAAAATTATCATAAAGAGAGTGAGAACATTCAGCTCACACCAGAAGAGCAAGAGCTTATAAAAAATATTGAAAACAAGTCAAATAAAACTGGATTTAGGGTTAATGCCAGGCTCTTAACTTCGGCTGCTTCTCAGGAAAGAGCGGATGAGATTTTGGGTCAAATGGAAAATGCATTTTCTCAATTTGAAAATCCAGGAGTAAATCATTTTAAGATAAGATCTAGAACAAAAAATAAAGATATATCTTTTAATTATATTTTTAGAAACTTTGAAGAAAGTAATTCAATAGTTTTGAATGTAGAAGAAATAGCCAGTATTTTTCATTTTCCTATTTCTACAACCGAGACTCCAAACATAAAATGGTTAAAGTCCGGCTCAGCTGTGCCTCCTGCAAATATCCCCAAAGAAGGAATTCTTCTCGGGTACAATGATTATCGAGGTAAAAAAACTGAAGTGAGACTTTCTGATGATGACAGAAGGCGTCATCTTTATGCTATTGGGCAAACAGGTGTTGGTAAATCTAGTTTTCTACAGGAGATGGCAAAGCAGGACATAAGGAGTGGTAAGGGAGTTTGCTTTATTGATCCTCATGGAGATGCTATCGAAGATATCTTGACAGCTGTTCCCAAGGAGAGGGCTGAAGATGTTATTGTTTTTAATCCTGGAGATGCCGAGAGACCCTTGGGACTAAACATGCTTGAATATTATAGGCCGGAAGAGAAAAGTTTCGTTATAAATGAGATGATAAATATCTTTGATAAACTCTATGATTTAAAGCAGACTGGGGGTCCTATGTTCGAACAGTATGCCAGGAATGCTATGCTCTTAATAATGGAGCACCCGGAATCAGGCTCTACTCTTATGGAGATTCCTAAAGTTTTAGCTGATGAGGAGTTTAGAAAGATGAAGCTAGATAATTGCAAGAATCCTGTTGTTAAAGATTTTTGGATAAAAGAAGCTGAAAAAGCTGGAGGAGATGCTGCTTTGGCTAATTTGGTTCCCTATATCACATCCAAGCTTACGAGCTTTATCTCAAATGACTTGATGCGTCCTATTATTGCACAACAGAAAAGTGCCTTGAATTTTAGAGAAATAATGGATGACAAGAAAATTCTTTTGATAAATTTATCAAAAGGTAAAATAGGAGAGACTAATAGTCATTTGCTGGGAATGATAATGGTAGGGAAGATACTTATGGCTGCGCTTAGTCGAACAGATATCCCTGAGAAGGAAAGGGAGGATTTTTACCTATATATAGATGAGTTTCAAAATGTTACTACTGATTCGATTTCTCAGATACTTTCAGAAGCTAGAAAATATAAACTGAACTTGATTATTGCTCATCAATTTATTGGTCAGCTCAGTGAAGAGATATCCAAGGCGGTGTTTGGTAATGTTGGATCACTTTGTGCTTTCAGGGTTGGTCCTGAAGATGCTGAGTTTTTGGAGAAGCAATTTGATCCAGTTTTTACAGCTAAGGACTTAGTTAATGTCGATAATTATAATGGTTTTGTAAAAATATTGATTGACAATGAGACAACAAAGCCTTTTAACATAAAAACATATCCTCCGGATGATGGTGATTTAGAAATTGCAAAACATTTAAAAGAAATGTCTAGATTGAAATATGGACGAGACGTTGCTATAGTGAATGAAGAAATAATTAGAAGAACTAAGATTTTATCACAGGGCATATAATATAAAAAAATAGAACATCGGTCATTGAGAAATTTAGTAATATAATTTAGTAATATAAAAACAAGATGTTTATCAGGAATAAAAAATTTAAACAATCATTTGTAGCTTTTTTCATTGTGTTGGGATTTTTTTTGCTGTTGACGGACAGTGTTTCTTTAGCTCAGACTCAGACATATGAGCCGCTGGAGCCAATTCCCGGAACACCAGAGTTAGAGCAATCAACTTTTGTAGGATATGTCCAGGCTATTTATAGATTCGCAGTCTGGTCAGTGGGAATAGCTGCTCTTCTTATGATTTCTATTGGAGGATTTATGTATTTTACAGCAGCGGGTAATAATTCTAGAATGGAAACAGCCAAGGGTATTATCGCGGATGCGATATTTGGACTAGTGGCAGTGATGGTGGCTTGGCTAGTTCTCAATCAAATCAATCCAGATCTGGTAAACATAAACTTAGATAGTATCAGCAATTTACAAACGCAATAGATTGATTGATAAAGCATATAAACATAAAGTTGGTATTTCTTTCAGAAGAGTGCTTAAAATAATAAATAAAGATAGTGAACATTATGAAAAAAATAATCTGTATAGGATCAGCATCAAAAGATATATTTTTCCCAACTCCAGGAGGGGTTGTTATCAAAACACCTGAGGAGCTGGATTCTCAAGAAAAATTATCATTTGAGCTGGGAGCCAAGTATCAAGTAGAGGAGATTTTTGAAGCACCCGGAGGTTGTGCTGCCAATGTCGCTCAAGGGTTGGCAAGATTGGGAATCGATGTTTCTTGTTACTCTAGAATAGGGGGAGACAAAGTGGGAGACTGGATAAAGGAAGAGCTGGAAAAAGAAGGGGTGGACATCTCTTTATTGCAGATAGATAGTAATGCAGTTAGTGATGTTTCTGCTATAATAGTTGATGAAAAAAGTAAAGATCATGTTGTTTTTTTCAACAGGGATGCTAATAATAAACTGGAAATAGATGAGACTGATGTAGAAGGTGCAGAAAATATATTTATAAGTGCGCTTAATGGTGATTGGCAGAATCATATTGATAAGATATTGAAGACAGCTAGTGAGAAAGATATAAAAATTATTTTAAATCCAGGGCAGCGAAACATAAAAGATGATCCAACAAAAATAATTGAAGTTATCGAAAATAGCGAGACCTTGATTTTAAATAAGGATGAAGCGATAGAAATAATTATGTCGGACGCTAAGGAATATGATGAAGAAACCTTGAATGATGAAATATTTTTGATAGAGAGCTTGAGGGGCATGGGTCCGAAAACGGTAGCTCTTACCAATGGTAAAGAGGGTGCATGGGTTAGTGATGGAAAAGAGGTTTTCTTTGCTAAATTTTATGTAAAAAATCCTATAGATTCGCTAGGAGCAGGAGATGCTTTTTCAAGCGGTTTTTTGTCAGGTGTTTTGACCCATGAAAGTATCGAAAATTCATTGCGCCTGGGTATAGCGAATAGCGCTAGTGTTATAATGTATTATGGAGCCAAGAAAGGCCTCTTAAAGGAAGAAGAAATAATAGAAAAATTATCCAACATAAATACTGAAAAGTTGGTATAAAATAAAAATATTTTTTATGAGTTTTTTGTCTAAAATTTTACCTAAAAGAAAAAAACTGGGTACAATCCTAGCTCTTGATATTGGTACGGAGGTCATAAAAGCTCTGGTCTTGAAAGTAGATAATGAAAATAAGAAAGGAGTCGTGGTAGGTGTTGGAAAGGTAAGGCAAAATGTTGGTAATATGCAAAGTGGAGCTGTTTCTGATATTTCCGGAGTTATTGGCACTGCTAGAAAAGCTATTGATATAGCCAAGGATAGGGCTCGTGTTAAGAATGTTAAACATGCTATTGTTGGTATTGCCGGAGAACTAGTTAAAGGAACTACAACTACTGTTCATTATGAAAGAGCTAAGTCTGATATGGAAATAGGTCTTCCTGAGCTTAAAAACATAGTGCAGAAAGTTCAGCAAAAAGCTTATGAAAGAATACAAAGTCAAATTGCCTGGGAAACAGGTCAGAGTAATATTGATATAAAGCTTATTAATGCTGCTGTTTCTGATGTTCGTATAGACGGATATAGAATAACTAATCCACTGGGCTTTCAGGGGCATAATGTTTCCATAAGTGTTTTTAATGCTTATGCTCCAACTATTCATCTGGGAGCAGTGGAAACTATAATCAATGAATTGGGAATAGGTTTGGTAAGCATAGCAGCTGAACCTTATGCCGTTGCTCGCTCTGTTGATTTTGAAGGAGACTTGGGCTTTAACGCTATCTTTATAGACGTCGGAGGAGGCACAACAGATATTGCTGTGGTTAGAAACGGGGGCTTGGAAGGAACTAAGATGTTTGCTTTAGGTGGAAGAGCCTTTACTAAAAGGTTAGCCCAAGAGCTTAAGATAGATTTTGAGAAGGCGGAAAATTTAAAAATAAAATATTCTCTCGGAAAATTAAATAATACAGATAGTCAGAAAGTCGAGAAGATATTTGAAGACGATTGTAGAATTTGGCTTAGTGGTATAGAGTTAGCGCTTAGTGAGTTTTCTCAGAATGATTTATTGCCCACTAAAATACTTATGTGCGGAGGAGGATCAGGTCTTCCTGGTATAAAGAAAGCTCTCTCAACTCCAGGATGGTTAAGCAAACTAGCGTTTGCTGATTCTCCAAAGATATCCTTCTTGCGTCCTCAAGACGTTGTAAAGATATTTGATGAGACCAAGTCGCTCAACAGCACTCAAGATATTACACCTATGGGGCTGGCTAGTTTGGTTCTAGATTTGGTCAATGAAGAAAAGGTTCTGGCTGGAATTCTCAAAAGAGCTATGGGCAAGATTGATTATAAATAATGAATAAAAAATATTTAATATAAAAAAATATGCATCAAACTTTTTATGTTGATGTTGATGAAGAGGTTAATTCAATTATTAGCCGTTTAAGAAAGTCAACTTCCAAATATAATATATTAGCTATCGCTCAGCAAGCGTTGATACTTCAGAGCGCTGTCAGTCTTCGCCTTATTAAAAAGGAAATGGATTCTTTGCAAAAAAAAGTAATGGTTGTTACTCAAGATGAAAAAGGACTGATTATGGCTAAAAAAGTAGGTTTTCCTGTCAAAAAAACAATAGATGAGGTAAGTAAAAATCAAGAAACAGACAATTCTCAATCCCCAATTATGATGCAAGACAAGAAAGATGATAAAGGAGAAAAAGCTTTAAGTGAATACAATAGGCTTAAGAATTTGGGAGACAGTAAGTATAGTGCAGTGGAAGATGTGTCAATTGAGAATCCTGCAAAAGAAAAGGAGCCTTCAAGATTTACCCCAATTGAAGATAGCAATTTTAACTCAAAAGAAGACAAGAAGGGGGAATTTGGCAATCTATTTGGCGATAAAATAAACGAAAATTTGGAAGATAACTCTCAGGAAAAGAAAAATAATGTTAATAAGGGTGCAGGTAAGTTTTTGTGGGTTTTCTCTTTGATTATAATTTTTTTGGTAGGAGGTGTGGTAGCTTATTTATTTATTCCAAAAGCTGAAGTCAAGGTAGCTCCCAAGCAGATTCAAAAAAACATAAATTTGAGCATAAAAGCCGGAGATGAATTTCAGGGAGAGGACTATCCTAGTGATACTATTGTCTTGGACTCAGTTTTAATAGAGGAGGAGGATGTTGTGTCGAATATTTTTGATGCTACTGGAGAGAAGTCATCAGCTACTAAGAAAGCTAGAGGGACTATAACAATTTACAATGACTTTAGCGAAGCTAGTCAAATACTGGTAGCCACGACTAGGTTTTTATCAGAGGACGGTAAGCTTTTTAGGCTTATAAAAAATGTAACTGTTCCTGGTGTAAGTATCGAAAATGGCAATAGAACTCCTGGAAAAATAAGAGCTGAGGTAGTTGCCGATAGTGCTGGAGAGGAGTTTAATATTGAGCCTACAAGTTTCACAATACCTGGTTTTGAGGGTAGCCCTAAGTATGATAAATTTAGCGCTCGTTCAGAGGAAAAAATGAAAGGTGGAGGAGGGGGAGAGTCTGAGCTTAGCTCAGTTTCTGAGGCAGATATCGAAAAAGCCAAAGAGGAATCTTTGCAAGAGATAAAAAAACAATTATCGCAAAAAATAAAAGAAAGCGTTGGTGAGGGCAATGTTTTTCTAGAAGAAGCTATAGAATATGAAGTTTTAGATTCAGCTTCTTTCCCGGAAGCTGGAGCAATAGCTGATAATTTTGAATATCAACTGAAGGCAAGGGCTAAGTATTTAACTTTCGACTCTTCTGAAGTAAATAAAAAAGTAGATATCTATATAGATGACAATGTTTTAGCTAAGGAAAAATTTGCGGTGAAAATATCTAGACTTGATAAGAATTATGGTAAGCCTAAGAATGATTTTGAAAATAAAAATTTAGAAGTTAAGTTGTCTATAAATTTAATACTGAAAGGGTCTGTGAGTGAGACTAGTTTAAAGAGAGAATTGCTTGGAAAGGGTCAAGAAGGCGTTGATGAGGTGATGAGTAATCACCCAGAAATTCAAAAAATAGATGCTTCAATAACTCCAAGTTCTTTGGTTAGCAAGATACCGAAGTATTCTTCTAGGGTAGAGATGGATATTCTAGAATAATATTAGACTAAATCATTCTTTGTGTTATTATTTATAATTACAAAGGGAATTATAAAACTTTTAACTTCTTAGATAATGAGTATAGTTGTAGAAGAGATTAAGTCTAAATTGAATATAGTTGATTTGATAGGCGAATATGTCAGATTGCAAAAAGCGGGCGCTAGCTGGAAAGCTTGCTGTCCTTTTCATAATGAAAAAACGCCATCATTCTCCGTAAGTGAAGACAAGCAAGTTTGGCATTGCTTTGGTTGTGGCAAAGGAGGGGATGCTTTTGGATTTATTATGGAAATAGAAGGTTTGGAATTTAGAGAGGCTTTGGAAAGTCTGGCTCAGAAAACGGGAGTGGAGGTGCCAGAATATACAAAAGGAGATGCGGCACAAAAAAAAGAAAGAAATAAGATATGGGATATATTAGATTTATCTACTAAATTTTATAAAAAACAGCTTTGGGAGGGAGAAGGAAAAAAGGACTCCCTGAAGTATTTAAAAGAAAGAGGATTGAGTGAGGAAACCATTGGAGAATTTGATCTGGGCTATGCTCCTAAGGGGTGGAGAAATTTATTGGACTTTTTGACAAGTCGAGGTTTCGAGAAAGAAGAGATTTCAAAATCAGGAGTCCTGGTAGAAAAGAAAGGCGACGGAGGTAACGTGGAAAGTTACTACGATCGATTCCGAGAGAGGATTGTTTTTCCAATTAAAGACGTGACAGGCAAAACAATTGGATACTCGGCAAGAGTTGCTCCAGGAGGAGATGAGTCTCAGGCTAAATATGTAAACACTCCCGAGACAGAAGCTTATCATAAAAGTATAGCTCTTTACGGCATAGATAAGGCTAAAATGGATATAAAAAAAGAAGACTGGGTGCTCCTAGTGGAAGGTAATATGGATGTTATAGCTGCTTGGCAGGCCGGCATTAAAAATACAATAGCTATATCAGGCACAGCTATGACGCCAGAGCAGTTGAATATTATTAAGAGATATACGAAAAATATAAAAATGTTTTTTGACATGGATGAGGCAGGGCAAAAAGCAGCTAAAAGAAGTGCGGAGATAGCTTTTGAAAAAGAGATGAATGTTTCCATTGTAGAGATAGAGAATGGGAAAGACGCGGCTGATGCCGTAAGAGATGATATGGATAACTTTCTTAAAGCTGTTGACGAAGCCTCTTCAGCTATGGAATATTTTATCGAAAAGCTTCTTTCTGAATATGATAAAAATAAAATTGAAGATAAGAAGAAAATCATAGAAGAGTTGTCGGGATTGGTAAACAGTTTTTCGAGCAAAGTAGAAAAAGAACATTGGATAAGAAAAATATCCGAAAAATTGGATATTTCAGAGAGCACTCTTTTTGATGCATTTAACTCTTTTCAAGACAAATTTCAAAGAGTTTCTCGTGAAGAGCCTCAGATTGACTATAATAGGGCAGATGAATTTTTGCAAAATAGGGAAGACAGTGTGGAATTGCAGATAATGGGATTTTTAATTTCTGATGATAATGTCTGGAAAGAGGCTGCTAAAAAGTATCAAAAAGAGATCGAGGATAGTTTTTCCAATAAAAAAGTAGTTGATATAATTATTAAAAAAGGAAAAGAAAGTGATTTCAATTTTGAAAAATTAATCAATAAAATTGAAGATGAAAATCAAAAAAAATATTTAAGAAAAATATATTTTGAAAATATAGAAAAAGGAGAGCAGTTTTCAACCACGGAAGATAAATTAAAAGCAGTTGAAGTTGACTTTACTGAGATCAGAAAGCGAAAAAAGAAGAATAGGATAAGGGAATTGTTTGAAAAAATGACAGTATTAGCCCAAGAGGGTGGTAGCAATGAAGAAATAGAAAAAGTAAGAAAGGAGCTTTTGGACTTATCTGAAGATAAATAGGCGGCGTTTTATTTGTTTTTGTTGTGAAAATGGTGTAAGATACAGTCGTAAAAGAAGATAGGGCGAAGAGTGTCGTACCTTTTTGTTTGTATTTAAATTTATTAAAAAAATGGCCAATATTAGGAAAAAAGTTAATAGAAAAAAAGCAGCTTCAGGAAAAAGAAAAACTGCTAAAAAGCCGGCTAAGAAGAAAGTTTTAAAGAAAGTTGCTGCCAAGAGAGTTCCTGCTACCAAGAAAAAGAAAGCTGCTTCTAAGAGGAAGACAGCTAATAAGAAAGCAACCAAGAAATTGAGCAGAAAAAATGTTACTCCTAATAAGCGAGTGGCAAAGAAAACAGCTAATAAGAAAAATTCTCAAAAAAATACCCCGAGAAAAAAGAGGGTCACTAAGGAGGAAAAAGGAAATATGATAAGTGATCTAGTTTCAAGGGGGAAGCAAAGAGGGTTTATTACAGAGGATGAAATAATCCACACCTTACCGGATATTGAAAAAAATATAGATGATCTCGAGGATCTTTATGGAAAGCTTGAAGAAGGTGGTGTTAAAATAATGAGTTCAGGCGAGGTTATTAAGAAAGAAACTGATAAAATAGCTAAAGACTTTGAAAAGGGAATAGAAAAAGAGAAAAAACCTACTCGTGAAGAAGTGGAGCCAAATCATAATGATTCAGTGCAGATGTATCTTCGTGAGATTGGAAAAGTTCCTCTCCTCAAGGCGGAAGACGAGGTTAGGCTAGCTAAACTTATAGAAAAAGGGGATCCAATTGCCAAGCAGCAACTTACAGAAGCTAATCTAAGGTTAGTGGTTAGCATAGCCAAGAAGTATGTAGGTAGATCTAATAATTTGTCTTTGCTTGATCTTATTCAGGAGGGTAATATAGGCCTTTTTAGAGCGGTAGAAAAATTTGATTATCATAGGGGGTATAAGTTTTCCACTTATGCGACTTGGTGGATTCGTCAAGCTATAACTAGAGCTTTGGCTGATCAGTCTAGGACAATTAGAATCCCAGTTCATATGGTGGAAACTATTAACAAGTATACTCAAATAGTTAGACAGCTTGTTCAAGAATTAGGAAGAGAGCCTTTGGCAGAAGAAGTTTCTGCAGAAATGGATATTGAGGTTGATAAAGTGCGTCACATTCAAAAAATTTCTCAAGAAACAGTTTCATTGGAAACATCTATTGGAGACAGCGATGACGATAGTGTTTTGGGTGACTTTATCGAAGATACTGAGACCATAATGCCTGATCAAACAGCTTCTAGAACTCTCCTCAAGAGACATGTGGGAGAGGTTTTGGAAGAGCTTAGTCCTAGAGAGCAGAGGATTTTGAAAATCCGTTTTGGACTAGAGGATGGCGTAACTCACACATTAGAGGAGGTGGGTCAAGAATTCGGAGTTACCAGAGAAAGAATTCGTCAGATTGAAGCTAAGGCTTTAGAAAAAATAAGGAATCAGCAGAGTTTGGGTAAACTTAGAGATTACTAGGAAGTATTAAGAAGAAAGTATTATGTAGTAAGTATTATTTATTTGATATAATATTATTTGAAAAAATATATGGAAAGAAAAAACTTTGAAATGCCAACAAACAATAATCCAGAATCTTCTGAGAAGGATGAGAAGTTTTCTGAACTACTGGCGGCTGAAAATGAAGGAGTTGTTCCAGAAGAGTACAGTGAGAAAGAAGTGAAGTTTGAAGAGAAGAATATTTTTGAAAAGACTGTAGATAATATTTTTCTGAAAGCCAGGGAAATGGTCTTTGATGATCTTGGAGAATTCTTGAATTTGGAAGAAAAAACATTGGCTGAAAAAATAATTAAAGATAAGGTGTATACCAAGAAGAATAGTTCTCTGGATTTGTGGACAGCTGAGCTAAACCGACTCATACAGGAAAAAGGAGATGTAGATGAATTCAAAAAAAGAACTGCTAATAACTTATATCGAGAAATGAAAGACGAGATCCTGGAAAAGCTTGAAAAAAATGAGGGTTCTAATTAATTTGTGTTAATAATCAGGATTTTTTTTCTTTTTCTGAAAGTTTGTTGGATTATTGAATACTCTTGATTTTTTATTTGAGTGAGATATAATAGTTTTTGTTAGCTCAAAAGCGATATTTTTATTTTCAAGATTCAGTTTGCAATTTTTTTGTGAATTGAACATTGAAAATTTATTCCGCGATAGCTCAGTGGTAGAGCAGTTGACTGTTAATCAATTGGTCGTAGGTTCGAATCCTACTCGCGGAGCCCTGTACCGTATGGTACAGGGCGGAGCCACATACCATTCGGTATATGACGCAGCCACATACCATTCGGTATATGACGCAGCCACATACCATTCGGTATATGACGCAGCCAC
>Ga0307983_1000991_pt1 | contig 13173 bp, 10 predicted proteins | sample OrgLakmetagen991_FD_201845 | JGI IMG/M metagenome (GOLD analysis project Ga0307983, IMG submission 201845) | Saline water microbial communities from Organic Lake, Antarctica - #991 | ecosystem: Environmental > Aquatic > Non-marine Saline and Alkaline > Saline | place: Antarctica: Organic Lake... | reverse complement strand
CGCATTTGGAAAAATAACTTCTGCTGAGTTGCCTGTTAGAATGGAGGTCTGCGCCTGCATTATGAGAGAGCACGCACATAAAATACTTAATACAGCTTTTTTCATCGGTTTAATGGGTTACAATTACTTTTTTGTGGAGAATACCACGATCTGTATTGATTTGGATAAAATAAACTCCAGACTCCCAACTTGAGCTATTCATCAAGAATTTAGATTGTGAATTACTATTGATTTCTGTGTAAATAACTTTACCAGATAGGTCATGTACTCTAATTTCTCGTATCTCATTATTTATCCCCTCAATAGCAAAAGTGTTTTTTGTAGGATTAGGATATACCAGTACATTTTCATCCTCTGCAATTACATTATTGATATTGGTAACACTACACGTGGTATCTACTATAGCATTTACAAGAACTCTTGGACTTGAACAATCCGGACTTTTCACCCTCCAGTTATAAAAGAAATAATAAAATCCAGTTGGATTTGTCCCTGCACTGCTGCTCTTAATCGAAACCTTATTTGCTATGGTATAAGGATAACTAACACCCGTATTATTTCTATACAAATCTGGCTGACTTCCTACAGCGACGCCCAGCTGATAATTAGTTCCAGGGTCTATGTTAAAGTTTAAATTGACTCTAAAGCCACCTGCTGGAATAAATCTCGAAATACTTTGTAGTACTACTCCATTTGGATCTCTAAGCTCAATTGTGCGGTTCCCTGAACTCCCAGCAAAAACTCTTACAGAGATCAACTCAATTTTATCGAATACATCAAAAATTAAGTGCTGGTCATTATTAAAGTTTGCTCCACCACCAATGTTATTGGTAACCGGACCAACAGTTTGAATAGGAGAAGCAAGTAAATTCTCCGCCCAAAATGGCGTGCTAGCTGTTAAGTTCTGAGTAGAGTAGGTGTTCCCGGAAGATACGGGATTCCCACCAAATTCTGAGGTATACCAATTAACAACACCCGGAGCTGAAGCGGATAAAGTGGCTGACTGACCTGAACAAACCGTATCTCCAATAGCGGCTGGTCCTGCAGGTCTAGTAACGGTAACCACTCCAGTTTTAATGGTTGAATCAGAACCAAATGAATTAGAAGACAACAACTTAACCGTATACGTACCGTTGGTAGTGTAGAAATGCGTCGGATTTTGTACTAAAGAAGAATTACCGTCCCCAAAATCCCAAGACCAAGAAGATGGCAATTGTGTGGAAATATCGGTAAAGTTAATCTCTCCGTCGCACGTTGTGCTTTCACTAATTCTAAAATCGGTAATTGGAGAAGACGTCGGATAACCGCACTGCCAATCGATTTCAAACCCAGCTTCTTCTAATCCTCCATCCGATTGAAATTGGACTGTAATGGAGCCTCTCGTGGATGTAATTGAACCTGGAAGGTTGTTGTTACAGTATTCTCCCAATAATGGAGAATTGATAGATGGACCATCAAAAACTCGCAGTACATCAAAATCACAAAGTGTACCTCCTGTTCCGGCCTCGATATCGAAAAATGGAAAAGTTAAGGTAACACTTGCCGCACCGGCAGGCACAATAGACACAATACCATTCTCATTTGCAGAATAATCTCCATTTGGGCCGCCACTATCAAATATTTTGCCAGAGCATTCCATCTCTGTAGAATTTCGATTATTGTTCAACACAATAACACAAGCATTGGAACTGTCAATGTCCACATAAGCTGTTTTCAAAATCGTATCAATTCCACAAGCACCACCGTTGGCAATTAATGAAACATCAAACTGTCCGTAAACACTAAAGGTGTGAGTTGGATTTCTTACGGTACTAAAAGTTCCATCTCCAAAATTCCAAGTAAAGTTGGTTGCATTATTTGATTGGTTGGCAAAGCGAGTAGTTAAATTTGGTGCACAAGCTTGTGTTAAACCCGCGGTAAAGTTGGATGAAACTCCCGGTGTATAAGCCGCTCCCACTCCAACTGCATGCCATGCATTGGTAACAGAAATATGTTGCGGAGAGCAAGCTCCATATAAGTCAATTGCAGATTGGATAGAATAGAATCGCGCATCTGCAAAATTAGAAGATTGAGTTAAGTAAATCGTTAAGTTTCTGAAAGCAATAGCAGCTGCTGTATCTAAACCTAATCCTGCTACACTATATGCTTGTGGATTGGGAGCGTTGTTCGTCCCCGTTCCTCCAACTGTTAAAAGGTAAAACCATTTATTTTGAACTCCTGAGTTAGAATGAACGCCACATTGATCGTTTTGCTGTGTTGGAGTACAACCTATGGTCTGTCTCCAAGCTGTTCCATCGTATGTATCCGGATCTCCATATTGTCTAGGGTTAGAAAGGGAACGAAAAGCTCCACCGATATCTTCGCCCAATAACCAATTGGCTCTATTTGGACGAGCAAAGAATTCTACCGCCGCGCCAAAAATATCTGAAAAGGATTCATTTAATGCTCCAGACTCATTGGCATATATTAGGTTAGCTGTAAAGGTGGTTAACCCGTGGGTAATCTCATGGCTTGCAATGTCTAATGCAACAAGAGGAGTGGATGCTCCAGAACCATCTCCATAAGTCATTCGTTGTCCGTCCCAAAATGCATTATTATAGTTTACCGAATAATGTAAATAACTGTTTAAAGCGAAACCTGCATTGTTTATGGAGTTTCGACCAAATTTTACTTGAAAGTACTCATGCGTACTCTCTGCTCCCCAATGCGCATCCGTTGCATATTGATCTCGCAAAGTATTCACATTATTCCAATTATTGTCTGCATCTGTAAAATCTACAGAGTTGGCATAACTTGTTCCTCTCAACAGATTGTATGTATTTATTCCGTTTCCATTTACTGTTTGGTTTAAGCGAAACAGATTAGAAGACACGCTATCCACTTTTATAGTTTGAGTTCCGCTATATGCAGTTTGTGCCGTGCCATTGGTATTTGCAGTATGAATTAAGTTATTGGTAAAAACAACAGTCCCGTTGGATGCATCCACGTAAATCTCTTGTCTGCTCAGAGGCTCTTGCGCATATATGTTAAACTTGTAAGTTAAACGTAAGTCTCCAGGATTTAAATCCATGGACTTACCAATGTACTTCATTACGGGAGCCGGATAGTAAGTGGCAAAAGGATTACCTGTCTCGAACTTCAAATGTTTCTCTTCTGCAGGAATTTCCCACTTGTACTTTTTAGCACCAATGTGACTTTTTGCAGCAGAAAAAGCAGCTGTTTTTGAAATCGAATTTTGAATAGAACCAGGAATTTGATCTACCAATTTTCCATTCATAGAGTGAATCTCGTTGTTCTTAGTATGTACAATCCATTCCGCAAATTCAATAGGCACGCCATTATAGGTTTGCTCATATCGGTAATGAGTAAATCCCAATTGGTCGACTTCTTGTCCTATTTCTACAAAATCGAATCCATCAACGCCTTTCCAGTAATTCTGAAATAGACTTTTCAATTCAGTTAGAACCGGTCTTTGTTCATCAGCATATTCAATATAGGTTGGTATGGTGCTTGACTCCAAAGAGAGTCTTTGCTTTACAATTTGATTTTTAGAATCTTGCCCAGCGTAAGACAAATTAGCCGCTAATAAAATGGCGGTAAAGGTTAACGAAAATTTCATGTATAAGTAATTTTTAAAGACCTAAAGATAACCATAAAGCCTGTGATTTTGTTCGTGTTTCAACCTTTTGTCGCTGCCCGTACTATTTAAGTACCTGCACAAAAGCTTGATCTTTTCTAAAGTTGTAATAAGCATCCGCATTTTCAAGAGTATCTTGCTGTAATGCATTACGATAAAAATAATTCAACACTACTGATTCACTTCCAATTATTGGTGGAGTTTGATCACTTGGCACCATCAAATCTACCTTTCCCTCCAGTCTATTTGCAACTAGTGACTCTGGAAATAACAAAATGTTAAGATTTCCTGCTACAAACAACTGATTTTCGTTACGCTCAACTTCATTCCACTTTGTCTTTTCAACACCCATTGAATTCATGTGGTCGAGCACCATTTTTCTATCGTAGTCAGAGTTGCCTTCCAAAGCAAAAATTTCCGCTTGCCGACCAAACACCACACTCCAAGTTGGGTGTTTAAGTGCGTAAAAAGTAAGCTGCTTATTCTGCATCGACTTATAGGAATCTACAAGCTCAACAACTTGGATTCCAAGAATGCAACACAATACCAAAACAAGCGATCTAAATATTCCATAATACAGAAATACAAGGAGCGAAACCACACCTCCAATCAAAAAGAGGATGGAAATGCTATTGAACCAAATACCATCTGAAACAGCACCGGGAATAGCAGTGATAAAAGCAATTGCTCCATTTAGAAAGGAAAGGAGAAAATCTAAAATGACTGCCAACAAAAAGTCTGTTTTAAACAAGAAGAATAGACTGACAATGACAACAGAACCTGAAACTATTGCAAAAGCGAGCGGAATAACCAATAGATTGGCGAAAAGGAAATAATTAGGAAATTGATGAAAGTAGGCAAGTGTAAATGGTAAAGTTGCCAATTGAGCAGCTAATGAAACAACCAGTAGACTCCAGATTTTATCTAACATCCAATTTGGAAAATAAAAAAGTTTATAGATAACTGGGTGAATTAAAACGATACCAATAACTGCAGAATAAGAAAGCTGGAAACCCACTTGAAATAGATTATTTGGGTCTAATAGCAACAGCAGAAATGCCGAAACTGAAATGGAGTTCAAAATATTAGTATTTCTTTTCAATAACTTTGAGAGGATTACGAAAGAAAACATCCAACCAGCGCGCTGAACGGAAGGCGATAAACCGGCAAGAAAAGCAAAGGACCAAATAACTAAAAGCAGCAAGAAAGTTTGTACTATTCTGAAAAACAACCCATTTGGCAACTTGCTCAACAAAAAATTGAAGATTAAAAATACAATACCTACATGTAAACCCGAAACAGCGAGTATGTGCATTGCTCCTGCTCCTGCATACTGATCTTGCAATTCAGAGTCTAGGTAAGACTTATCTCCTAAAGTGAGGGCGACCAACACTGCAAGGTTCTCCTCTCGAAAACCCAGTTCTTGGTAAACCTCAACAATAGCCTTCCGGGCACTTTCAGCGTAACGAAAGATAGAATAATTCGACTCTAGCACAATAAATTCATCTTCGAATGCTATGCGATAGATATTTTTATACGTCAAGAATTTCTGATAGTCGAATTGAGCCGGATTCTTTGGACCTTGAGTTGGCATCAAGTTCCCTTCTGCTGAAATAATATCTCCCGACCGAGGGTTGAACAGACTATCCTTGTTGTAAACTAAAAGATTAAAATTTCCATTCTTCCATTGCTCACCTTCTTTAAACTGTTGAACTTGAACTACGATAGATTTAACAACTCCATCCTTTCGCTTCACTTCTTCCACCTCGCCCAACCATGAAGTGTTAGCGGAGGAAGTAAGCTGATCTAGCCCCATTGTCTCCGTGGCATTATAAGTTGTAAAATAGTAGGAGCCTAATAAACAGAATAGAAAAGTGATCAGAATTCCAGAAAAGTAATTCGCCTTGAAACTTCGATTAAAAAAATGGAAACCCAATAAAACGCATAACAGAACAATGTAACAGACAAAAACTGCTCTAGAGATCGGCATGGAGAGAATAGACCCCAACAAGATTCCAATCCCAAACGGAATTACTAAACGCACAAAAGGAAAGGAACTCCAAAAAATCAAAACGCTTAACTATAGTTACAAAGAGCTAAAGTTAAGCGTTTTAAAATAATTATATGTTAAGTGGCAAGTCTTAGCCTGCTAAAGCACCCTTTACAAAGCCTGCAACCACTTTACCGTCGGCTTTTCCGGCCACCTTTTGATTTACCATTCCCATAACCTTTCCCATGTCTGCCATAGAACTGGCTCCAGTTTCGGCGACAACAGCATCCACCACAGATTTCACCTCATCATCGCTCATTTGCTCTGGCAAATACGTTTCGATAATTGCAACTTGATCTAACTCGGGTTGAGCTAAGTCTTCTCTTCCTTGCTCTGTAAAAATTGCAGCTGCATCTTTTCGTTGCTTCACTAATTTTTGCAACATCTTTAGTTCTGCTTCGTCCGAAGACTCCGCAGCCCCTTTTTCCGTTGCTGCCATCAGAAGTGCTGATTTTATAGCTCGCAAAGATTCCAGCTTAACCTTGTCCTTTGCTTTCATGGCCTCCTTGAGGTCATTGTTTATTTTATCTGTTAATGCCATGTTTTATTTATATATACTAACCAACGATTGACTTACGAATCATGTTCAAAGCTGAACCTGCTCTGTACCATCCAATTTGTTGTGCATTGTAGGTGTGGTTTAATTTTATTTGATCTTTCGATCCATCTGCATGCACCAATTCTAAAGTCAATTGCATGTCTGGAGCAAAGTCTGCTAAATCGATAAAGTTAAATGTATCATCTTCTCTAACCTTGTCGTAATCTGACTCGTTATCAAATGTCAACCCAAGCATTCCCTGCTTTTTCAAATTCGTTTCGTGAATTCTTGCAAAAGATTTTACAATAACTGCAACCACACCTAAGTGTCTTGGCTCCATTGCTGCGTGCTCTCTAGATGAGCCTTCGCCGTAATTATGATCTCCAACAACAATGGAAGGTACGCCTGCCGCTTTATAAGCTCGTGCAGTAGTTGGAACTGGTCCTTTTTCTCCGTTCAATTGGTTTACCACTTCATTGGTTGCTTTACCAAAGGCGTTCACAGCACCAATCAAACAGTTCTCTGAAATGTTATCTAAATGACCTCTGTACTTCAACCATGGTCCTGCCATAGATATGTGGTCGGTAGTGCACTTTCCAAAGGCTTTAATCAATAGCTTCGCACCTTCGATGTTTTTCCCATCCCATTCCGCAAAAGGAGTTAACAATTGTAATCTCTTCGAATCTGGCGCGACATCAATTTCTATACCGCTGCCATCTTTGGCTGGCGCTTGAAAACCATTGTCTTCCACATCAAAACCCCTTTCAGGCAATTCCATTCCGGTTGGCTCAGCCAATTTCACTTGCTCTCCTTTCGAGTTAGTTAACGTATCTGTAATTGGATTAAAATCTAATTTACCACTAATTGCAACTGCCGCTACCATTTCTGGAGAGGTTACAAAGGCATGTGTATTTGGGTTTCCATCTGCTCTTTTAGAAAAGTTTCTGTTAAACGAATGAACAATGGAGTTTTTCTCTTCTTTTTCAGCACCTTCTCTATCCCACTGACCAATACATGGTCCACAAGCATTCGTAAAAATACTTACCGACTCAAATTTCTTAAAAGTATCCATCAAGCCATCTCTCTCAGCTGTAAATCTTACTTGTTCTGATCCTGGATTGATACCCAGTTTAGAAACTGGCTTTACGCCTTTATTAAATGCATCTTCCACAATGGAAGCCGCTCTCGTTAAATCTTCGTAAGAGGAATTGGTACATGAGCCAATCAATGCCCACTCAATTTCAGTTGGCCAATCGTTAGCCGCAGCCTTCTCTTTCATTTCTGAAACCGGTGTAGCTAAATCTGGCGTAAAAGGTCCATTTAAGTGAGGCGTTAACTCGTCTAAATTAATTTCAATTACTTGATCAAAATATTGCTCTGGGTTTGCGTATACCTCATCATCACCAGTTAAATGCGCTGCAACCTCATCAGCCGCTGCAACAACGTCAGCTCTCCCGGTTGCAGTTAAATACCTTCTCATTGAATCATCGTAACCAAAAGTGGAAGTTGTTGCTCCAATTTCAGCACCCATGTTACAAATGGTACCTTTTCCGGTACAAGAAAGGTTCTTAGCACCTTCTCCGAAATATTCAACAATTGCTCCTGTTCCACCTTTTACAGTCAAAATACCGGCAACTTTCAAAATAATATCTTTTGCAGAAGTCCATCCGTTCAGCTTACCAGTCAACTTAACACCAATTAGCTTTGGAAATTTCAATTCCCAAGGCATATCAGCCATCACATCAACCGCATCAGCGCCACCAACACCAATTGCAACCATTCCTAAACCACCAGCATTTACCGTGTGAGAATCTGTTCCGATCATCATTCCTCCGGGGAATGCATAGTTCTCTAAAACTACTTGGTGAATAATTCCTGAACCTGGTTTCCAAAATCCGATTCCATATTTATTACAAACAGAGCTTAAAAAATTAAACACTTCATTGTTCTTATTAATAGAACTTTGCAAATCCTTATCTGCCCCTAATTTGGCTAGTATCAGGTGATCTGCGTGAGCCGTTGAAGGCACCGCAACTTTCTTTTTACCCGCTTGCATGAATTGCAATAACGCCATTTGAGCTGTTGCATCTTGCATGGCAACACGGTCTGGCTTAAAATCTACGTATGATTTACTTCTTTCAAACTCTTCGGTCGGTAATCCCGCATCTAGATGAGAGTATAAAATCTTTTCACTTAAAGTCATTGGTTTATTTAGAACTTTTCGAGCTGCATTCACTCTTTCATCCATTCTAGCATAAACCGCTTTTATCATATCAATATCGAAAGCCATAGTTTTATGTTTTGGTTACCATTTTTTGAGGTTAGCGAAATTACGCATTTCAGCTATTTTTTTCAACCATTCATCACTATTCCTTATAAATATTCGACTAGTATGATTACCATTGTATCGTGTTAAAGTTGATAAAAGAGAATATTCGAGAGGCTTTAAAGTCTGTAAGAGGTCAATTACTTCGCACTATCTTAACGGTTTTAATCATTGCAATTGGCATTGTAGCTTTGGTGGGAATTCTAACCTCCATAGACGCCATTAGCAGTTCTATTTCTAGCAATTTCAGCAGCATGGGATCGAATAGCTTTTCCATTAAAAATTACGGGTATAGTGGCAGCTTTTCAAAGGGTGGACGAAAAAGAAAATCTTTCTCCAGAATTAGTTACCAAGAAGCAATCGACTTTAAAAATAACTATGAATTTCCTGCAATTGTTTCTGTTTCCACGAGGGCTTCATCCTTGGCTACCTTAAAATATCAATCGGAAAAAACCAACCCAAATATTTTTGTTTTTGGAACGGATGAGAATTACTTTGAAACCTCTGGCTACGAGATAGAACGAGGACGGAATTTCTCAGAATCGGACATACGTTACGGATCGCACGTTGTAATTATTGGCAAGGAAATAGAAGAAAAGTTATTCCCCAATGAAGAAAACCCAATTGACAAACTCATATCGATCGGCCCTGGTAAATACCGAGTAATTGGTGTGCTGGCAACCAAGGGAAGCTCTATGGGTTTTGGAGGAGACAAAAATGCGTTCATTCCAATAATTAATGCACGGCAGTACTTTTCACAATCCAACCCTACGTTTACCATTAGCGTTAAAGCCAGTTCTCAAAATGAATTAGATTTAGCCATTGGCGAGGCATGGGGTGCATTTAGAATAATACGAGGCGACAAGGTAAAGCAAGATGCCAGCTTTGAAATTTCAAAAAGTGACAGTTTTGCGAATTTGTTTTTGGAAAACATGGCGTTTGTAAGAATTGCCGCTATTGCCATTGCCATTATTACGTTACTCGGTTCCGCAATAGGATTAATGAATATGATGCTGGTTTCCGTTACCGAACGCACTCGCGAAATAGGAATACGAAAAGCAATTGGCGCAAGTGCGGCAACCATCCGCTACCAGTTTTTAATTGAAGCAATTGTTATTTGCCAACTTGGAGGTTTTCTGGGAATAATTTTAGGAATTGTTTTCGGGAATATAGTAGGTGTATTTGTTGGAGGTGATTTTATTATTCCTTGGGCTTGGATGGTGTTGGGCGTATTCCTTTGCTTGGTGGTAGGATTGCTTTCCGGTATTTATCCGGCATACAAGGCTTCTAAACTAGACCCAATAGAATCGTTGCGATATGAGTAGAAGAAAAGAGATAAAGGTTAAAAGATTAATGTTGAAAGTTTTCACTTTAATCTTATGCCATTCTATTCTGAGGTAAAACCGTAACGCAATAAGGTCCCTTGCTCACCCCATTAGGTGCACCGAAATACAGCATATAACATAAAGTCTTACCTTCAGCTTGTCAGGGGGTGTGTTTCGCGGTACGAGAAACGTATCGAAGCCCCCATAAACTCAAAAAAAAAGCCTAAAATCCACATTGCTGCGAATTTCAGGCTTCTCCTATCAATCAATCTACTAATCTACTCTGCGATTACTTCAAAATCTATCGTTACAGATACATCTTTGTGTAATCTAATTTCAGCTTGGTAAGTACCAATTTCTTTAATTTGAGAACCAAGAATCTTAATGTTTTTCTTGTCAACAGTATGTCCCATTGCAGTAATAGAATCTGCAATTTGCATGTTGTTTACAGAACCAAAAATTTTCTTTCCAGCCTCTCCCACTTTCGCTCCAACTTGAATCTTTGCAGACTCTAACGCTTTTGCAGTTTTGGAAGCTTCTTCTCTAACTTTTTCTTCTTTATGACTTCTCTGACGCAAATTCTCTTCCCACACTTTTTTGTTGGATGAGGTTGCAGCCACAGCCTTACCTTGAGGAATTAAAAAGTTTCTTGCAAAACCAGGTTTTACAGTTACCAACTCGTCTTTAAATCCAAGGTTTTCGATGTCTTCTCTAAGTATAATATCCATTTTCTATCCTCCTATTTATTTTAACAAATCAGCTACGTAAGGCATCATACCTAAATGACGACATCTTTTTACAGCCTGAGCAACTTTTCTTTGGTATTTCAAAGAAGTACCAGTGATTCTTCTTGGTAATAATTTCCCTTGCTCATTTACAAATTGTAATAAGTAGTCTGGGTTTTTATAATCGATGTACTTGATTCTATTTTTCTTGAATCTACAGTATTTTTCTTTTTTCACGTCAATCGCTGGTGGATTGAGGTATCTAATTTCTGATGAATTTTCAGCCATGTCTTTATGATTTTATCAGTTCTTACTTTTTATCTGCTTTCGCAAATTGTTTTACTTTTTCAATACGCACTTTAGCATATTCTACTGCGTGCTTATCAAGCTTAACAGTTAAGAATCGCATGATTTTTTCATCACGCTTAAAAGCTAATTCCATTTTTGCAATGAAGTCGCCTTCTACTTCGTATTGAAAAAGCTGGTAAAAACCAGTTGACTTTTTCTGAATTGGATATGCCAATTTTTTCATTCCCCAATGCTCGTCATTGTGGATTTTTGCTCCGGCATCTTGAAGCATTTTCTTGTAGGTTGCAACTGTTTCCTTTGCCTGGTCTGCAGACAAAACGGGTGTTAAAATGAAAACAGTCTCATAATGATTACTCATTGTATACTTGTTTATATGTTATTCTCCCCAAAATTGGGTCGGCAAAAATACGAAATAATTCAAAACGATACTTTTTCAAGAATTTAAACTTTCAAGAATCTTCTATCCAGTCTACTAAAGCGCACAAATGATTTAATACATCAAATATTTTGAATTTTATTTCGTTGTGAAAACATCATGAATAAAATGCTTTCACTGTTCACCGCTTTAAGTTTGGTAATTGCACTGAATGTCGTGCAAAAGAGAAGGACAGACCATTCCTATTTTAGCGTCTTGTTTAAACTTAAATAAAAAACAAGGAAAATTAGGAGAAGAGTTTATCATTAAGAACTGTAGTGAAGCACTAGGCGCGAATGTAACAGTATATAAATTAGGTAGAGTTGGCTTTCCAGAATTCATCGCAACCTACCGTTTCGAGAGTAAAACTGATAGCGCAATAATAAGTTGGAATGAAGTTGGAAAATATGAAGTACAACTCCAAGCCAATAACGGGAAACAAGCTAGCTACTATTCTCCATTTGCCAAAGACACCATTACGGTTATCGATTAAAGACCAGAAAGAATTCAAAAATTTAGTTAGATCTAACTAAACAAGTCGAATACTATCCCCTTCCTAGTATCCTATTAAATGTTAATTAAAAATTAAGAAAAGGTCTCTCTATATTCTCCTTGAATACTACCTTTGAGGCTCTCAAAAACTCTATGGAAAACTTTGTTGTTTCGGCCCGTAAGTATCGTCCTGTCACCTTCGACTCTGTTGTTGGTCAAAAGTCGATTACAAACACCTTAAAGAATGCCATAAAAACAGAACATCTGGCACAAGCCTTTTTGTTTTGCGGTTCTCGAGGAGTTGGAAAAACAACTTGTGCTAGAATTTTAGCCAAAACCATTAACTGCTTCAACCGAACAGAAAACATTGAGGCATGCAATGAATGTGACTCTTGCACTTCTTTTAATGAAGGTGCATCACTGAACATTCACGAATTAGATGCCGCTTCGAACAACTCTGTAGATGACATTCGAAACTTAATAGATCAAGTTCGTTTTGCACCACAGATTGGTTCGCATAAAGTCTATATCGTAGATGAAGTTCACATGCTTTCGACTGCGGCATTCAACGCATTCTTGAAAACATTAGAAGAACCACCTGCGCACGCTATTTTTATTTTAGCAACTACAGAAAAACATAAAATTATTCCTACCATACTTTCTCGTTGTCAAATTTTTGACTTTAGCAGAATAGAAGTAGAAGACATTGCCATGCACTTGGCTTCCATTGCAGAAAAAGAAGGAATAAAGGCAGAAGAAGAGGCGTTGCATGTAGTTGCCCAAAAAGCAGATGGAGCACTTAGAGATGCACTTTCTATCTTCGACCAATTGATTAGTTTTTCAGGAAACAACCTGACTTACGAAGCAACCATTCAGAATCTCAACATACTTGATTACGATTACTACTTCAAGGCTACCAACCATTTATTAAAAGGAGAAATTCCGGCAATTCTTGTATTACTGAATGAAATCATGCACAATGGGTTCGATGCCCATTTATTTGTAAATGGCCTGGCTACTCACTTCAGAAACCTGTTGGTTTGTCTCGATCCGCAAACCATAAATTTGTTGGAAGTAGGCAAGAGCATTAAGCCGAAATACAAGGAGCAATCTCAGAATTGTTCGGTCCTTTTCTTAATTCGAGCATTGGAAATTTGCAGAACTTGTGATACGGAATATAGAGCAAGTAAAAACAAACGACTATTGGTAGAGCTTTCGTTGATGCAAATTGCTTCCATCACGGATTCTTCTCTTACCGGGGGCGAAAAAAAAAACGCCTAATTAAATCGGTTGCTGAAGTTCAAGCTAACTATAATATAACTTCAGCAACCGATTTAATTAGGCGTTTTTTTTTTC
>Ga0307983_1000987_pt1 | contig 13210 bp, 16 predicted proteins | sample OrgLakmetagen991_FD_201845 | JGI IMG/M metagenome (GOLD analysis project Ga0307983, IMG submission 201845) | Saline water microbial communities from Organic Lake, Antarctica - #991 | ecosystem: Environmental > Aquatic > Non-marine Saline and Alkaline > Saline | place: Antarctica: Organic Lake... | reverse complement strand
TTAACAGTTTTATCATAAGAGAACTCGAAATCAAAATCTTTAGATTCCATAATGTAGCTTCTTCCTTTAATCATAATTTATAAATTTACGGTTTATTAATAAATGAGATTTTCATATTAAATGTTTAAGAGAGTCTCACATGAATCTATATTATATGCTTATGTGATCTCTTTTTAAATCCAATATAGAGTCTCTATAGAATCTCTTATAAGACTCTTATCCTTTCAGGAGTGCTTACAATAGCTTAAATACGATAGATAGCTATTTGTTTAACTTTTATATAAAAAACTCATAAAAACTTAGTTTTATGAAAATAAATGATAAAATGGGACATATAAACATCATAAGTCTATTATATATACTATAGGAAACATACATGTGTGAATTCTATAAAAAATGTAAAAAGGTTAAACAAAATCGTACAAAAAAAGATTTAACTACTGTAATTTAAAATTAACAAACGTAAAAAAGGTAACATTATGGAAAACCAAGACTTAGACATATTCAATGTCGACATGGATGCTTTTGAATCTAAAGCACCTGCATCAAACTCATCAAAAGAGAATTTATTTAAACCAGATCCTAAACAAGCAAAAGACAATGTATATTCTGCTGTTTTAAGACCAGTGTACTGGCTAGGAAATCCAAATGGTTTTAACCCAAAGGACAACTTTATCGAAAAGAAAACATTCTATTTAAAGAATGCTGCTGATGAAGGTGGTTACTTTGATTCTCCTGCATCAATTGGTGAAAAATGTGAAGCAATGGGAGCATTCTTCAAATTAAAGAAAGAAGGAAAAACTGACCAAAGATCTGAAGATCTTGCTGGTGAAATTAGACCAAAATCTAGTTATTTCTATCTTGTATTAATTGAGAAAGATCTTATCAACCCAGAAAATGAAGGGAAGTTAATGATCTGGAAAGCACCTATCCAAGTTCACAAATTAATCAATGGAAAAGTTAATCCTGACGAAAAAGCTCAAAAATTAGGTAAGAAATCAGAAGATATCTTCAATCCTCTTACTGGTAGATCTTTTGAAGTAAACGTTGGATTAAAAGGAGGATTCTGGAACTATGACGGTTGTGAATTCCAAGAGTCTAAACCAGTAACATTCAAAGGTTCAGCATTTACTCCTGAAGCAAAAGGAGATTTTGTAGACTTTATTAAAACTGGTGATGAGTTAATGAAAACTTACATTTATACTCCTATGGCTGCTGACAGAAAAGAATTACTATTAGATATCATTACTGAAAAGACTGGTATTACTTTTGGTGGTAAAAGTTCTGCACCTAAGAGAAAAATGGAAATCTCTAACGTTGATACATCTGCTGAAGATGTTGACGAGGTTCTTGCTGAAGTTGAAGCATCAACTCCAAAAGCTGAAAAGAAATCAGCAATGGAATCTGCTAGACCAGAAGATGATTCTGATGGTGAAGAAATCAACGATTTCTTAGAAGATCTAGATCTAGATTTAGATTAATTCATTGAATTTTATTTTATAACATTAAAGGGTAGGCAATGTCCTACCCTTTTTTTAGAACTAAATATATGTGCAAAGAAACTCTAAGAATACATTTAACAGAACAAGTACAAGAAATATTAAATGAGACATTTACAGATGTTCATAGAAGAAAATTAAGAGATAAAAAATCTGAATTACTTTTAGCATGTCCAGTATGTGGAGATTCACTAAAAGATAAAACTAAAAAACGAGGGTATTTCTATTTTGATACAATGAAATATCATTGCTTTAATGGTGAATGTGTAGCAAAATATTGGGATGCCTTTTATTTCTTTAAAATATTCGATAAGAGAATTGGCAATTTAGATTACATAAAAGATATTGCTAAAATCTTAAAGAATAATAGAAAAAATAGACAACATGTTACTCTACATAATAGTAGTGAATTCTTTCAATTTTTACATTCTAATGCATTTTTAACTAAAGGAATAGTAGATTATTATGGTCTTAAACCTTATACTGCTTACCCTTGGTCACAACAATTTATTAAAGATCGTTTACTTCATGGAGTAAAAAATGAACTTTTATTTAGAGTAAATAAATGGAAAAAGAGAGAAGTTTGGATTCTAAATAAAATTGGTGATGATAGAGTAGTTGGGCTACAGATAAAGAATATGGATGGTGGGCCAAAATATTTAACTAAAGATTTTTCAAAACTGAATGAAGAAATGAATCATGAAATAGAATTTAAAGATGAGATCTTTAAAGGCACTTGTGATAACTTATCATTAATCTTTAACATATTCAATGTAAATTTAGAAGCACCTCTTACAGTATTTGAAGGTCCTTTAGATTCATTCTTTTTACATAATAGTGTAGCAACAGCTGGAGCAACAAAGCTAAAAGAGTTTTTTGATGACATGGATAATATTAGATATTTCTATGATAATGATAGTACTGGTAAAACTAATGCTATTAGCAAAATAAAGAAAAGAAAACAAAGTTTTATGTGGGCTAAATTCTTTAAAGATTTTAAGTATAAAAATAAGAGAATTAAAGATTTAAATGAACTTATAAAATATGCATATGATAACAAAGATGAAGGCAAATATAAAGAATCATTAAATAAATTATCTACATATTTTAGCAAAACAAAATACGATATCTATAATGTCTGACAAATTAACAGAAGAATATACATTATTCGGTAGTAAACATATACCCAGAGAAGAAAGAAATGAAAAACTTAAACTTCCATTAGAAGCATGGGCTTTAAAAATTAAAATGGGAATAGTCCCGAAGATAACTATAGAAGATTTAGAAGAAATACCAACATCTGAAGAATTAGATTTAAGTATAACAGAAAAGTCTAAAGATTCTAATAAATTATTATTCTAATGAGTGAAGATAAAACACAAGAATACTATGATAAAATTTCTGCTCTTGAAGACAAGTTTGCAATAGAAAGAGAAGAAATTAGCTCATTTATTAAAGAGAATATCATAGATAAGTTAAGCGATGTAAAAAATGTTGCTGAAATACAAGTTCATCAAATTTCACAAAGACAGAGAATGAGTGATAAAATATCAACTCTTAAATCTAGAATAAGGAAGCATAGTGAAAAACTTGGAGCAGAAAGAAAAAGATTATTCTTTTACTATAAAACTGACTATACTATAAGATTAAGTGATACTGAGATAAGTAAACATATCGATGGTGACTTAGAACCTAAAATGAATTTTAAAATAGTTCTAGAGAACCAGATAGATTATTATAGAAGAACTATAGAAGGATTAGATAAAATTGGATTTGCAGTTAAGTATGTTATAGAGCAGCATAGGTTTTTGAATGGTGGTTATTAGAGTAATTAAATACTATGTAAATAAAAATGTATTATGAAGTTCACGCTGTCACATAACGATAGAATGCTAACCTTAACGGAAAGCGAAAAGGCCGAAAGAGGTCAATTATCTAAGTCTCTAACTAAAAAGTTAGAATATTACAATTTCTTACCTCAACAAGTTAAGAAAAGATGGAATGGGATTATTTCTTATTTTCATCAAGATAAGTATGTGCCATCTGGGTTATGGATGGAGTTAAGAGACATAGCTAAAAAATATAACTTTCCTATTGAAATAGAAGGCCTTAGAAACTTATTCTATGACATTGATGGGCAAGAATTTAAAGAATATGTGAATAAGAAGTTTGAAGGATCTTCTATGCCACCTAGAGATTACCAAATAGAAGCTGCTTATAAAATATTAAAGCATCGTTTATGTATTAGTGAACTTGCTACATCAGCTGGTAAATCTCTTATAGTATTCATAGTATTTTCTTATTTACTAGATAATAAAATTAACAAAAGATGCTTAATGATTGTTCCTACTATTAACTTAGTAATTCAAGCATTTGAGGATTTTCATGAGTATAATAATGGTCTTAAAGAAGAAAATAAGACTAAACTAGAAATCAAACAAATTCATGGTGGCGAAAGTAAAGACTTCACTATGGCTCAAAACATATTCGTTGGTACTTTTCAAAGTTTAATACTATTTCCAGATACATTTCTAACTGCTTTTGATGTAGTATGTGTTGATGAAACTCATAAAGCTAAAGCAAAAACTATCCAAGATATTATCGGAAAATGTATAAATGCTAATAGAAAATTTGGATTAACTGGTACAGTACCAAAGAAAGGTACTCTTGACTGGCTTACATTGCAAGCATATCTTGGTCCTCTTGTTACAGAAATTAAAGCAAAAGAACTTCAAGATGCTGGGTACATATCTAAACTGTTCATAAATGTAATAGAGATACATCATAGCGATAAAATTAAAGAAGGTTTTGATATTGTATCATCTACTATAGAAGATAAGGCTAGACTCCTTAAGATGGAGCAAGACACAGTAATTCAAAGCTCTAATAGAAAAGAAGTAATAAAAAGAGTTGTTTCGAAGTGTAAAGGAAATCAATTAGTACTTTTTCATAGAACTTCTTATGGTAAAGAGCTTTATAAATATATTAAGGAAAATACTGATAAGAAAGTATATTATATAGACGGTGGAGTTAATAAAGATGTAAGAAATGATATTAAACATCTTATGGAAGATGATACTGATAAAGTTCTTATAGCTTCTTATGGTACTCTTTCTACTGGTGTAAGTATTAAAAATATACATTATATTCACTTAACTGAAAGTTTTAAAAGTGATGTAATTATTAGACAAAGTTTAGGTAGAGGTTTAAGACTTCATAAAGATAAAACTATGCTATATGTATTTGATTATACTGATGTATTAAGAACTAACAAGAAAAATTTACTATACTTTCATAGTAAAGCAAGACAGGGAATTTATAATGAACAGAAGTTCCCATTTAAAATAAAAGAAGTTCATATATGAAAAGTCTGAATTACTTTAAAAAATATACTCAAGTTGTTGAAAATAGTCAATATGATATTTTAGCACAAGTAGGATATTTTATTAAAGATAAATATGGAGATAAAGAATATAATTCTCTCCAAGATGCTGGAGTAATTTCATTACAAGATGGAGATACTACTATAAACATAACAACTACTGTTAAACCTGAAGATAGTAATGCAGATTCTATTACTAAAGTTCTTAGAGGATTTTTATCATCTTATACAAAATATGATGGACTTAAAGAAAACGTAAGAGCTACAACTAAATTAGTACAAGATTTTGCATCTACATTAATTGCTAAATACCCGATAAAAGATATAAAATTGTTCTACTATCCAGAATCTAAAACTGAGAATATTATAGTTCTTAATTATATAGAAGTAGATAAAGAACATAAAAATAGTGGAATAGGGTCAAGAATTATGAACGATCTTGTTGCTTTTGCAGATAATGAAAATTTCATCATTACTTTAAATACTACTGATAAATTTGGGAGCTCAGTAAAAAGACTTAAATCTTTTTATGAGAGATTTGGATTTAAAGTAAATAAAGATAGAAGATTTACAGAACAAATGATTAGGCTACCTAAGAGTGGAATAGGTAAATGATGATGAACATGGTTAAATATAAAAACAAAAAATAAAACTTAACAAATGAGAAGTTTAGGACAAATTATTTTAGAACAAGAAAAATCTAAAAAACAAGCAGAATATGAAGAATTCTTCAAAGCAAAATTAGGAGCTTACGGAGTAGAATCACCTGCTGAATTATCTACTGAAGATAAAAAGAATTTTTTTAATGAGATCGAATCTGAATGGGATGGCGATACTAATGAAAATATTGCAATTGAAGAAGATCCAGGTGCTGATGTAGATGGTGGAGTTGCTGGTGATACTGAAGGCCAAGAAAATGGCGGAGGTGCTGGTAAAGATGAAGTTGAAGAAAAAGGTGACGGAGATGCTACATCTGATGAAATCGAAGATGCTGAAAATAAAATGGGAGAACCAACTACATCTGGTGAAGGTGAAGAAGTTGTATCTGATGAACAAAAAATTACTGCTGCTGTAAAAGAAGCATTAGCTGATTTTGAAAAATTAGACGAAGCTGGCGATACTGCATTATTAGTTAGAAAATTAGATTCAATCGTAGGTACTGCAATGAAAAAAATTGCTAAAGAATTAGCAACTAAAGGTTTCTCTGAAGAAGAAATCAAAAGTTATATGGATGCTATCGTTTCTGCATCTATGGATAAGAAATAAAATAAATTTAATTAAATGAAGTCATATAAAAATTTCTTAACTGAAAGAAAGACTATCCAAGTTAAAAGAAAATATGGAGAATATGCACCGACAAATGTTGGTGCAAATGCTCCAGTTAGACAAAGAATTTTAGGATTTGTATCAAAGAAAGGTTCTTGTTGTAAAAATGACTTGGTAGAATTTATTAAATCTGCTAACGAGGAAACTGGTAGAAGTACTAATACTCAGTGGATTAAAAAGAATATGAAGTATTTAACTACATTTGAACAAGATGGTGAAACTCATTATAAATTATCTAAATTAGGTAAAAGAGTAATTAAAGCTACAACTGTAAATGAATCTACTAATGATTACGTAGAGGAAATTGGAGATTTAGAAGAACTTATCTATGATAAAGGTAATATGAAAGTTACTAATGCATGGGAAGATGAAGCTGAAGATTTACTACAAGGTAAAGATACTTGGGGAGAATTAGATGAACCTGATTTAACTCATGCTATTGATATGGCAAGATCTTTTATGAAAAAGCATAAGATTAAAGAATCTCTAATTATTGAATGAGTAACTCCAACATTTAAAGCATTAATGAAACGTGCTAAAGCATTAGGAATTGAAACTGTTAGTGAATTAGAAGATTTAATCAGCAACGAATTTGATGAATCTGAGCCTTATATAACTGGTGCTGATTTCGAGATAGCTAAAAAGAAATTAAGACTTGAAGAATCTAAAGCTGATAAAATTATGAAACCTAGTGATGGTGGTGAATTTACTATAATGAACTATAATTCACATTTTGATAATGATATAGCAGCTAAAAACATGCTTAAAAAGTATGATGGTTTTGTTGCTAAATTAGAAAAGGATCATAGAGTAGAAGTTTCGTTCGGATCTATTTATATTCAACCTAAATAATTTTCTATTAAAATATATAAAGACAGCTATGATTAGCTGTCTTTTTTTATGTATTAAATACTTAAACATAAAATTCGTAAGAATGAAGGAAATAAAAGATTTCTATAACGAACTGGGAGAAGAATTCCTACAAAAGATATTAAACTCTGAACTTAAAGTAACAGAAAAATTTACTGGTACTAAATTTGGTTTTAAAAAGAGTGGCGATTCTATAGATTTTTATGGCAGAGATAAAAGATCTCCATTAGGTCCTATAGATAGAACATTATCATCTTTATATGAAAATCCTATTTCATATATATCTAGTTTAGACTTATCAAATATACCAGATGGTGTATATTTCTTTTTTGAATATTTTTATAATAATAAACCATTATCAGTAAAGTATGATAATCTACCTAAGAATGGATTGATTCTATCATGTGTGATGGGCTTAGATAAACAAGATGTAAATTCCATTAATAGTGAAACAAGTACTCTCACTAAATGGTCTAAAGCATTAGGAACTGATATGCCTAGAGTATACTTTAATGGTCTACTATCAGAAGAACAGAAAGAAATGATTTCAGACTTTGTTAAGACTGATTCATCAGATCTTCTTATTAAATTTGATACTAAAAGCTTTTCAAAGCATATTATTAAAATTCTTAATCCGAGATTAAGAAAAACTACACTGAATAAAGATATAGAAAAATCAATAGAAGGATTCATATTTCAGTTTACTGGAGATGAAAAAACTTATACTGCTAAAACTATAGATCCTATTTTTACTCAGATGCAATTACAGAATCGTGGAGAAAAAATTTCAAACGATGAAATAGGTTTATTACTTTATAGATTTATAGAATGGTTAAATGAGTCTAATAAGCTAAATACTATTACTACATCTGGTGATAATTCTGATGAAAAATACTTAGACATCATGTCCAAGCTTGTGTCCATGTTCATTGAAGATAATAATACTTTTATAAAAGACATAGACATAAAGAAACCAACATTTGCAATTTTACCAGAATTTAGACTAAATCCTAAATTCATAAAGAATAAAAAGATTCAAGAATTCATAACAAATAATTCAGAATATTCTGATATTTATAAGATCTTAATATCTTCTTTTCGTAAAGAAAGAAAGAAAACTACACAGATTATAGATGAGACTTTAAAAAAGTACATAAATAACTATGTCAGGCTTATTAAGCTAAAAACAAACGAAACTATTACTGAGAGTTATATGACATTCAGTGAATGGAAAAAATTTAAAAAACAATAAACATTATGGCTAAGAAGAAAAAAACCGAAGTTGCTTTAGATGAAGCAGTTGAGAAATTAGAAAGCGTAGAAACTTCTGAAGAAGTTACTGAAGAAACGATTGAAGCACCTGCTGAAGAAGAAGTAGAAGCTGAAGCACCTGCTGAAGAAGAAGTAGAAGCTGAAGTAGAAACAGAAAAAGAAGCTGAAGCACCTGCTGAAGAAGAAGTAGAAGCTGAAGCACCTGCTGAAGAAGTAGAAACAGTTATACCAGAACCTGCTTTTGTAGAAAATGGAGATACTGAAGTTGAATCATTTAATCATAAGTCTGTTACTATAAAAGGTAAAACTTATGCAATTGATAGAGCAACTCATAAAGCTCTTGTTGCTGGAGACTTTTCAGTACTAAAAGATATTAAAAAATAATTAAATTTAATGAAATCATTAGAAAATTTTATAAATGAATCTTTAAATAAGCTAATATTTGAGAATTTAGAAAAAGCTAAAAAAGCTTTAGAAAAAGAATTAGATACGCAAGGATTTGAAGTTTATATAGATGATAGTGGAAAAGTTCATTCACTTGTGATAAGTGTAGATGAGCTTGTTGATGGAGGAGCAGAATATCCAGATATACAAAAAGCTATAGATAAGATAAGTAAAAAATTCAAGTTAAATACTGATACAAAATCTTCTAATGATTCTGTTGTGTTTTTAACTGAGAGTGTTTCTAGAATACCAGAATACCAAGTATATGGAAAACTTTCAACACTTTTAACAAAGTATAAAACTGAAGATGCTGCTTATAAAGATTCTGAGAAACTTGCCAAGAAACTTGGTTATACACAAGATGCTGTTGAATTTGGTATAGATTATTACTTTAATTCAGATAATTACGATACATATCTTAAACCTGGAGAAGAAATGAAATCAATGATGGAATCTTCTACTCCTAATTATAAATTCTTACATGAAAGAGCAACTTCTAAAGCTCAAAGAAGATTATTTGCTATTGCATTACAGTATAAAAGAGGAAATATAGAAGAAAAAGAATTAGATGAAGAGTTCGCTGATGAGATTAAAAAATTATCTAAATTACCTGAAGATACTCTTAAAAAGTTTGCTAAGACTAAAGAAACTAAATTACCTCATTATGTAGGTGAAGCTGGTGAAAATTTTGCATTTTCTACAGATCCTTTAAACTTTGCTAACTTTGCTTGTGCAGGAACTAATGTATTAGCAAAGCAAGAACTTATGAATTGGTGGGCTAAACAAGGTCTTTCTGAAGAACAACAAGAACAAGCAATTGATAATATAATGAAAGTTATGCATGGTATGTATACTAATTTTTATCTAGGTAATCCAGGTAGAGCTTACTTAAATAATAATAAATATAAACCAAGTATGTCTGATATAGGTACACCTGGTAAAATTAATAAAAATAATAAATAATAATGAAGAATCTTAACGAATTTAAAGCAGATGAAGCTGCTAAAACGTTTATTTCTTTACTTGAGAAAGAAGATCTTATTTTAGAATATGATTCTAAAGATGAAAAGAGAATCAAAGATCTTTTCACTAGAGGAAAAGGAGAAGAATCTAAGATATTACAACTTGCTCAAGCAATGGCTAAATCTATAAAAAAAGCTGATAAAGCATTTGCAAGAGGTGAAGCTGCTGAATTTATCTTAGGTAAAAAAGGTGAAAGAAATCCAAATGCTATTTCTGCTATATTTTATTCTAGAGCACAAGAACTCGGAATGGATATAGATGCTGCTAAATTAACAAGTGGAGAGATAGAAGGTGATAATATACTAGACATCGATATAGATTCAGGTAAACAAGGTGGACAGATATTTCTACCAAGTTACTCATCTCTTAATATCTGGGAAAATGAAATCACTGGACAATTATCTGATGGTGCTTGGGAAAATAGTAAACCTTATGATCATTGGGAATTTTGGAGTAAACTTACACCTACTATTGGAAAACCTGAAGTTAAAGCAGTTAATATGAGACCTAAGAAAACTGGATATAACCTAGCTAGTCTTATTGAATATGTTGGTGATAGAATGATATCTGTTGGAAGAATGGGTAAAGCTATTAATAAATTAATGGACTATAATCAAAGAATCGTAGCTGAAAAACTAGGAGAATCTAATATAAAAGATATGGAAGCATATAATGCTAAAGTAGAAAGTAAACAATGGCCATTTAAACATAGTAAATATGTTGGAGTATTTTCTAATACTGAATTAGAAAAATACTTTAGCACTTCTTACGATTTAGAAGATATGAAAAAAGATCTTAAAATTATTAAGCTTGCTATGAAAAATGTAAATGTAGTTTACAAATAAACTTTATATAAAAATTTAAAAATGGCTAAGATTAATTTCTTAGCCATTTTTTATGCTTTCTTTCTAGACCACTTAGCATCAAATACTTTTCTAGCACCATGAGTAAGTTCTTCTTTTCTTGCTTGATCTGTTTCTCTTTTAGTTGTACTACCTAAAGTACCATAATGATGGTAAACTATAGAATCTAGAATTAGCATATTATAAAAGCCTATTTTTTGTAATGTTTTAGAATAATCATTATCACAATACCAAAATTCAAAATCTTCGTCTAAATCTCCAATATGTTCATATATCTCTCTTTTTTGGAATATGCACCATCCTGTAATATGATTAGATACTCCCCACCCATCTACAGTTTTTAAACCTTTATCTATATGAGCTTTATGAGTTTTCTTATTTGGATTACAACACCCAGCACTCCATACTTGTCTTTTCTCCATTGCTTCAATAGCTATTGAAGCCCAATTCTTACCAAAAGTTAAATCATTATTACAAAGAACTACATATTCAGCATTACCTGCTTTTCTACCAAGATTTAAGTATCTATGATAACCAAACGGTAAATCTGTATGAATAGTTTTTACGTTAGTATACTGGTCATAGTTAACACTTTTTGTACTTTCAACTACAAATATATTAAAATGGATAATACTTGGATCTTCTGAATCATTTAAAGATTCAATTGCTCTATGAGTTTCTTTTAAAAGAGGTTCACATTTTGCATCACTTATTATTACTATATCTACTTCTCTCATTTTGTTGTTATTTTAGCTATATCTATGACATTATTATAAACTTCCATGAAATTATCTGGATATACTTCATTTTGATTTCCAATATGTACAAATTCTTGAACGATTTTATATGCATATGCAGCATCTGTCATAAATCTAGAAAATGATATATAAATTAGTGGTATATCTGCGTCAGCACAATCTATAGCAATTTGATAAACTACTTTAGTATTATGAATTTCTTGTTCTTTAGCATTACTTGCTTCCCATAAACCACCTGGAGAATCTCCATGCTTTTCTCTTGATTTGGCAGTTTCTTTTAAGTCTCTTATAGGTACAAATACTGCTTTAATATTATATCTATGCTTTAAATTAGGAATCTGTGACCAAAATTGTGGTGCTTTAACTATTAAAGGATAAGTATAACTTAAATTATTAAGATAGTGTTCTAAACCACCTCGACTTTCTTGATTAATCTGGTTTTCTATTTCTTTATCACTAAGATTCTGATATCCAGTGTCTAATCCTAGTAAAGATAATAATTTTACTATTATAGTTGTACCGCTTCTTCCAGTACCGGTTATTAAAATTTTATCTTCTACGATTTTGTTCATATTTTATGTCTTTTTCTAATGATTTAAGTGCTTTAGTATCTTTTTTATCAGTAAGATATTTTCTTAAAGCAAAATGAGTAAAAGCTCTTTTAGTGTCTTTGTCTAATTTACTCATAGATTTGCTATATTTATGAATTACTACAATTTTCTTAAATAATGCATGCTTTATATTATTATCTATTAATGTATCTACTGTAACGTTATCGCTACACCAGAATTGATATTCTTCACTAAGCTTTATTTCTTCCCATAAACTTCGTTCCCAACAAAAGCACCAACCAGCAAATAATTTACCCATAGTATGACCTATTGATACATTTGGTACTTCTTCTTTACTCCACCATTTATGATGAGTCTCAGTACAGTATGGAGATGCGCTTCTTACATCAAATCTCTTCATATCAGAAATTATGCTATCCCAACCTTCAGTAAATAGCAAATCATTATTACAGAATAAAATATAAGGGTTTTTACCTCTTGATGCTCCTAAATTAAGTGCTTTATTGTAATTAAATGGAGACATTTCATCACCTTCTACTTTATAAATTGTATAAGGCACTTTAGTAGTATTCTTAATACTTTCTATACAATATTCAGTATACTCTTTAGATTTTTCTGTATGTACTATAACTATATCAATCATCTTTTTTGAGCTTCAGTAGTCTGAGAATTAAAATCATAATGATAAAGAACTTTATCTATACAATATTCAGTATATTCTTTAGATGCCATAGATACACCAAATTGGTTATCTTCTCCTATATTAATCTCTGGAAATAGCTCTATTATACTTTTTCTCCAAACCATTAAATGATTAGGTTGTCTAAGATATCTGTCAGCTAGATTTTCATTTTTCTTATACTCTCTTGAATAGTAGCAAAGCTTAGCTGGGCCGTTGTTGATCTTTACAGATGCTTGGAAATTAATACAGTCTACATCATGTGTGTTAATAGCTTCTAATATTTTATGAACATAATCAGGTTCTACTCTATCATCGTCATCAACAAAACAAATGTATTTACCAGTAGCAAGATAAATTAAATTATTTCGTTTCTCTCCTACTTTCATCTTAAAATTATCACCTAGATATAGAATCTCTACGTCTCTTCCTTCTGCTTGTCTTGTAAGCTCTTCAATAACTGAGAACTTCTTAAGACGAGTAGGAACGCTTCCTAAAAGTATACTTAATTTCATTATGGTA
>Ga0307983_1000983_pt1 | contig 13221 bp, 10 predicted proteins | sample OrgLakmetagen991_FD_201845 | JGI IMG/M metagenome (GOLD analysis project Ga0307983, IMG submission 201845) | Saline water microbial communities from Organic Lake, Antarctica - #991 | ecosystem: Environmental > Aquatic > Non-marine Saline and Alkaline > Saline | place: Antarctica: Organic Lake... | reverse complement strand
AGTTGGGAATAGCCCAGTTATTCCAATAATAGAAAATATGCTGCTTACAAAAGGCAAGGCTGAAATAACCAACCTTGAAGCAGACTTTTCTTTTCCTATTGATGGAGACACTTTGGTGATGCCAGTTATGATTAAATGAGTTCTCACAAAGATAAGGTCATTGACCTTTATTCTCATTTTTACAGAAAGCTTTATAAAAGGGACTATGCTTTTCAGAGAAAGGATGTTCGGGAGGTTGAGGCTTTTGTAAGCAGATTGGACAAAATCATAAGTCCGCACTCAAGGGGTCAAAGATGGTATTACTATTACTTTATTTATCAGTTTAACTACTGGTGTGCCTTGGACATTAAGGCTTTTGATAAGGTCAGGCTTCAATGGCTAATTGGTAAAAAGGCAGTTGACAGGTATTTTGGCAGGAACAAGGAATTTGATTTTATGCTTGATAGGTGTGGTTTTGTGATAAAATACCATATTATACGATCTGAGTTTTTGCAGGAAGAGAAAGAAAACTTCAATCCTTCTGTTGCAAGGGGAATAGATGATAGGTACAGGGCACTTTATTTTAATCAGGGGGAGGGTTTTGTTAGGTGCTTGGAGCAGACATCCCTTTATGACCCAAAGTCGTTGTATTGCCTTAGATGTAAGTTTAAGGTAGATTGTAAGGAAATATTAAAATCAAGCAATGAAAAACTATATTCAGTAAGATGCAGCAGTTAAGTGAGAATTTTTTGGTGGAGCTTTTCAAGGGATGTATAACATCCAATAGTATTATTACTGTTGTTCATCAGCATTTAAAATACCACTTTTTGCCTTCCGATGGGTATAAGTCTGTTTGGAGAGCCATTAAATCACAATACGAAATAACATCTAAGCCTCCTACTATTGGCGTATTAAACGAGATGTTAAAACAAGACCAAAAGGGTCTTGATGTTCTTTCCGAAATGTCCCAAGTGGTCATAATGGAAAAGAAAGAGCAGATAGTCGGAATGTTTGAGGTGTTTTTGCGTAAGGTTATGTTCATTGATTTGCAGGGGAGGGTTGTTGAACTTTATAATCAAGGCAAAGCGGAAGAGTCTATCAAGACAATGGCGGTGGAGTCCGAACAGATACATAACTTCAATTTAAAGAAGTCCGTTTATGCTACGGTGTTTGGTGGATTTGAAAAGCGACAGGAGAAAAGAAAGCAGAAAAAGCCTGAAGATATACATATGGGCAAAGTTCCTTTTGGAATAGACTCCATTGATTATGACACACGGGGAGGGATTAAAAGAGGAACATCGGCTCTTATTCTTGGAAGGTCAGGTGGTGGAAAGTCAACTTTAAAGCGTTGGGTTGGGCTTCATAACGCAAGGTGCGGTAACAGGGTGGTGCATTTTCAAGCAGAGGGTACAGAAGAGGACTGTTTGGATGGATACGATGCTGCCTGGACTTCTATTTCATTGGAGTGTATAGAGTTCGGTCAGGTCTCCGCACAAAAAGAAATCAAGATTAAGCGAGTTCATCAGGATATTGTTCGGGGTGGAGGGGAGATAATCGTCATAGCTTCTGAGCAATTTGATTCCATGTATATTGAGGATTGCAGAGAGGTTCTTGTTGAAATAGAAAAAACAATTGGTCAAGTGGATTTAGCTATATTTGACTATCTTGAAATATTCAATTCAAGGGGCAGGTATAATAACGATCAAACAGGGGAGAGAAAAAGAAGAGAGGATGTTGCAAATAAGATAACCAACCTTGCTACTGAATTCAAGCACATGGCGACCTTAACTTCTACTCAGGCGAACGATATTAAGGAAATGAAGTGGAACGACCCTGAGTATGTTATGACACGTTCGGATATAGCAGAGTATAAAGCTGCTGTTAAGCCATTCTCTTATTTTCTTACTTTGAACCAAACAAAAGACGAGTACGACAAGGGTGTTTTGAGGATTTATGAAGAGAAGTTTAGGTTTCATAAATTTGGCAGGACAAGGCATATTTATCAAGCACTTGACATTGGAAGGTTTTATGATGTTCACAGGACGAGGAAACATTTTTGGGATATTGAATTGAACAAAGAAAAGAAGTAAACACAAAATGGTGTGATTAAACTCAAACTTGACGAATTAAAGTCGCTCATAAAGGGAGCAAGGGTTCAGGGTAACAATGTCTATGGCAATTGCCCTTATTGTGATCATGATGAGTTCGGTATATCCATAAGTAAGCCCAACCATCCTTTTGGCTGTTTCAGGAAAAAAGAGTGTGGAGAGGCAGGGCAAAGCATACATAAGCTCTTAAAGTTCCTTGGCAGGGATGACTTGACCAATACGGTAAACTACACAAAGCCTCTTGATTTGGGATTGCTTGATGAAGTGAAAGAAAAACTTAAAATTAGTTTAAATGAAATGCCTACAATAAGCCTTCCTTTGGGCTATAAGAGGCTTTATGGCAAAGGCGGTACAAAACAAGACTCTTACTTGATAAATGAGCGTGGTTTTACTGAAAATGATTTTGAAAGGTATGAAGTGGGTTCTGTTAGAATAGAGCCTAAGTACACAAACTATGTAGTCTTTCCTATCTATCAAAATAATGAGTTAAAAGGACTTGTTGGCAGAAATTATACTGGCAAGGATATTCCAAAGTACAGTAATTCAAAGTCCACTGATTTTGCCCAGCTTGTGTACGGTCTAAACGAAATAAACAAAACAACTCATACGATAATTGTTGTTGAAGGTATCTTTGATAAGATTAATGTAGATAGGGTCTTTTGCAACTTTAACGAGGGGTTTGTTTGTGTATGTACTTTTGGGGCTAAAATTTCAGACGGACAGATTAAGCAAATAAAGAACAAGCAAGAAAAATTGAATCTTATTTTATGTTTTGATCCAGATGTAATAAAGGTAATAAATAAACATTCTTTTGCTTTGGAGTCGCACTTTGATAAAGTTTTTGTAATTTTATCGCCTATCGGAAAGGATGCAGGGGAAGTTTCAATTTTAGAATTTAAAAAAATGATGTCTGCTAAAAAAACACCTATCCAGTTTTTCACGGGAACATTGATATCAATAGATTAAAAAAAAGTATGGGAAAGTTAAGCGTGCATGAGTTTTTTGAGGTTTTACAGAAAGAATATATTTATTGCCGTATAAGGGAGCAGGTGTACCCCATTCCAAAAGACAAGGAGTATTGGCAGAGGTCAGCAGAGACGAAAAAGAAAAAGATTGGTGAAATTGCTGAATTAAACAACCTTAGCTCCATCTTCTCATTTAAGGATGCTTACGCAAAAGTATTTAATGATATTATTGGTTACGGGATTCCTGAATTTTATTATCCAAACGAAGCTAATAAAGAAAAACAGCGTCATTGGGATGTAAGAAATTACTTCTGCAAAGGCGTTGATGTGAAAGTAAGTTTGAACGAAAACGAAAATATTGTAGGGAAGGTCAGGAGAATAAACTACCTTTCCGAATCCGCACTTGTCGAAGAAAATAGCGGAGAATCTTATGAAGTGAATTTTGACCAAATGTCAAGAATCCTTTCGTAAGCCAAACAAACTAAAAACAGATTGAAAAAACAGATTGAAAAAATGGATTCCTTAGAACAGTATTTGAAGGCTAATTCCATAGCCTTTGAGAAGCAACACGAAAATGTTTATTTAATTGCAGACCGTCTTTGCTACAATCTCCCTTACAGGGAAACTTTAATAGACGGATCTGGTCAATTAGTGGTTACTCAAAAAGAATTTCATGTTTTTGATAACTACGAATGCACCCATTTTACTGCTTGTTTCGGTGGTAGTCACTACATTATAGATTTTGAGCAGGATGAAATAGAACTTCAGGAACTTGTCTATTTAGGGAAGTCAACTGATAAAGAGACATCTGATTTTCCTTACTTGGGAATGAGGGGTAAATTTGAACTGTGCAATGGTTCCAAAAACTACAATGATTGGGTCAAAAAAGCCCTGTTTTTAGAACAAAGTCATTTAGGTATTTGTGAAAAGAATACTTTGGCTGGCACACTGCCCTTTCAAAATGAATGTAAGAAAAACAACCTACCTTTTGTTATTGGTGAAACAATAGATGTAAGGGTTGACTCTGAAATAATTGAGATCAAGCTTTACGTCCAATCCCAAACAGGTTGGCAAAGCCTTCTTAGAATAAACTCTCAGGTAAATGTATTCAGCGAAGACAAAATTGTTCCCTTTGAATATTTGTTTGAATACAGCGATGGGCTTATTTGCGTGATAGGTGGCGCAACAAAGCTTTCAGTAAGCCTTATCAATAAATTCAAGAAGTTGTTTGATTCAGTTTATTTTCAAGTAGATACCGTAAGGTGGGCATCAAACGAAACGGACAAGAACTACCTATTAAACTTCAAAGAGTATATTGATAAATTCAAGTCTTTTATCAAGCCAATACTTATTTGCGACTCTTTTTATCTTGAGCAAAAAGACCATGTTGTTAAAAACGCATTGAACAAGATTGGAAAAGTAGGGTGGCAGCATCAAAGTGAATATCAACACTACAAAACACCAAAAAGTATTTTGGAGGACGTTAAAGGGCTTTTCTATGACAATGAACAAGGACTGTATTTTCATAGAGATTGCGTAAGCGCAGCTAAACAGGTGGGCGAATCGTGTAATTTTGAGATACCTACACATGAAAGGCTTCTCCCCTCTTATGAAATGACTCAGGAAGAATCTGAAAAATATGAGTCCAATGAAGAAATGATGCTCACTTTTTGCACCGAGTTTCTTGAAAAGAACGATTTAGTTACTGATGAATACATTGACCGATTAGAAGAAGAGTTCGATGTAATAAGCAGTGGTGGTTTTGTTGACTACTTCCTTATTCTTTATGACATAGTTCAGTTCTGTAATAAGGAAAATATTTTAACTGGTGTAGGCCGTGGATCTTCTGGAGGAAGTTTGATTGCGATGTGTCTTGGGATTATTAAGATAGACCCTATAAAATACGGGCTTTTATTTGAAAGATTCTTGAATAAAGCGAGGATAGAAAGCGGTGCAATGCCGGATATAGATATTGATTTTCAAAGTTTTATGCGTGATGATTTAAAAAGATATGTTGAACAAAGATACGGTAAAAACAACGTAGTTTCAATAGGAACTTACTCGACTTTTAAAATTAAACAGGCTATACGGGACTTATGCAGACACCTTTCTGCTGACACCCCTCAAACAGTTAACTATATCACTGCAATGATAGAGCCTGAATACAGCTACACTGAATTGTTTTTAATAGCAGCTCAGAAAAAGCAACTGAGGGCTTTTGTTCAGCGCAATTACAAAATTATCTCTATGCTCCCGTTGCTCTTAAATCAACAAAAGAATAGTTCGGTACACGCAGCAGGAATTATTATTGCTCCTAAAATAAAAGACGGTAAAAAAGTAGAGGTGTTTGACCTACTTCCGGTTAAGTCTATGGATGGGGTCATTGTAACAGAATGGGAAGGTACTTATATTGAGCAAGCAGGATTTTTGAAAGAAGATTTGCTTGGATTAAAGCAGCTTCAAAAGTTTGCGGACATAATTGAGCTTATTAAGGCAAATGGCAAGGATGTAATTGATGTATTTTCGGTTCCTTTGGATGACGATGCTGTTTACACTAAGTTTCAGCAAGGTTTGAACCAGGATGTTTTTCAATTTGGGACAACAAATCTTTCTTCCTATTGCCAACAATTACATCCTGAAAATATAAATGATCTTATCGCAGCAGTATCGTTGTATAGACCGGGACCCATTGAGATAGGGGCTCATAATGACTATGTTTCAAGGAAAAATGGAACGTCAAAAGTTATCTACGATAAGGGACTTGAAGAGATAACAAAAGAAACTTACGGGCTTTTGGTGTATCAGGAGCAAATTATGAAAGCCGTTCGTGCAATAGCTGGCTTTTCTATGTCAGAAGCCGATGGAATCAGGAAAGCTATTGGAAAGAAGAATTGGGCCAAGATGCAGGAGTACAAGCAAATATTCATTGAGAGGGCTTTTGAAAATGGTTATCAGAAAATCAAGGCTATGGAGCTTTGGGATAATATTGAGGTATTTGCAGGATATAGTTTCAATAAATCACATGCTGCCTGTTATGCAATTACAGGATATATCTGTCAGTACCTTAAAGTACACTACCCAATAGAATACTGGACTGTTACTTTGCAGCATGCAGGAGATAAGATATTTGAAAGGGTTGCTGAGATAAGCGAGGACAAGTCCTTAAAATTGCTTCCACCAGACATAAACCACTCTGAAAGGAGATTTAGTTGCCAGTCTAAAGCAAACTCTATTTATTGGTCTATTGAATCAATTAAGTGCGTGGGAGCTGCTGCCGTTGATAAATTATTAGAGGAAAGGCAGAAAGGAAGGTTTTTTTCTTACGAAGAGCTATTGAACAGGGTTGATAAGAGCGTTCTGAATAAGAAAGCAATGTTCAATTTAATCCTGTGCGGAGCTTTTGATGAAATAGGAGGCATTGTTTATCCAAGCGAACGAGAAAGGCTTATTGATGAATTTGCAGCTTTCAGGAAAGAGGAATTTGATAAAAGCACTTTGCCCGAAAAAAACTATGAATGGGCACTTTTACAAAAACAGCTTTGTGGTCTTGGAATTATTAATTACAAAAGGCTTATTGTCGACAAGTACATTCAAGAAAATCATCAATACGTGAAGCCTACTTCTTTCTTTTTGGAACGCTCCATTGGGAAAGGCAAATATGTCATGGGCGTTGTTCAGGAAGTCAAAACACGAAACAGTAAAAAAGGAACTTTTGCTGAAATTACTCTTGACAACAATGGCGCATTGCTTCCTGTGGTTGTATGGGCTGAATGCTATGAGAAATTTGAATCCGATATAAGCGAATGCGAGGATAGAATTACCCTTATATCTGGAAACCTTGTTTTTGATAGTTGGAGGGACAGCAATGCGATTCATTGCAATAAGTATTCTAAAATAATTGTGTTGTGAGACCATCGTTAAGGGTATGGAGAGAGTCACGACAAAAATATTTGAAAGAAATTGGCTTTGAATATCAAAATAAGTTGCACAAGAAATAAAAGTTTTTTATTTTTGGATTGAAAGTGATAATTAAACTAAGTTGAAAAAAATAGGAATAATGGAGAAAGAAAAAGTAATACTTGAAATGCCTAACAAAATGGTTGTGCTCTTAATCAACCCTTTTGACACGGATGTGGATGTGGACGCAATTACCAAAATCCAGTACCACAACATAATGGGCGAAATGCTTACAAGTTCGGTTCAATTAAACAGGATAGGTAACTTGCTTGCAGAGGTTGAAGAAATAGAAAGACATGCTCGTCTTGAACTTACTGTTTTTGAATCAAATAGGGTAGAAGATATTCAGAAAGGTCTTGTTAAGGTTGGAGATACAACAATCTCTTCCAAGGGGCTTTCGGATAGCAAATTGAATCACATCATTGTGCGCTCCCCTGAGTGGCAGACAAGGCGTAAAAAAGTAATTAGTGCAGCCAAGTATTCCAGCATAGTTAAGTCCTTGTATTGGGCTTTAAAGAGCAAAGATGAAAAGCTTACTAAAATGAGTGAAAAGCTCAGACCTGAAGAATTTGAAAAAGAAATCGTGGAAGGCGTTATAAACGGTATTGAAATCAGAGTAACAGAAAAAGCAGTAAAGTGAATTATTTAATCAAATCAATAAAAACAGAATGAAATGAGTAGTTTAAGAGAAAAGTACAAACAGAAAGTGAACGCAAGTAGCCTCAAGGCTCAGGATGACAAGTTGGTAGAATTAAGACCAACAAACAAGAACAATTCGGGATATGTCGGTTTCCACGACATTGACGAAGGTAAGAACAGATTTCGTTTATATCCGGGACACCTTTACCCAAATGGTGAACCAGCCCCCTTTATTTTCCCTCAGCAGCGTTATTTCTTGCCTATTGAGATGGATAAAAGAGGGGATGACGGAAAGGTCGTTAATGGTTCTGACGGAAAGCCTGAAAGAGTAATTCGCAGAAAGGTCATATTTGATGCCCGTGTGCATTCGGACAAGACACTTGGAGGTCGTAAAATGGACATTGTGGACGAATACATTAAGTTCTTGAACAAAGTTCTTGATGAAAGCGGAATGTCCGATGAAGAAAAGAAAGAAAAGCTTTGGTTGGTTCATGGTAACTTTTATAAGAAAATCAATGGTATCGTTGACCGACCATCGTGGGTTACGTATGCGGACAAGGTTTTCCCTGATGGAAGTAAGAAATTTGCAAGGCTATCAATGGGAAAGGCTATTAAGAACGGTTTAAATACAGCTCTTGCCAGTGAAACATCTGAAGAGCCCATTGGAACAGAAAGCATGAATCCTTTTACTGACCCTGAAGATGGAAGAATCCTTTTTATTACAAAGGACAGTGAGGCTGGAAAGCAAGATCCCGGAAATTACTATTTAGTTTTCATTTCTTCCGATTTTAACAAACAGACCAAAATGATTAAACTTGAGCCTTTGTCAGAACAAGACCTTGTTGCTTTTGAAGAGAAGACACCTTTGTTTGAGCTGTATGAAAACTGCTATACTCAGCACGATTTTGATTTGGCCATTGAAGGTCTTATCAACTTCGATAAAGAACACAATTTCGGAGTTCTTGAGTATGAAGAATTCATTGAGATGATTGACCAGTTAAGAGAAATCTATCCTGAAAAGGAAGAAAAGAGAGAGGTTGCTAAAAATGAATCTCCTGAAAGCTCAAATGAAAGCAGTTCAGAAGACGAAGACAAGCCTTATGCTCAACTTGACCGAGATGCTTTGAAAAAGGAAATTAAGGCTCGTAAGCTTCCCGTAATGGTTAAACAAAACATTTCTGACCAAGCTTTAAGGGATATCCTTATTGACGATGACTTTCAGGAAGAGGCTTTTGTTGGCAAAAGTGAGAAAAAATCCCCTGAGCCTGAAAACAAAGACTCTATGGAGGATTATGAATCAGATTTGCCTTTTGATAAGGAAGAGGAGGAAACTGAAGAAGCACCTAAAGCTGAGGAGAAAAAAGAAGAAGTGAAGGAAGAGGAGTCTCCCAAAAAGTCAAGTATAAATGCTCGATCAAAACTTGACGAGTTGAGAAAGAAAGTCAATAAGAAGTAATCATTTTGTTTTGTCCATGTGGGGATTGATTTCCCTGCATGGTTATTATTTTCAAGCCGAAAACAGATATAAAGTGAAAAAGAAAGTAAACTCCATAGTTTTCACCGACTTGCATATAAAGGAAGGTGAAGAAGAAAAGTGCATTGATATTGCCAAACAAATCATTTCCCTTTGCAAGAAGCATAACTGCAAGTATGTAAAATTTGCAGGTGATTGGTTCACCTCTAGAAGAGGTCAGGACTTGCAGTCAATATCAGCTTCCCAACGTATATTCTCGATGTTCGAGGAGTCAGGTATTATGGTTGATGCAATTGCAGGAAACCACGATAAAGTTGACCTTGACGACACTAACAATTACCTATCTCAAATAGCACTCAAGCACGATTCCTTTATTGTTCATGATAGCTATAATTGTATTCAGAATAGCAATATAAACTATCACTTCTTGCCTTATTTCAAAGAGTCTGGGGAGTATCCAAAAGAGCTTGCAAAAGTTAAGCTTCAAAAAGGTGTAAATATCCTTATTACCCATATTGCAATATCAGGTGTAAAGAACAATGATGGCTCAGAAGTTGACAATAACATTTCTGCCAATAATTTCTCCAAGTTCGACCTTGTAATAGTCGGACACTACCATAACAGACAGATATTTGATAATATCCATTATATCGGATCACCTTTCCCTCGTAATTTTGGAGAGGACAACGACAAGGGTGCTTGCCTTATCTATGAAGATGGCTCAATTGATTACGTTAATCTTGAATTTGATAGGTACGAAACAGTCAAAGTTGATTGTTCTGAAATTAATGACAGCACTTTATCAAAGCTTAAAAAAGACAATTCCAATGTTCGTATTGTGGTCGAAGATGAAAAATCCAAAGTGCAGTCTATCGACACATCTGTATTTGAGAAGCTAGGATTTGCTTACAAGACCAAGTACACCGAAGATCAAAGAGAAGTGGAAGAAATAAGCTTTGAGCCAATGACTTCTGATAAGATTAAAGAAGAGTTTTCTGTATTTGCTAAGGAAAGGCAAATCGGGAAGCGACAAACAGAGCTCGGAGAGCATTATTTAAACTAAGTTTAAAAACAGAAAACAAAATGTTTCACATTCCATATATTGAAGTACAAAATTTGCTTTCCTACACTCAGGAAAAGCTACCAATAAATCAAAACGAATCCACTCTTATCATAGGGCAAAATCTTGACGACAAAGGTCAGCAAGGTAACGGCTCAGGTAAATCAGGTATAACGGAAGCCCTTTCTTTGCTTATCACAGGCGCAACCGTAAGGAATTGTAACGTAAAAGAGCTAATCCGGGATGGTGCTAAAAGCTGTAACATAACAGCTCCTTTGGTATCTGAGAAAGTTACCTATGAAATAGAGAGAGAGTTCTTTGCCAACACCAAGTCTTCTACCCTGAGAATTAGAAAGGAAGGTAGTAAGAAAGACGAAGCCCTTACTTCAGTTGGTCATGGTAATGAGCTTATCCTTGACATTTTAGGTGTCACTAGAGAGGATTTTTTTAATTTCTTTTTACTAACAAAGGAAAAGTACAAACCTTTCCTTGAGTCCTCAGATACCCGTAAGAAAGAGGTTATTGGTAGGTTTTTTAACTACAATCAAATAGATGGGTCTTTCACTAAAATTGATGCAGACATATCTTCTAAGCAGTCTGAGAATACAGCACTTGAAAAAGATGCCAGTAAACTTGAGGGCAGAATGGAATCTTGTGATGAGTCTATTTCAAGTATAGAGGCTGAGAATACAGGAGAACTTATAGATTCAAAATTGTCAGCAATTGAGTCTTACAGGCAAAAAATAACCTATATTAAGGAGAAGCTTGTTCCTGAAAAGAATAAGGATATGTCTGCTAACTCAGATTTGCTTGAAGAGAGCCTTTCTGAAAAACAAACCTTTGATTCGGAACTGAAGCAATTAGTCGAAAATGATCTTGCTAACTTAAAGGGAGAGAGGTCAAAAATTGAATCTGAAGAGATTGATGCTGTAAAGGTTTTTGATGCAGACATCAAGTTCGATCGGGATAAAATTACTCCAATAAGAAAGGAAATAGAAGAACTTAGTTTAGTGGTTCGGGAAGCCAAAGAATTAAAAGGGCAGCAAGAGTTGTTTTTGAAATCTTTCATTGAGTGCCCTAAGTGCGAATATCATTTTACTATTGACTCCGACCAAAGCGAAGAGGAAACGAAAGGGGTTATTGCTGAATGCGAAGAAGTTGTTGTCGAAACTGAAAAAGAGATAGCAGACCTTGTGTCTCAGGTGAAGTCTATTGGGTACAACACTGAATCTTTAAGAGAGGATAAAAAGATATGTTTGCTAACGATAGAGTCTGAACTAAAAGAAGTGGGAGGTAAAATTTCCGAAACCAACGATAAAATATCCAAGGTTAGGCTTAAAATAGAAGGTGTTTCAAATGACATTGAGTACTATAAGCTGAGTAATAAAAGGCTTTTGATGTCCATAAACAGCCACAATTCAGATGTCAAGTCCTATGAAGATCAAATCGAGTCAGTTCAAAAAGACATAGACTCTCTTAAATCTGACAATAATTCTGATAAGAGAATAAGTGATCTGGAAAAGCAGAAAAAGGGAATTGTTTCTGAAATGGGAAAGGTTGCCAGCTCTATCACAAGTATTTCTGAATCTATTCAGGAGCTCAATGAACTCAAGATCAATCTCAAATCGTTCAAGTCTCATTTGTCCAATAAGTCTATCCGAAATATTACCGACTACACAAACTACTTCCTTGAAGTTATTGGCAGTGATTTGTCAATAGAAATCGAAGGTTATAAAACGCTTGCCAATGGAGATGTAAGGGAAAAATTAAATGGCCTTGTTTACCGAAGAGGCGTATTTAAGGGAAGTTATGGAAGGTTTAGCGCAGGAGAAAGGTCAAGAATCAACCTGTGCGTTGATTTAGCCATTCAGGAGCTCGTAAATCAAAGTTCTGACAATAAAGGGCTCAATCTACTACTGTACGATGAAACAATGGATTCAGTGGACTCTCTGGGTCTTGAAAGAATATCTGAATCATTGCAGGATGTAAGCAGAACTGTTTTAATGATAACTCAAAATGCCTTAAATTCGGCTAATTCAAACACTATGGTTATCTGCAAGGAAAACGGTGTTAGTTTTGTTAAAAATTTTTAATAAAAAAAATGAAAGAATTAGATTTTGCCTGCTCTAATGCAGGAGGCGACCAAATGGTTAATAAGATAGCCAGACAAATGAATAACGGTGAAACCAGAACATTTCTATGTTCTTTTTGTCAAAGAAACTTCACCCTGTCTAAAATAGCCAATGGTGACAAAGAAATCACTTTTCAGGATGAATCTGGAGAATACCTTGAAATAGATGCAATGTCCGTGAGAGATTTCACTGCGAGCTGTATCGAAACATTAAGTGAACTACCCACCCACGCCAGAGGCGATGGGATGGGCTTCAAAAGAACAATCAAATGACTGAACTTAATCTTTTTTTACGCTTCAACGCCCCATCTAATGATGGTAACTCTGCGTACTCTAAGCTACGTTCCATAGCCGAATTTCTTAATCCAAAGGATAGGATGTTCTTGCTTGCATTAACGTCCCTATCATGGGTAGTATTACAGTTCTCGCAAGTCCATTCTCTTTCAGATAGTTCTAATTTTTCTTTCTTAATCCCACACGTTGAGCAAATTTTACTGCTCGGCTCAAACCTACCAATGTACTCTACTTTTTTACCTTTCCATTCAGATTTGTATTTCAGCATATTCTCAAACATATTCCACCCACAGTCGCTTATTGCCCCTGCAAGTTTATGGTTCTTAACCATGCCTTTAATATTCAAATCTTCAAGAATTATTAAATCAAAACGATTGGTTATCTCGTTTGATGCTTTGTGTAAAAAGTCTGCCCGTTGGTTTGCTACTCTTTCGTGTTGCTTTGCTATCCTAAATTTCCAAACATTCCTGCGATTACTTCCTTTTACTTTTTTAGAAAGCTGTCGCTGCATCCACTTTAATTTTACCTGTGCATTACGCAAATGTTTTGGATTAGCATATTCAGTACCATCAGAGCAAACTGCAAATGTTTTAATCCCCAAATCTATCCCTACT
>Ga0307983_1000980_pt1 | contig 13236 bp, 10 predicted proteins | sample OrgLakmetagen991_FD_201845 | JGI IMG/M metagenome (GOLD analysis project Ga0307983, IMG submission 201845) | Saline water microbial communities from Organic Lake, Antarctica - #991 | ecosystem: Environmental > Aquatic > Non-marine Saline and Alkaline > Saline | place: Antarctica: Organic Lake... | reverse complement strand
TTTTATAAAAATATATTTACATAAATGAATAATGAAAATAAATAATATACGTACGCTAGCTATTACTTTTATAAAAATTTATATAGCTAGAAGTATTAAAAAATATAACAAATAAAAACATATACGTACGCTAGCTATTACTTTTATAAAAATATATTTACATAAATGAATAATGAAAATAAATAATAACATACAGCTAGCTATTACTTTTATAAAAATATATTTACATAAATGAATAATGAAAATAAATAATAACATACAGCTAGCTATTACTTTTTATAAAAATATATTTACATAAATGAATAATGAAAATAAATAATATACGTACGCTAGCTATTACTTTTATAAAAATATATTTACATAAATGAATAATGAAAATAAAAACAAATAAAAACATACAACTAGCTATTAATAATAATGTATTTTTGAAGTTTGGAAATAAATAATATATGTACGCTAGCTATTAATAATAATGTATTTTTGAAGTTTGGAAATAAATAATATATGTACGCTAGCTATTACTTTTTATTTTTTTTTGTATGATTTTGTGGTTTGGTTTATATATTTAATCATAATCAACCAGCAACTAGCAACATAATAATAAATTTGCTAATATTTAAATATAATAACAACATAAATCTAGCAATATATATTTAATAGTGTTAGTTATGTACAATACAAAATTAATTATAACTAAGCATATATTAGCAGGGCTTTGCCCCGCACCCCACCGACTTTTTTCCGATAAATACACGGCTAACTTTATGCTAGTCTATTTGCCTTGGAAAACCACGTGTTTTGCCTTAGAGAATTGACAGAGTATTTTGAAAAAAAGTCGGCGGGGTTACGGGGCAGAGCCCTGTTAATAACAACACACTCTAGCCCAATATATATATACTTGTTATAATATTTTTTGGTGTTCAAGTCTATTCATCTCTATTCATCTCTATTCATCTCTATTTGGATTTTCACCCACACCCATATTTAATTAATCAATCCATGGATTATTAGTCCTGACATCTACCGGATTTATATAATCTAAACTATATAGTATAACTATAGCTGCCGTATTTCTAGCATCTTCATTTACTGATTTTGTTAACATTATATCTAAACATTCCAATATTTTATTTAATACTTTCTGCTTCACACTAATCATTATACTATTTATTCTATCCACATCATTTAACTCCCCTATTTCTTGTCTTTCTTGTTCTAATGATGTAACTATAATGTCATTTGTTATATTTGTGCTAGTGTTATTGCTAGTGTTATTGCTAGTGTTAGGAATAGAATATGAATACGACCGTTGTCTGATAATAGTCATAGCAACCATAAGATCTTCTATTATATTTGGATCTAGCAAATCCTCAATAGAACGTGTGAACGGTGCGGGTAATATTTCAGCTCTCTGCTCTTCCGTCAATCCCAATCTTATATTCCAATTAATATGTAATACACTTATAAATTTTGCTAATTGATCTATTGACTTGTTATATAACCAATTAATATTAGTATAATAACCTAACATATCTATCTTTTGGAATACTTTAATAGTATATAACTCTAGTTTCTTTGCTGGTGTAATCGTTTTCTCTACTCTAGCTTTTTCTTCATCTATTTCATTATTATATATATGCCCATCCATATATGCCCAGTTTTTCAATATATTATTATATTTTTCTGCCCTTCTAATCTCGGTCTCTGGTATAATAGATCTGTCAAACGGATTTAATACCTGCCCCCCCCCAACTGCCACATATTCTGATATATTGTGTATATTGGGGTTTGCATTTTCTCTAACTCCTTTTATTAATTCCAAAAAACTATGTAAATGAAACCCATATATAATGCTAACATGTGCATTTCTACTATTACTACTATTTATATCACAATTCATGGTGATTGGTACTTTATATGTAAACAATAATCGTGGTGTTATTTCATCTAGCTGCTGACATGTATAGAAATCATGTGTATTGCAACATAACACATTTGGTGCAAACCATGCCGGACCTCTATTATATGCGATTGATCGCATGCGACGCCTTCGCCATATACGTTGTATCCTAGTTACATAATATTGTATATTTGGAATCATTAATATATTTCGGACCTTTTGTATAAATCTTATTAACCTATCCCGTGGCGTAAATATACCGATTGGATTTACCAAATAATTTAAATTATTTAGATATAATGCATTTATTGACCTAGATATGCACAATGGGTGCTTATTCATATACCTATCTAGATATACATTTGTTACATCCTCTCTACCTGCAAATTCCGGTGTCAATATATTATCCAATGGCTCTGGTTCTTTACCTATTTCTATTGTTTTTGCTATTATATTATTATTGCTATTATTGTTATTTTTATCACATGACTCACCTAAATATATCTGTTTTGTATAGTTTTCATTATGTTGGGTCTTTGTCCTTTTTCTAATAGTACCCCCACCACCGCTTACTGTTCTTATCCTCCCTCGATGTTTTCTCTTATAACTATTTTTAACCATTGTTGAATACCCTTTGTTTTGCTTTTTCTTTTCTATTATATCATTGCCATTATCACTTGTTGCTATGCATATTGTTGTAGGTAGCGCTTGCTTAGCCATATAGCATATTGTTGCATTACGATGTATACCGCAATATTGAGTACCTGACTTTGCTAGATGAGTACATTGTATATTGGATGTGTGTTTTGAACGTGGGGCCATACATCTATATTGTGATTGTGTATCAGAGTTTATACAAGTGTTATTGTCATTATTATCGATATCGTCATTATTATCGTCATTATTATCGTTATGTGATATATTGCTATCTATTGTGGAATTCATATTATGTTGTTTTATTTTTAATAAGTATTTTATTGTTGTGTTTATCATTATTTTATGTTTTATGTTTTATGTATTTATATTTTTAAAATTTTAAATTTATTACACATGTACACCAATATTTTAGTTATTTTAGTTATTTTAGTTATTTTAGTTATTTTAGTTATTTTAGTTATTTTAGTTATTTTAGTTATTTTAGTTATCTAGCACCACATTATTTATTTAAACTCAAAATATATATGATGAATACAATAAAAATAAATAATATTATACAATAAACGCTACTCTATATTTTACATAATAAATACTTACCATAAAATACTTATAATATCCAAATACAAAATATTACAATATTACAATATTACAATATTACAATATTACAATATTACGTAAAGTAATAGTATGAAAAATTATTATGGTAATGGAATTAATCTAGCCAATACAATAGATGCAATAATTATAACTATTATTGCAATAATATCCATATATTGCATCTATTGTATTTATTGTATTTATTTTATGTATCAAAACCAACAATATAAAAATGAATACTTTTCCAATACTTATAAAAAATCCCCATGTAATGACAAGTTAACTGATACCGAATTTTTAATACATATGATACCACACCATATTGTTGCCATAGATGTTAGCTATATGTTACAAAAAACTACTAGTAATACTGTTATGCATGATATTTTACGTAATTTAATTTGGATGCAAGAATATGAAGTTACAATGATGAATAGTGTACTACAACAATCACTCCCTGAAATTAGGCTGAATACATCCAACACTAAACACATATATACAACAATTAACCGGAATTATATTAAATCTGTTGCGTCATTTATAGAACCAAATAAAGTAGGTTATGTTAATGCTATGTGTGATCCTAATTTTTTTAATGTAGAAGATCATAGAACACATATACAAAATATGGCCCATCCATTGGATGAAATTATGTACATACAACATATGATACCACATCATCAAGTTGCTGTAGATATGTCTAAACGTTTATTAAAATATACTAACAACCCATTTATGATGGAATTATGCTACCGTATTATTAGAAATCAAGAAAAAGAGATTGTGTTTTTGCATGATATGCTAGATAATACATCATGGCTATCCTCTAATAATTCAAAAATATTACACCAACATTAATGCTAGATAAATATTATATATAATGCATATAAACATTACATAATACAACTGTTTCATTTCCTCTTTTACCAAAAAATAAACCGATTTTTCATATAATTACATAAAATTGCATATCATAATTTCCTAATTTAACTTTATTAATTTATTACATTATTCTATACAACTACCTATAATTGCATATAACTATAACTACATAACATATACCTATACCTATAACTATAACTATAACTATAACTATAACTATAACTATAACTATAACTATAACTACCTATAATTGCATATAACTATAACTACATAACATATACCTATACCTATACCTATACCTATACCTATACCTATACCTATACCTATACCTATACCTATACCTTTATATAAATCTATTAAACACTAAATATGCCCACTGCTATTGGTATTGATCTTGGCACCACCTACTCCTGTGTTGGTGTCTTCCAAAATGGTAAAGTTGAAATCCTAGCCAATGACCAAGGTAATCGCACCACTCCTAGCGATGTTGCCTTTAATGAAACCGAACGCCTCATTGGTGATCCCGCCAAAAATCAATGTGCTATGAATCCTTCCAACACTGTTTTTGATGCCAAACGCCTTATTGGTCGCCGTTTTGATGATCCAGTTATTCAAGATGATCTTAAACATTGGCCGTTTGCCGTTGTCGATCGTGATGGGAAACCCATTATAAAAGTACAACATAAAGGTGAAGATAAAGAATTTAGCCCCGAAGAAATTGGAGCTATGGTCCTTGGTTATATGAAAAGCATTGCTCAAGCCTATCTAGGTCATGAAGTTACCGATGCCGTTATTACCGTTCCTGCATACTTTAACGATAGCCAACGCCAAGCTACTAAAGATGCCGGTGCCATTGCTGGTCTTAATGTCCTACGTATTATTAATGAACCCACTGCCGCTACTTTGGCTTATGGACTCGAAAAATGCACTGCCTCCGAATCCCACCATGTCCTTGTATTTGACTTGGGTGGTGGTACTTTTGATGTCAGTGTTTTGGAACTAGACGAAGGCGTATTTGAAGTTAAATCCACCGCTGGTGATACTCATCTTGGTGGGGAGGACTTTGATAATCGCCTCGTAAATCATTTTGTAACTGAGTTTACTCGTAAGCATAAACATGATATTACTAGTAACAAACGCTCTATGCGGCGTCTTCGTACTGCTTGTGAGAGTGCCAAGCGCACTCTATCTAGTAGCGCTACTGCCAATATTGAAATTGATTCCCTATACGAAGGAATTGATTTCTATACTAACCTAACACGTGCTCGCTTTGAAGACCTTTGCGCTGATTTATTCCGTAGCACATTGGAACCAGTTGAAAAGGCACTACGCTATGCCAAATTGGACAAATCACAAATTGATGAAGTTGTCCTCGTAGGTGGCAGTACTAGGGTGCCGAAAATTCAGGCTCTACTTAGTGACTTCTTTAATGGCAAATCTCTTAACAAAAGTGTTAATCCAGATGAAGCTGTTGCATATGGTGCTGCCGTCCAAGCCGCTATTCTCTCCGGCGATAATAGTGCAGAGATTAGTGATATGGTATTGCTTGATGTTGCACCCCTATCTCTCGGCCTAGAAACCGCCGGTGGCATTATGACCGCCCTCATTAAACGGAATACCACTATTCCTACCAAACAAGCTCAAACATTCACTACCTATGCTGATAATCAACCTGGTGTTAATATTCAAGTATTTGAGGGTGAACGTACTATGACGCGGGATTGTAATTTGTTGGGTAAGTTTGAACTAACCGGTATTGCACCGGCTCCACGAGGTGTCCCGCAAATTGAAGTTACATTTGATGTTGATGCAAATGGTATTCTTAATGTTAGCGCTGCTGATAAAGCTAGCGGTAAATGCGAAAAAATTACCATTACTAATGATAAAGGCCGATTGAGCCAAGCGGATATTGATAGAATGGTTGCAGATGCTGAAAAATTTAAGGAGGAAGATGAACTGGAAAAAACACGTTTGGAAAAAAAGAATTCTTGCGAAAACCTAATGTATCAAGTTAAACAAGTCCTTGACGACCCTGAAATGTCAGCTAAGCTACCACCTGTTGATGACCCACTACGTCAAGCTGTTGAGGAAAAAGTTAAGGAAACTTCAGCACATTTGGAAACCGCAAATAACGCTACTACTGAAGAATTCCAAGGGTGGTATGACGAACTAAATAAAGCATGGATGCCAATTGCCCAGAAACTATACTCTACCGGTATGCCTGGTGGTATGCCTGATATGCCTGGTGGTATGCCTGGTGGTATGCCTGGTGGTATGCCTGGTGGTATGCCTGATATGAGTGGTATGCCTGGTGGTATGCCTGGTGGTATGCCTGATATGAGTAGTGGTGCTACAGCTAGCGACTTACCAACGGTGGATGAAGTTGATTAATACAAATATGATTATAACATTATAACATTATAACACACATAACATACATTATATTATTTTATTTTAAATCTTTTTGGTACTTTTAAATCTTTTAGTATTTTTTAATTTGCATTATATGTCTTATATATTACAAAATTCAGATATTTTTATTAAATCTTCTAAAAGAACTGCAAAACTGACATGTATATAGTTAGTCATTTCCGAAGTTCGGGTATATATTGTATCTGATCCAATAATTTTAATAGTATCCTCATGGGTGACACTATTTTTATCAAATTTGATATATTCTGTTTTTCTTTCATTAGCAACCTCTTCACTTATTTTTAATGCCTTTAACATTATTTTTTTCATACTATTTAATGGATTATTTGCCATTATTTTAATATCTGGTCTTAATTTTAATGTCATGCATGCTGACCATGAATGAAGTAACATAGATATATCTTTATGTTTTATACCTTTGTATTCGGGATTACGGGTAATACCCATATGAGTACTTATAGGAAATTCATCTATAGCACTAACTCTCATAAACATTTCAATACTTATTACAGTTTCTTCATCTAAAATTGTTATGTCAGATAATGGTTTTTTATTAGAAATATAACATACCCAACAAAATTTACTACTTGATTCCGGTACAAAATGAATAATTGCATTTAATATAGCTTGTTCTTTTGTTTCAGGTATTCTAGAATTTTTTTGTTTGTCTTGTGTCTTTATTATCTTTTCCATATCCATTTGTATTAACTTGGTTAATTTATACCATTTACTCGTATAAAACGCAAAACCTAATGGTATCTTTTCAAAACAAAAAAATAGGTCTTCATTATATTTATACACATGTAAATCATTACTTACTTTTTCGTATTTTGTATTTATGATCGAAATATTAGGGTTACCATTATCACTAAACGGTTTCCTATTATTTTTACCAAGCAACCCCCCCCCCCCTTTTAACCTTTTTAGTATTCCTATTATTTTTGCTAACTACACTATGGCGTTTCTTAGATTTCGACTTCATAGTTTTGTTCTTATTTTTGCGAACTACACTACGGAGTTTCTTAGATTTCAATGCAATAGTTTTACTAGTTAATGCCATGTTGTATTGTTATACTTTATATATCTAGCTAGTATTATGTATATAGTATGGTGTATTTAATAGTATACAATATAAATTTACAAAAATTCAATATAATATTATAAAATAAAATATTTAAGCTAGCCATTTTCAAGTGTATATAATAAATGGTAATATTATCGCCATCCATTTTCAAGTGCATAAAATGAACTATATAACTTTAACTCTTTAGCATCCATATCAATCGCATATAATCTTTTATTAGCTAGTGCCTCTAGATGCTCATACGTTTGCATTCCACTTGTATTATCGAATGTACTAATATTAGACCTATACATTGGTTTCATTTCCCCCTTTACTATCTGATATAAATAGTGTTGCATTGTACTATTGTAATCCTTCGTATTGCTAGTATTTGTGTTACTATTGGTTGGGACACATGTATATTATGTATATTATGTGTGTATTGTGTTCGTATTATGTATATTATAACACACATAACACACATTATAACACACATTATAACACACATTATATTATTTTGGTACTTTTAAATATTTTAGTATTTTTTAATTTGCATTATATGTCTTATATATTACAAAATTCAGATATTTTGTTTATTATATAGGTTAGTTAACTAGATGTATGGGTTGGCAATATTTTAGTACACTTAAGCCGTGAGTTAAAAATATACTTATCATTAGTTTTATAATATTTATTTATAGCATATGTCTCTAATTTTCGCGATGAATCATCACCATATATAATAGTGTTTGGTCCAGATAATTTAGTACTCCAATAATAAGGTATTAATCGCCCAGTTGTTTTATAATTATAACCTTCCGGACCATCAATCAATATAATATCAAATGGGGCCAATTTTAATAACTCATGTGGTATTTTATAAGCACTCAGCTCATTATCCGTTATATTAAAGGTTTTTATAACATTTATGGAATTATAAAAATATTTTATTATATTACAGGTAGGTATAACATTTTTACATAAATCTATATATTTATTTTTATTTTTATCTTCTATAAAATATGTGTTTTTATTTATATTATACCACATTTCAGAATCATGGCCTAAGCCAAATACCAACATTTTGGTGTTATTAGTAGTCATCTTTATAATATCTTTAATAACCGTAATATCAATTTGTATATTGCTATTATAAAATGGTATTATTTTAGTTAATAATACTTTAGCTATAAATATTACAACTTCTAGACGATGTTTATAAAATCCGGTTATATGAAATATTTTGTTAGAATCACATAATACAAATTCAGTACCAATATCTTTACCCATAATACGATAACCGGCATTATTATAAGTGTTATTCATAAACATACAATTATATGCACTAGGTACATATTTTACTTTGACTTTAAAATATTGTAATATAAAATTAATAAATGATTGATTTGGATATTTAGACTTAAATAGTCCTATGTATTTCAAAACATTATATATATTTAATATATTTGTTATTCTACTTGATAGCAACATTATGCCACAATTAATATATTTATTTGTATCTATTTTAAATCTTGTCTTTTCATATATATCACGTTTAGATATTGCACTCGCTATTAATTCGGGTTGTTGTCCTTCATTATATGCTAGTATATTATAATCTTCATCTAACATATCAAATAAGTTTTCGCAATTATTTTTAATAAAACATGTATCATCTAGTATCATTATTTTTTCAAATATATTCAAATAGTATAGCATTACCAGTATTCTATATATATAGCATTGGTTGTTATTTCTACCGCATTCAACAATATCTATATTATATGTATTCAAAATATCTTGTATGTTAGTTTCATCTATAACTTTAAACACACTATTTGTTTTAGTTGCATATTCCTCCATATATTGTTTTGTATATTTAATATATGGTCTATTATTAAAATTTAATGTTACTATTAAATTACTTTTACACTTAAATATATATAGTTCGGCATCACCTACTTTCCTAGTTGTTTCTGCATCTGCTAGTTCCACATTATCTAGTAAATTCCAATTATCTAATTTATTAGGACCATAGTTTATATAATCTATATATTTGCATAAGTTTTCAGGTTTGGTACAAATTATAATATATTTGCTAGCTAATGTAAATAATGTTTTAAAATATTGATGGTATATATTATCATCAGTCAAATTTAAATAGCAAGATATTGCTAGTTCTGATTTAGCCTTATTAAACGTATTAAGTATATTATCCTTAGACGGTATATCATAATTATCGGGTATATTGTTATATTCTACTATGGATTGTATATTATTATTTGTAATAAATTTATTTATTGAGTTAACATAATTAGCCAAATAACTTGTGCTGTTTGTAATTTTATACATATTTTAATAGTTTATGAAATATAATATACCACATCTATAGCTAGTATTTATATATAGCGTATATCTAGTATCTAAATGCTATATTATTTTATTCATATACCAACATAATAAATATTCATTATATCACTAATATTACCAACTAAAATGTAATTTATAAAAATTTAAAAATTTAAAAATTTAAAACTTTAATACTTAATAAATAACTATAATAACTTATAGCTAGCCACGCTTATATCTTCCTACTAATACGCTATATATAAATACTACACATATACATTAAAATTACATTACATCAAACCTTAACTATTCAACACCGTATTTAAATCCGGGATATCACTAGGACGCCCGCCCATACCAGGGAATGGTGGCGGTCCTGAATCACCACTACTGCCACCACCACCACCACCATTAAACATACCCATAAATTTACTCATACCTGGCATTTGTTGGCTAGCACTCTTCTGTGCTGCTTCCTGCATCTGACGTGCTATATCCGGGTTTTCACGTAAAATACGGTTGCTATCAAAATCTAAGTTGCTAGTTATCCTATTCTGAATATGGAAAGCAAATGCACTGCCCGCCACACCCATAATTAATCTAACCTCGGGTGGATAATTGCCGTAACCTTTATATTTTTCATATAATTCCTCAAATATATCATCATAATCACCTTTCAATAAGTCTTCATTTAAAGACTCACCCCAACCATCCAAACGGATATCAAATGGATCAAACGTACCATTCAAATATTCAATACCATTAACCGCATTTAGTAACCACGATCGTTGCATTTTAACACTCAAATCTATACGGCGTTGGTTCTCTAGGCTTTCATATTCATTCTTCATCTCATCATAATCGCTACTCATGCTAAATACCTTATGAACCTTAACACCTTTTTTACGTAAGCGTTCAAATTTTTGTAATAACTTAAACTTTTCGGTCTGTTGTTCCTCATATGTCATTGAAAAGCTACCATTCATACCCATATTATCACCTAATCCACCCCCTCCATTACCACCTGCTACACCCATTGATGTTGACATTGAAGTATTAGGTCGGTTGAAATTACTAGCACCTAGATTAGCTGCCTTATTCATATTGGCATTCAATCCGGCATCTAAATCAGCAAGTTCCTTATCTAAATCTAAACTACCACCACCTAGACCAAAGCCACCACCATTGGCGTTGTTACCGTTACCACTACCACCACCAAATAAAGATTTACTAGGTTGGTTAGGTGGTGAATTATTTGCTGGCTTACTATTACCGAATAAATTGCCGAACATACCACCACCACTATTGGTATTAGGGGGTTTGGCAGAGTTATTGCTATTATTTAGATTAGTTGGACTACTGACACCATCAACCTTTTTAGGATTTGCTAACATTTCTAATCCAAACGTATCACCTAGATCTAGACCCATTCCACCTCCGGCTTGTGATGCGGATCGACTAGCATTAGCAGAACCACTACCTAAAGATTGCATTTGCATTGGGACGCTAGCTGGACGGCTATTTGCAGGTGATGAAGATATACTAATCGATTTAGTCGCACCCATATTATTGTTTCCGGAGTTACCACCCGCGTTATATTGGGGGGTAGATGATGTTGTCATTATATCCTCTAGGTCAAAAGAATTAAGATCTAAATCTAAAACATCAGCCATTTTATTAAGTTTATAGTAATATGTATAGGTTGTTTACTAGAATATATATGTATAGGTTGTTTACTAGAATATATATATATATATATATGTCGTTATATAGGGTTAGTTATGAGGTTAGTTATGGTTTTATGTATTTATTTGTTTATAGTTATAAGTATAGTTGTGGATTGTGTATAAATATTAGATAACTTTGCATATAGTTTACGTTATACTGGAAAAAATAAAATAACGCATAAACGCGCAATCGCATACATATAACAACACTCATTATACTAATATATGTTTATTTATATGGATTATGAAATATATATGATTCTAGATTGTTTTATATCCTATATCCTATATCCTATATAGAGCGGTTATATAATGGATATAGTGGCATCATCATTATTATCCCCATCATCATCCTCATCAGTTGCACTATCAACTAGGGGTTCATTTTCAGACATAATAACGGTATCGCATAAAATGGGTTTAAGTATATTATCAGATCGCATATTTTTAAGTGCATCACGTTCTAGATAGTGCAAAGTCATCAACAGGCTATCGGCTAGATCATCCTTTTTCTTAGATAGTTTAAATTGGTTATATATTTCGGAACAGTTTTGGCCAATACTACTATCTGGGCCTAGGAAATTCTCGCAAAGTCGTATAGCAATACGTTTATGCCGGCCATATTTTTTGGGTATAGTTTTGACTTCGGTTTTAATTGCTTCATATACAGATTGAGAGACATATTTTATAAGATCTAGTTTTTTACTAGCACTATAGCAATGTATTTCTTTTACACTACCTAGATTATTACGCATACCATAATCCATAAAATATGCATGTACAAATACCTGCACACTTTTCATTGTTGGATTAGTTAATACTGGCTGGTTCTCCAATAATACACATGTGCTATTTTGGTGTAAATGCGGGCGTTTAGCCAATTCATCATATAATGCAGTTGATAATTGTGTTATATCTAACTGTGTACTCTTCTTACCTCTAATTATTTTAAGATAATCACCATCACTACTAGTACCATCTTTAATAACTTGATTATGATGTTTTTTGCATATACCTCTAAAATAGTGTTTACTATCTATATACACTGATTTGGTACCACATCTTTTAAACACAAGTTTACTACTCGTATTGTCTATCTTATCACCTGTCATATTAGTATCTGTAATAATAACGGAACAATAGCTATTTGTCAATTTGGTATCTAGATATTTTTTATTAGTTAAATCAGCTTGTTTCTTATGGGTACCACAATAGCCAAAATAACCATGTTTATGGGCTGGCATTAATGGGTCATATTCTGGGTTCTCATCCAAACATATTAGTGCTGTTTTTCCACAATAATGATCTAGTTTGGGCTTCCCTTTATTTTTCCCTTTATTAGATATTTCAGCACGACATTTGACAATGGGGCGTTGTTGTAGCATAACTTCACCACGTTGATGGATATATTCGCTAACCTGTGGAACAATATTAATAACATCCCAATCAGATATTTGGTAATAATTGTTACCTAGATGTAATACATTTTTAGTATCGGGACTAGGCGGTGTATCAGTGTCTAATTTCTTTATTAAACAATATGCTAGGTTTTTAATACCAATATCCCAACCTACATACATTATGCACTATTTACCTAGTATTTACCCACTACACGCTATACAACTATA
>Ga0307983_1000975_pt1 | contig 13289 bp, 9 predicted proteins | sample OrgLakmetagen991_FD_201845 | JGI IMG/M metagenome (GOLD analysis project Ga0307983, IMG submission 201845) | Saline water microbial communities from Organic Lake, Antarctica - #991 | ecosystem: Environmental > Aquatic > Non-marine Saline and Alkaline > Saline | place: Antarctica: Organic Lake... | reverse complement strand
AGTTTTATAAATCATCTAGATACAAAAATAAAAATAAAAATAAAAATAAAATAATTAATCTAGAGTTTTATAAATCATCTAGATACAAAAATAAATTATTATTAATAAATTATTATTAAAAATAAAATAATTAATCTAGAGTTTTATAAATCATCTAGATACAAAAATAAATTATTATTAAAAATAAAAATAAAAATAAAAATAAAATAATTAATCTAGAGTTTTATAAATCATCTAGATACAAAAATAAATTATTATTAATAAATTATTATTAAAAATAAAATAATTAATCTAGAGTTTGTTAAATCATCTAGATACAAAAATAAATTATTATTAAAAATAAAAATAATTAATCTAGAGTTTTATAAATCATCTAGATACAAAAATAAATTATTATTAAAAATAAAAATAAAAATAAAAATAAAAATAAAAATAAAATAATTAATCTAGAGTTTTATAAATCATCTAGATACAAAAATAAATTATTATTAAAAATAAAAATAAAAATAAATTATTATTAAAAATAAAAATAATTAATCTAGAGTTTTATAAATCATCTAGATACAAAAATAAATTATTATTAAAAATAAAAATAAAAATAAAATTATTAATCTAGAGTTTATTAAATCATCTAGATACAAAAATAAAATAATTAATCTAGAGTTTATTAAATCATCTAGATACAAAAATAAATTATTATTAAAAATAAAAATATAAGTTATTATTTTTTTAAAAATTTGGTATACCAGTATTAAAATTCATTTTTATATTTTCTAAGTTAGAATTTATAACAGATTTACCTTTTGTATTTAATGATGAACCACCAGATTGATTCATTTTTATTGTAGATGTATCTAATAAGTTAGAATTATTTAAATGGTTATCTATATATAAAACTATTAAACTAGATGATAAAATTAAAAAGAATTGATTAATATAAACTTGTTTTGTATATTGTTTATTATTAAATTTATCATATCCTCTTAATGCTAATAATGATATACATGATATAATAAACGATAATATAATTTGATGATACATTTTAATAATTACTAAACAAATTATTTAATATTTTTTATTTTTAATATAAATACACAAATTTTAAAAAATTAATAAACTAATACTAAATACTAAAATACTAAAATACTAAAATACTAAAATACACAAATTTTAAAAAAATAATAAACTAATACTAAAATACTAAAATACTAAAATACTAAAATACTAAAATACTAAAATACTAAAATACTAAAAATAATACTAAAAATAATACTAAAAATAATAATAAATAAAAAATAATTAATAATAAATAAAAATTAATTAACTGGACCATAAATACCAAATCTTTTAAATGCGGAATTTAATCCATACGCATTACATTTGCTAGTTCTATCTTCATTTATTTGTCTAGTAGTATCATCAACTTTCATTTCTTCTTCTGGTTGTGTTGTAGTAGGTGTTTTTTTACGTCTAGGTTTTACATTAGCTTTTGTAGTAGTTGTTTCTTCTTTTTCTTCTATTACGTTATTATTATTATCTTTAATTATTGTTCTAGTTATAATTGTAGGAACTTTAATATATTTAATTTCAGTACATTTAGCACATTCTTCTTGAACCACAGGTTTAGGCTCAGGACATGTAACTGTAGGACAACGTGTGGGTGGAGGACATGAAGGACAGGAAGGACATTTTTTACATAAACCTGCACTAACTTTAACTTTAGGAGCTATACAAGCAGGGCATTTTTGAGTAGGTGGTAAGGTAGATTTTTTAACGTATTGTGAATAATCAATTTGTTTTTGTGGAGGACATATTTTCTCAGGTGGAATACTAGATTTTTTAACATATTGTGACATATCTATTCTAGGACCCGCAGGTGGTATTTGTGATTTTGGTACCCATTGACTACGATCTATTTCTGGTTGCATTTTATCAGGTAGTAAACCATATTTAACTAATCTTTCACGCATTACATTAATTGTAGATTTTAATTCATCTTCTGTTTTACTTTCTAAATCGCGATTAACATTATTAATAATATTATCCTCTGGAGATTCAAAATTTTCAATATTATTTTTGAGAAACATTAATATAATTGATAATAAAACTAATATAACTACTAACCATATTACTACATTAGTTGCATTTAATTTTTTATAATTTTTTAATTTAGTCATCATATTTATATATTTATTTATTATTTATTTTTTATTTTATTACTTTTATTTATAATAATATATTTACTTTATACACCTTTATTATACTAAATTAAAATAATAAAAGCTATAATAACAAATATATTAAATATTATAACAAATTTAAAAAAAATATCAAATTTAAAAAAAATATCAAATCTAAAAAAAATATCAAATCTAAAAAAAATATCAAATTTAAAAAAATATCAAATCTAAAAAAAATATCAAATCTAAAAAAAATATCAAATTTAAAAAAATATCAAATTTAAAAAAAATATCAAATCTAAAAAAAATATCAAATCTAAAAAAAATATCAAATTTAAAAAAAATATAAAATCTAAATGTTTAGTTATGTTTTATAAACTTTTAATTAACCTTTATAAATGTTTTATAAAGTTTATGTTTAACGTTAACAAAGTTAAGATAAATTATATTTAAAAAATTAAAAATGTAAATTATTGTAAAGAAGAATCTGGATTACATCCATAACATTTGGCTAAATGTCTTTTATTAATATATTCACTATTATCAACTACAGGACAACCTAGAAAAGAAGTTCCTGATGCTGCTAATTTCATTTTATTTATTAATGTATTATCTTTATTAGTATTTCCAATATTAATTTGTGTATTATTATTAAAATATTTATTTAATTTAGATCTAACATCATTAGTTTCACTACCTTTTAGATTTTGAAAAGATTCTAGATTACTTATATTATTTCCTATATTAGTAAAATTATCTTGTGTATCACCATCAAATAAATTTAAATTTATTTTTAATGGATCATTACCTAATACACTATTACTAGTATTATTTTGTTTTTTATATTCATCAAATGCTACTAATATTCTATCTACTGCATTATTTAAATTTGCATCACTTTCATTACTATTACTATTATTTACTAAATCTGGTAAATTTTCAGTTACAGTTGAACCATCACTATTTAAAAATACATAATTAATTGGATTATTTTTTTTTATATCATCATTATCTAAATGTGCTATACCAATACCATATGAAACTGCATTTGTATTAATATTTAATTGTTCCTCATCTGACATTAAAAGAAATTTTTGCCCTTCAAATGGACCATCTGTTCTAGTTTGTCTTAATGATAAATGCTCAAATTCATATTGTAATGCTCTAATGGGAAAAGCAACATTATTAGCATTTAATAAATTATCTTTTGATGGAGTAAAATAATATACATTATTAATTAATTTTCTTTTAAAATGTTGTTTATTTTCAGTAGATGATTTTTCTTTAAGTTGTAAATTCCCTTTATCATCTAGTTGAATTACTTTACCATTATCAATACTTCCTAATAAAAAATAATCAGCATTTTCATCATCAGTTAATGGATCTACTTTTTGAAATCTAAACACAGCTCCAGAAATTGCATTTTTATATCCAACTACTTTATCCGCTTTATTCATACATAATTTTGATTGCTCTCCTGGGTCAAGAGAAAAAAATTTATTTTCAATTTCAGAATTAGTTATAAATTTAGGTGGTTCTGTTATTGCCGTTGTAGTTTCTACTCCTACACCTGTTCCTGCACCTGTTCCTGCACCTGCAGCACCTGTTCCTGCACCTACACCTGCATCAACTCCATCAAATTTTTCTATTAAAGTATTACCTGATGGAATTATTTGTTCATCAAAATCTTTTTTAGGAAAAAGTTTAAAAGCTTTTGTAGGATTAGGATTTAAAATAGTAGGTTCGGTATAAAATATTTTATCATAAATATATCTTGAACTTATAATTAAAATAATTAATAATATTAAATATAATATAATTTTAACTAGATTAATACTAATATTAGTAATTGCATTTTTATTATTTTTATCTATTTTTTTAAGTTTTAATACATTGTTTTTTTTACCTTTATTATTTACAAATGGATTATATTTTTTACTTAACATACTTTATTTTAATATTTATATTTTAATATTATTGTATTTTTATAATTTTATTATATTATTTTATTTATAATTATTTATAAAATAAATATTATTTACTTAATTAGTTAATCACTTAATCACTTAATCACTTAATTACTTAATCACTTAATCACTTAATCACTTAATCACTTAATCACTTAATCACTTAATCACTTTTAATTATATTTATTTACTGCGTGTATCTACATTTAATGTTAATCCTTTATCTTGAATATGACTTAATAAATCACCTAATTGTAAATTATTACCATTATTACCATTATTACCATTATTACCATTATTACCATTATTACCATTATTACCATTATTGCCATTATTGCCATTATTACCATTATTACGATTATTAATATTATTATTTGAATTAATAGAATTCATAATACTATTTTGTAATCCAGAATTAGAATTATTAGAATTATTAGAATTATTAGAATTATTAGAATTATTAGATGGATTATCAATTGAATAACTTCCATCTGCATTACTAATAACACAACTAGAATATACAGGTATTTTTTTAAAATTTTTAGCATCTTCTCTTAATTTAGCTTTTTTAATTAAATCAGTAGTTTGTTCTATATCTTGGTGTATTTTTTTAATTCTATAATCTTGTATTTGTTGACTAGCTTGTATATTAAGTTCATCTAATGGATTATTACTATTAATTTCCCCTTTTGCAATTTTACTAATATCTTCTAAATATTCATTCATTACTCCAACTTGTTCTTGTAAAGTATTTAATTTTTCTTTATATTCTAGAACGTTTTGTGAATTTATATTTTGTGGTAATCCAGAAGATGTAAATTCATTAACTTCTTTTGAAAAATCATAAAATCCTTCATTAGTATTTAATTTTGTTAATTTCATTCTATGATAAATTAACATTTTATATAATATTAAACATATAAATGTTAAACAAATAAATGTTAATTGTATATCCATACCTACTTTATCTGCTATTTTAAATATATAACTAAGTGCTATAATTACTATGACTATAATTATTTCATATAACATTATTTTTTATTTATTATAATAGTTTATTTAATATAATTATTATATAATTATTAAAAAATAAAATTATAAACTAAAATTATAATCTAGAATTAAATAAAACATCTATACTAAAAACAAAAAATTATAAACTAAAATTATAATCTAGAATTAAATAAAACATCTATACTAAAAACAAAAAATTATAAACTAAAATTATAATCTAGAATTAAATAAAATTTTTAGATTAAAATTAATCTAGAATTAAATAAATTAATCTAGAATTAAATAAAACATCTATACTAAAAACAAAAAATTATAAACTAAAATTATAATCTAGAATTAAATAAAACATCTATACTAAAAACAAAAAATTATAAACTAAAATTATAATCTAGAATTAAATAAAACATCTAGATTGAAATTAAATAAAGCATCTAGATTGAAATTAATCTAGAATTAAATAAAACTTTTAGATTAAAATTAAATAAAGCATCTGGATTGAAATTAATCTAGAATTAAATAAAATAATTTATACTAAAGAAATTAAATATTATATTTATTAAGTTCATTATTAAGACTATTTTCTATATTACGTAATTTATCATTTTGTATATTTTCAGATTTTTTAAAATCATTAATAAAATTAAATGAAGATATTAATTCATTGGTAAATTTAAAATTATTAACTCCTATTAATGTATTTAATAAAATATCATTATCTTTAATTTCAGATATTGTAATGCGTTTAATATATTTTTTAGATACTCTATAAGTATTAATATTATTTGAATCTGTATAAATTATTTGAATTACAATTTCATATGTTTCATTTGGTAATAAATTAGATAAAGTTAATTTACAAGGTGTAAATGATGATTTATTAATTTTATCATCTAAACAATAAGCACCAGTATTAGGTAATGAATATTTAGGTTTAACATTAATATTATTAACATTACTTACTTGATAAAATAAAATTTTAAATTTATTTAATATAAAATTATCAAATTTTGTTAAATTTGTTAATAATTTAACACTTGAATTTAAACTTTGTTTACTTATTGCATCTTTTATTAATAATAAATCTGGTTTATTAATAATAAATGTTAATTTATTAAATTTATCTAAATCGTATTTTATATTATTATCAATATCAATATCAATATTATTATCAATAATATCTTTATTTACATTATATTTACTTAATGTAATTACATCTAATTCTTTTCCTTGATTATCAAGTAAAAAAGATTTAGAAAATCTAAATCTTTTATTTTCAACAGTAAACGTAATATTAATTTCATTATCATCTTTAAATACAATTACAAATTGATATGTATTATTACTATCTAGAATTATATTAGTATTTAAATTTATATTTACTTTATTAATATCTACAATAATATCATTAATATTAATATTAGAAATATTAACATTTATAACATTTAAAGTTGAATTATCTAAAATAAATATTTTTTTTATAAAATCATTATCTATTATAGAAGGTATTGAAGATGTTGGAGGTGTTGTAGTTGTTGAATATATAAGTCTATACATAACAACTATACTATTTATTTGTAAATCTGTATCAAATTCATCATAATATATATTATTTAGTGCTATATCATTATTTAATTTTATAAGATTATTACCTTTAAAATTTACTAAACAATCAGCTATATTAGTATTCACATTATTAAATTGTTCGTTATAATTACTATATTTATTAAGTGAAAAATTATATTCTAATGAATTAGATAATATAAATAAAACTATAATAGTTAATATAATAAAAGTTAATAGTGTAATTTTAGTATTAAATTTAGTTTTTACTTTTTTTATTATTTCTTTCAACATTTATTATTAATATTTAATTATTTTAATAAATATAATTTTGTATTCTAACTAATATTATTATATTATTTTAATATTCTTAATATAAATATTTAATTAACTATTTAATTAATTTCAAATTTTTTAATTTATTTATTTATTTATTTTTTTACACTACTTTTAAAATAATAAAAATAATTTAAAGTTATATTCATATTAATATGTAAGTCATAATATCAATTAATTATCTTAAAAATCAAAATGCCATCCAAAAACTCAAAACAATCTAAACAACAAGTTCAAGAGCCAGTTGAACAAGTTGCACAACAAACAGATGTAGAACTAGCATCTAAAAAACTTCGTGGTAAGTTCAGTAGTGGACTTCGCAAGGATAAAGCAACCTATGATTTAGTTCATAGTGTTGTTGCACATCTAGCAGTAGCTGCAGGTGTTGATTTTGAAACATTTTGGTCTCAAGTTACAGATCGTGATGAAAAACATTTTCTTCGTCATTTTCGTAAACAAAAACGTGAATTAGATCCATTCAGTGATATTAAAAACGCAATTCCTGCATATTCATTTTTTACAAAAGAACATAATAGTAAATTAAAAAAACAACACCCTGATAAATCATTTGGTGATATTAGTAAAATGGTTGGTGAATTATGGGGACAACTAAAAGATAGCCAAAAAGAGAAATATAATACACTTGCTACCAATGATAAAAAACGTTATCAAGATGAAGTTGAAAAACGAAGATGTGAATTAGAATTAACAGCAACTGAAACTGGTGATACACATACCGATTGCCATGATGATTGCCATGATACAGAACATGAACATGCAACAACTGCAACTGAAACAGCATCAGCATCAACAACTGATGAACCAGTTGATGCATCTAAATCACCTAAAGCTAAAAAACCACGTAAATCTAAAAAATAAATTAACAAATAAATAAATTAACTTTTTATACTTTTTAAATAAATTAACAAATAAATTAACAAATAAATTAACAAATAAATTAACAAATAAATTAACAAATAAATTAACAAATAAATTAACAAATAAATTAACTTTTTATACTTTTTAAATAAATTAACAAATAAATTAACAAATAAATTAACAAATAAATTAACAAATAAATTAACTTTTTATACTTTTTAAATAAATTAATAATTAATTAAATAAATAATTAAATAAATAAACAAAAAAATAAATATAATATATAGAATAAAATGTTTTGGAAATTAGAATTATCATTATTAGCTTTTTTAGTTATAGTAATAGATTATGTATATTTATCTAATATTGCTAAATATTTTAATAATCAAATAGAAAAAGTCCAAGGAACTAAAATAGTATTAGATTTTTATGCTGCTGGATTATGTTATTTAGTATTAGTATTATCATTATATTATTTTATTATTAGACGTAGAGAAAGTATATTAAACGCCGTATTATTAGGTTTATCAACTTATTTAATATATGAATTCACAAATAAAGCTATATTAAAAGATTGGATGTGGACTACAGTTTTATTAGATGGATTATGGGGTGGTTTATTATATGGTTTATCTACATTTATAATATATTATACATTTAATATACCCTTTAAACTATATTAAATTATATTAATTAATATAATTTAATAGTTATTATTACATTTTTTATTTTTTAAACAATACTAAAATATAACTAACATAAAAATATAACTAACATCAAATATAACTAACATAAAAATATAACTAACATCAAATATAACTAACATTAAATATAACTAGCATCAAATATAACTAGCATAAAATAAAATAATTAAAATAGAAATATAACTAGCATAAAATAAAAATATAACTAACATCAAATAAAAATATAACTAGAATAAAATAAAATAATTAAAATAGAAATATAACTAGAATAAAATAAAAATATAACTAGAATAAAATAAAAATATAACTAGCATAAAATAAAAATATAACTAACATCAAATAAAATAATTAAAATAGAAATATAACTAGAATAAAATAAAAATATAACTAGAATAAAATAAAATAAAAATATAAAATAAAAATATAAAATAGAAATATAACTAGAATAAAATAAAAATATAACTAGAATAAAATAAAAATATAACTAGAATAAAATAAAAATATAACTAGAATAAAATAAAAATATAAAATAGAAATATAAAATAGAAATATAAATAGAAATAATTAGATTAAATTATGAAATATGATTATATAATTATTGGTGGTGGTTGTACTGGTTTATATATGTGTTATAAGTTATTATTAAAAGAACCAAATTTAAAAATATTATTATTAGAATTACAAAATAAATTAGGTGGTCGTATAAATTCTATTTCATTTAAGGATAAAGATAAACAAATAATTAAATATGAAGCTGGAGGTGCTAGATTTAATAAATATCATTTACGCTTAGTCAAATTATTAAAAGAATTAAAATTATATAATAATAAACTATTAATTACAAATAACACACAATTTAAAACAATTCCTGAAAATAAATATAAATTATATGAAGATATTTTTACAAATCTAGACGATATAATTAAAGAATTTAACACATTAATTAAAAAAGAAAATATAAATAATTATGAATTAAGAAATACTACACTAGCAGATTTAACTAAACTCAGATTCAATAAATATTTTAAAATTAGTAAATTTAAATTCTATTTTAGTGATTTTTGTCAAGATTATTTTGAATATTATAGTGAATATAATATATTAAATGCATTTGATTCTTTACAAATATTTGATAATGAATTTAATAATAAAATTAATTATTATATTTTAAAAAACGGTTATTATTCAATTATTAATAATCTATTTAATACATGCAAAAAATATAAATATTTTCAATATAAATTTAAAACATATGCTTCTAGAATTATCTGGGATTATAACAACAAAATATACAATGTTATTACCAATTTTTCATATCCTACTAATTCTATGAAATCTACTAATTTTAAAGATATTATTTATACCACTAATCATATTATACTAGCTATACCTGTTTTTAATATTAATAAAATTAAATTTTCTAATAACTATTCTAATAACTATTCTAATAACTATTCTAATAACTATTCTAATAACTATTCTAATAACTATTCTAATAAATTTAAAAAACAAAATTTAAAACAAATTATCAATACTACAGATAATACATTAAATAAAAATATAATTATGTTTTCTAAATTAATAAAAAAACATTTACAAGAACAACCATTATATCGTATTTATGCTAGATATCCAAATTATTATTATAAAATTAATAACCTAAATATTAAAGAAAAAATACATAAAGTTTGGTTTCATGAACTTAATAAAATACATACTAATGAAATACTTAAATATATAATTCCTGTTAATAAAAATAATGGTTTAATAATGATTTCTTATACAGATGGTATAAATGCTATAAATATTAAAAAACAATCTCATATACATAATTCATCTATTACAACCATTATTTCTAAACAATTAAAACAATTATTTCCTAATTTAGAAATTCCAAAACCATTATGGGTAAATGAAATATATTGGCCTAATGGTGCATGTTATTGGTTACCTTATAAAAAACAAACTAATAATTTATCACTACAATTACAACATAAAATAATGAACACACTAAATACTCAAAAAAATAATAAATTATTAATTGTAAGTGAAAATATAAGTATTCATCAAGCATGGGTTGAAGGTTGCTTACAATCTGTTGATTATTGTTTAAATAATTTTATATACAATAACTCTATTAATAACTCTATTAACAACTCTATTAACACTATTAACAACTCTATTAAAACTATTAACAACTCTATTAACACTATAAACAAAACAAAAAATAGAACAAAACATAAAATAAAACATAAAAAAACAAAAAAATTAAATTAAAAAACTAATAATGTAAAACAAAAAAATTAAATTAAATTAAAAAACTAATAATGTAAAACAAAAAAAAATTTAAATTAAATTAAAAAACCAATAATGTAAAACAAAAACGTAAAACAAAAACGTAAAACAAAAACGTAAAACAAAAACGTAAAACAAAAACGTAAAACAAAAACGTAAAACAAAAAAGTAAAACAAAAACGTAAAACAAAAACGTAAAACAAAAACATAAAAAAAAACACAAAACAAAAAAAATTTAAATTAAATTAAAAAACCAATAATGTAAAAACTAATAAAAACTATAAAATTGATGATAAAATTAAATAATTAAATTAATGATAAAATTGATGATAAAATTGATAAAAATAATAATAAAGTATATTTAATATAAAATTGTTTATAAAATTGTTTTTTTTTTGTTATAACTATATTAATTAATATAGTTTAATATAAAATTTTTAATATATTATTTAATCATGGGAATCCGAGGATTAGAAAGAATTATTAAAAAACATGATACTAGTAATAAAGTAGATAGTATTAAATATACTTCATTGTCTAAATTTACAGGTAAATATATTTGTATAGATACAAGTGAGTTTATTGTTCGTAGTTTAATTAAGGATAAAAAATATCATGTATCTGGTATTTTAAATTTATTGGAAAAATGTTTTAAATTTGATATTGTTCCTTGTTTTGTATTTGATGGTAAACCACCAAAAGAAAAAACTATAATTTTAAAAGAACGTAGTAAAAAGAAAATGAATGCAATTGAAAAAATTGAAAAATTAAATGTTCAGAAAACTGAAATGACTGAACTTAATACATTATTGACAAAAATAAATAATATAGATGATAATGATGTTAATGAAAAAGAATTAAAAGATGAACTTTTAGCTCGTATTGATTCTTCTAGTAATATTAATATTATTGGTTTAGATAATCTAGATAATATAGATAATTTAACTATTAATCTAGATGAATTAATTTACAGTTTTACAGAAAATGATACATTGAAAAATAAAAATGATACATTACAAGAAACTATTGAAAATAAACTTTTATATATCACAAATGAAAAGAAAAAACTTAAAAAAAAATGTTATTCATATAATGAAATGCATATTAAAGATATTCAAAACCTATTACAATTATTAGAAATTCCATTTATTAATTCTAAATGTGAATCTGATATTATTTGTGCTAATTTATGTAAATTAGGTATTGTATCTGCTGTTATTAGTAATGATATGGATTTTATTATTTTAGGTTGTCCATATGTAATTAGAAATATTAATTTTAGAAATGATGATATTGATTTATATATTTATGATAATATTTTGAAAAATCTAAATTTAACTACTGAAACATTAGTTGAATTATCTTTAATACTAGGTTGTGATTATTGTCAACGTGTTATTAATATTAAAAATAAATATGTATATGATATTTTTAGATTGTATGCTAATCTAGATGATTTAATTTTAAATATTAAAACACTAAAAAATGATTATTCAAGTATAGTTATTAAAAATAAAAATATGGAAAGTGAATTTATTAAATATATTAATGAAGAAGAATTTATTATTGATACTTCTATTGATATTAAAAAAATTAAAAACTTATTCATCATGGAAATGAATGAAGATAATTTATTTAATATGATTATTTATGATGAATATAATTATAATATTAAAAATGGTTATAAAACATGTATGAAAAAACTTCTAGATATTAAAAACTCTAAATTATTATATGATGAAGTTTTAAATTATTGTATTAAATTTTGTAATAAACTAAATATTAATTTAATTACTAACAAAATTAATATTATTTGTGGTATTAAACATAATTATCGCCATAATAATAAATATTTAACAAATAGTTATACTAAATATAAACCTAAACAATCTAGTAATTATAACACAAATAAATATAAAAAATATTTAACTTCGTCATAGATTATAAATATTTAATATATTATCATAAAAAATAATTTTTCATCATAATATGAAATAATATTACGTTATGATATTTTTTTATTTCTTCTAGATTAATTTATTTTATTTTTATATTTTTTTATTTCTTTTAGATTAATTTATTTTACTTTTATATTTTTTATTTCTTCTAGATTTATTTCTTCTAGATTAATTTATTTTATTTTTATATTTTGAAATAAGTCTAGATTAATTTTTTTTATTTTTTTATTTTTTTATTTCTTTTAGATTAATTTCTTCTAGATTAATTTATTTTATTTTTATATTTTTAAATAAGTCTAGATTAATTTATTTTATTTTTATATTTTTAAATAAGTCTAGATTAATTTATTTTATTTTTATATTTTTAAATAAGTCTAGATTAATTTATTTTATATT
>Ga0307983_1000972_pt1 | contig 13328 bp, 20 predicted proteins | sample OrgLakmetagen991_FD_201845 | JGI IMG/M metagenome (GOLD analysis project Ga0307983, IMG submission 201845) | Saline water microbial communities from Organic Lake, Antarctica - #991 | ecosystem: Environmental > Aquatic > Non-marine Saline and Alkaline > Saline | place: Antarctica: Organic Lake... | reverse complement strand
CGATCGCCGTTGCCTCAGTCCGTGAGTTTGCAAAGTTTGACGGAGCGCTTGTCAAGTCGCAGGCAATTATGGGCGACCTTACAAAGACAATGGAAGACGATATGGCAAGGGCTGCCCGTGAGGTAGCTCTGGCAACAACCTTTTCAGCCGAACAAGCGGCAGAATCTTTTTACTTCCTAGCATCCGCTGGACTTGACGCAGAGGCTTCAATCTCTGCCCTCCCAGTTGTGGCGCAATTTGCGCAGGCTGGAATGTTCGATATGGCGCTTGCCACTGACCTACTGACAGACGCTCAGTCGGCTCTTGGCTTGACCATCAAGAACGACGCTGTTGCGAATATGGAAAATATGATTGTCGTCTCCGACACTCTGGCGAGGGCTTCTCAGTTAGCCAACGCAACCATTGAGCAGTTCTCAACCTCTCTAACTACCAAGGCAGGAACAGCACTTAAGTCTGTCGAAAAGGATATCGCCGAAGGTGCTGCTGCGCTTGCAGTCTTTGCCGATCAAGGTGTCAAGGGTGAGCTTGCAGGAACGCAGCTAACAAATACAATCTTTGGATTGGCCGAGCAAGCTCAAAAGGTTCCAGACCAGTTTGAAGATTTAGGCATCTCAGTCTTTGATGCTTCTGGCAAAATGAATAACTTTGCAGACATTGCAGACGACTTTACTGAATCACTCGGAGATATGACTGTCGAGCAAAGACTTGCAACACTAAGTCAGCTTGGCTTTACTAAGCAAGCTCGTGCTGGAATCTTGCTTTTGATAGACAACGGAGGCGCACTTAGAGACTACGAAGGAGCGCTCAGGGATGCAGGCGGAACTGCGCAGGCGGTTGCGGACAAGCAGCTCACAAGTTTCAACGCTCAGCTTTCCTTGCTTGGCTCTGCCGCTGCCGACGTTGGAATTGACATTGGAAGCAAGCTGGCTCCAAGGCTCGAGCAGCTAATCCCAATCGTAAAAGACCTGCTACCAGAGATAGGCGAAAAGCTCACGGCAGCATTGGCCAGAGTTGACTGGGAAGGTGCAACTGAAAACGTCGGTAACTTCATAATTGCCATCGTTGACAACATTGAAGAAATTGGAAGACTTATCGGCATACTTGCCGGAGTCGCTGCCGGAATCATTGCGCTAAACGCAGTGGTCAAAATTGCGACGACTTTGCAGTTGCTTTGGAACCTAGCAACAAAGGCTAACCCTTACGTTCTTTTGGCTTTGGCAATCGCTGCAACTGCTGCCGCTGCTGCTGGATTTATCGGACACCTTAGAGGACTTGCCGACGGACAAAGAGAAGTCAATAGGGCAACCGACGGAACAACAGGCGAGCTAAACAGATTTAACAATCTAAAGCTTTATGGAATCACTGGTCAGATAGAAGGCGTGAGTGCTGCTGCCAGACAAGCCAACATAGATATGGGATTGCTTGCTAACGGGATGATTCCTTCTTCGCCGACAAATGACTCTGGCAGCCTACCAACCAACCCAAGACCCGGACAAGTTCACACTGGATTTTCGCTGGATGCAGACGGGCAAGCTCAGTGGTTTACAATGGTTTGGAACGGCAGCAGTTGGGGGCCTCGCAAGCCAATCGTTTACACTCCACCAGCCGCAGTCTCACAAGCTCGCAGTGGCCCAAGCGCCAAGGACATAGCGTTTGAGCGTGTTCAAGAAATGATTCAGTCTTCACAAAGTCAGCTTGCTTCAGCGCAGAAGAATTACAACGACACGGTTGCAACTGCAAATAAAGATTACGCCGATTCGATTCTTAGGCTACAGACGGAGTTTGACAACAAGCTTGCAGCGATAGTCCAAGGTTCACAAGACAGGCTGCGCAACGCATACCGCTCAGCAGTCGAGGTTGACGTCGGGCGCTTGTTTGATAGCAGCGAAGACAAGTCTGTCGACGGGCTTATTAGCTCAATGACTGCCAAGCTGGACGCCTCTAAGGGACTGCTGTCTAAGTCTGCCGACCTAGCGTCGCAGGGCTTTACCCAAACATTTATCGAGCAGATAGTTTCGGCAGGAGTCGATACAGGGAACGAGCTTGCAGGTGCAATTCTTGAGTCAACTCCTGAGACAAAAGAAAACCTCCGGAACCTATTTGACGCACTAGAAACTGAGTCGGCAAATGGGATGGATACCTTAGCGGCTGAAATCTACGAGAAGCAAGGATTGGCTACTGCTGCTCTTGAGCAGCTCTATGCGACCACTCAGAGCGATTTGGCAGTCGCATTGGTACAACAACAAGCGACGCTTGCCGAAGCCCTTGAGCAGGCTGCTGTGGCTTTACACGACTCGGTGTCTGGAATCAAGTCTCAGTTACAAGAAGATATTGAAGATATGGACGGAATGTTTGGCGGTCTTGGTGGCACCCTTGACCAGTTCCTAGCCAAGCTTGAAAAGGTGAAAGGCTTCGCTGTCGAAAAAGAGATTGATGCTGCAACGATGCCCGGTGGCTCACTCGGCACGGGCGTCACACAGGGCGCTTCCTCCGACATAAAAAACGGAGTTGGGATTCTCATTGACTCAGCGAGCGACGTTGCAGGAGTGCTTGGTTACCTTGACGACAGGATTGCAGGAGCAAATGCCTATGCAAACCTAGCTTCAATTAGTGCTGCTCAACGAGCTTCTGCTCTAAGTACCTTGGCAGAAATCAGGTCTAGCAGAAACTCTTTGACAGCAGGCGGAAGCCCTGAAGCCGCAGTCGGTACTGTGATAAACATCAACGTCAAGGCGGACACCTCGCAGTCTCTAGCGATGGTTGGAAAGTCTTTGGGTAACACTGTTGCTAAGTACGTCACAGGCGGCGGACAAGTTATTGTGAGTCCGCTCTAATGGCAGTCCCTACACCTCTAGTCGAAATTGGTTTCAACGTAACCTCGCCAACTGCTCCGTTTTTTACGCTCGACAGCGAGACAAAAGGATTGCTAGACAACTCAAGCTTTCCGTTGTCAGGCGCTATTTTTTACGACGTGACAGCCAAGGTCAAAAGCATTTCAATACAACGAGGCAAGAACAGACAGCTCGATCAGTATGACCAAGGGCTTGCAAACGTTGTATTTCTAAACAACGACAGAACCTTCGACCCCGAGTTCGCTGCCTCTCCTTTTGCAGGGCAGATTATCCCTAAGCGACAAATTCGAATTAGCTTGGGTGGGGTGGTTCAATTCTTCGGCTTGATTGACGACTGGAATCTTTTCTATGAACCAAGCGGAGACAGCACGGTTGCGGTTGCGTGTTCAGACGCAACGTCTTCACTTGCGAGCCAGTTCATTTTTACAAGAACCAATGACGTGCAACAAAGTGGCGACAGAATAAACACGATTTTATCTCTGCCAGAACTTGCTTGGCCTGTAGCTCAAAGAGACATTGAGGTCGGCGCAATGGAGCTAGGGGCAGACACTATCCCAGAGAACACGAACGCTTTGGCTTACTTTAGAACTATTGAAAAATCTGAGCCGGGTTCGTTCTTTATTTCAAAGGCAGGCTCGGTTGTTTTCCGTGACAGGAGAGCGTCTTCCAATGCGCAGGGATTTACTTTTGCAGACGACGGAACAGGCGTCCCATATTCAAACATCGTCGTAGAGTATGGCTCGGAAAACCTGCACAACGAAATTGTTTTGACCTCACAAATTACAGGGACACAAGCGGTTGCTCGTGCGTTGGACTCGATAGACACTTACGGGATTTTTGGTCTAAATCAAACGGGCTTGCTAATAAATAACGACTCAGATTTAGTCGAGCTTTCAAAGCTTTATGCCAACAAATACAAAGACCCCGAGTACCGTTTCAATTCGGTCGACGTAATTCTTGACCGGAGAACTCTAGCTCAACAGGCGCAGCTTCTTGCCTTGGAGCTTTCCGACGTCGTAGAAATTAAGCTAACGCCTAACGGCATCGCTCCTGCCATTTCAAAGTTCGCAGAGATTATTCGCATCGACCACTCGGTGTCGACTGTTGAACACATCCTTAGCCTTGGCTTTAGCACTATCGAGAAAAGCCCTTGGACTCTATCCGACCTAGTGTTTGGTAGACTATCTTCAAACAACATTTTAGGTTTTTAGGAGTAACTTGACTGGACAAAAAGTGTGGGTCGCCGGGGAGGTACTTGCAGCAGCCGACGTCAATTCCTATTTAATGAACCAAACCATTATGCGATTTGCCGATGCTTCGGCTCGAACCAGTGGGATTGCTACCGTTGCGGAGGGAATGTTTTCTTACCTCGACGACACAAACTTGCTTACCGTTTACAACGGTTCCGCTTGGGTGGGAGTAGATACTCAGGCAAGCCAACTAACAACAATCGTTACAGACGCAACAACTTCTAGAACGCTTGCCTCGACAGACGAAAACAAAACAATTAGATTTACCAACGGCTCAGCCACGACAGTAACCGTAGACGCAAGTACTGACTTTCAGGTCGGGGCTAGGGCAGACATAATTGCAGACGGCGCAGGCGTGGTCACAATAACGGCAGACACGGCAACGGTGGCAGGAGACGCAACATCCACAACATCGGGCAGTTTTACAATCGGCGCTCAGTATTCAGCGGCTACACTTCTTTGTGTGGCGACAGACGAGTACCGACTAATCGGAAACATTACGGCGGTTTAGTATGAGCTGGAAACTATGGGCAGTAGGCGAAGTAGTAGAGGCAGACGACTTTCAAAGCTTGGTTCAGAATCAAGTCGTGCAAGTTTATGCAGACGCAGCAGCTAGAACGACAGCGCTAGGTGACAATGTTGCCGAAGGGATGCTTGCTTTTCTTTCCGACACGGATTCGCTTCAATACTATTCAGGCAGCGCTTGGTTGGCAGTATCTAACCCCGGCGATATTACTTCGGTAGTAGCAGGGACAGCCCTTAGTGGCGGAGGCACAAGCGGCGACGTAACTCTAAACGTTGACCTAAGCGCAGTTACAATCCCTGCCTCGCAGATCAGCGACCTAACAGCCACAGCAGCCGAACTAAACATCCTCGACGGAGTAACCTCAGACGCAGCCGAACTAAACATCTTGGACGGCGTGACCGCAACAAGCGCAGAGCTGAACATCCTCGACGGCGTGACCGCAACAAGCGCAGAGATAAACATCCTCGACGGCGTGACGGCAGACGCAACCGAGCTGAATTATGTAGACGGCGTAACCTCTGGGATTCAGTCACAGCTTGACGACAAAGCTTTGCTCACTCCGGCGGTAAACGCCAAGACCGCTGCCTACACTCTCGCAGTTGGCGACAGAGGCGAAACGATAACAGCCGATGGCACGTTCACACTCACAGCGCCAAGCGCAACATTCAGTGCAGGCGACAGGGTGGACTTCGTGAACATCGGGACAGGCGTTATTACGTTTGCAGGCTCAGGCGTGACAGTCAATTCAAAAGACGCAGCCCTAACGATAGCCTCACAGTGGGCTGCTGCCTCGATACTGTTCTTAAGTTCTTCAACTGCTGTCTTGATAGGTGACCTAGCGTGATACCTCTAGGGATACTCGCAGCAGCAGGTGGCGCAGTTGCCGCAGCAGGCAGCTATGACCTACTAGCCACTGAGATTCTGACAAGCTCACAATCCTCTATAACATTCAGTTCACTCGCAGGCTACGCGGCGGACTATGACCACTTGCAGGTTAGAGGCGTAATGAACAAATCAAATAGCGGAGACATTGGCGGGGCAGGAATAAAGCTAAACGGCTCAAACCTAACCAAGAGCCACTACTTAAGAGGGTACAACGGCAGCGTTGGAAGCTACGCCCATAATGACGGTTACTTTAACGTGGCAGGTACAGGTGATACATACACCGGAATAGTTCTTGACATTTTAGACGCTTTCTCAAGCGATAAGAATTCAACAATCAGGCTGCTGGCTGGAGTAGCTGGCAACTCAGAGCCGTTTATCTTCCTAGGTTCTTCTTTTTGGAACGACACCTCAAGCATAACGAGTTTAGAGCTAAACATTGCAAGCGTATCTACGACCGCGGGTTCGCGCCTAAGTCTTTACGGCATACGAAAGGCGGCATCATAATGACAGTTTATGACCCACCTGTATCCACCTACATACCACTGCAAACAATCACGCTAGGTTCGTCTGCAAGCTCAGTAACCTTTGCTAGTATTCCGCAGACTTATCGGGATGCAGTGTTGGTTTTCAATGGCGGAGTATCAGGCGATTACGAAACAACAATTCGCTTCAACGGTGATTCGGGGTCTAATTACAACAGTGTCAATATGAGGGGTGATGGTTCTAATGATAGTAGTGGTTCAAATGCTAGTGCTACATACATAACCTTTGGGCTAAGAAACGTCACGGTTCCAAGCACTAGCAATACAAATGTAATTCTTAACCTGATGGACTACAGCGCCACAGATAAGCAGAAAAGTTTATTGCAAAGAGTGAATGATGCTTCTAAGCAAACATTTGCACAGGCTGGCAGGTGGGCATCAACAGCAGCAATTAGCTCAATCGAGCTTGCAGTTTCAGGCGGCACGTTCAATGCTGGCTCAACATTTTCCCTATATGCAATCGAGGCGTAAACAATGCAAGAAGTAGAAACCGTAACAGTCGGCACAGGTGGAGCGGCGAGCATCACATTTTCTTCAATCCCTGCAACGTTTACCGACCTTGTAATCTTGTCCTCCGTTAGGTCGGACAGGAGTACGGTAACAGACTCGCTTAAAATGAACCTAAACGGTAACTCAAGTAATCAAAGCACGATAATTCTGCGAAAAACTTCTGGGGTCAGCAACATGGACTTGAGCACCATAAGAATTGCAGATGTTCCAGCAGCCTCAAGAGCCTCTGGAATTTTCGGGAACGCCTCAACTTACATTACTTCTTATCTATCTTCTCAGGCCAAAGCTGTCTCTAGCGATTATGTGAGCGAGAATAATGCCAGTGACAACAGGATGGGAATCACCGCTTCTCTATGGGATAACACCGCCGCAGTGACTTCCATAGTCCTAGAAATAAACACGGGCGATTTTGCAGAACACAGCACCGCAACCCTATACGGCATAAAATCAACCGCTGGCTCAGGCGCACCAAAAGCAACTGGCGGAATGATTAGCTATGACGCTGCCAATAACAAATGGGTACACGTCTTTACAAGCTCAGGCACGTTCACACCTACCGAGGACTTGACTTGTGAGTATCTTGTAATAGCTGGCGGTGGTGGTGGCGGTGGCGGTCAGGGCGGTGGCGGTGGTGCTGGTGGTTACAGGTCAAGTGTTACAGGAGAATCTTCGGGCGGTGGTGCGAGTGCCGAATCTGCCCTATCCCTCACTAATGCAACTGACTACACGGTAACTCTTGGCAGCGGCGGTAATGGTGGCGGCTTCAACTCTCAAGGTGGCAACGGGACAGCTTCAGTATTTAGCACAATCACTTCAACGGGCGGTGGTGGTGGTGGAAGTTATAACAACAATAACGCTTCTGGCTCTGAGGGGAGCGACGGAGGCTCTGGAGGCGGCGCAGGGTCAAATAACTCGAACTCTAGCGGTGGTAACAGAACAACTGACCAAGGATTTGCAGGCGGAAACTCAACATCTTATGTTGCGCCTTTCATAGGCGGAAGCGGTGGCGGTGCTAGTGAAGTTGGTTCCAATGGCCCTTCCGCTGGTTCGGGTGGAGATGGCGTTGCTTCTTCTATAACTGGTTCATCGGTGACTAGAGCTGGCGGCGGCGGCGCCGGCGGCGACGGTGTATCTCGCTTTTCAACAGGTGGTAACGGTGGTGGTGGTGGTGGTGGTGCTTCGCCAGTGAGTGGTGAAATAAACACAGGCGGCGGCGGCGGCGGTTCAGTTTACGCCAATAACCAACCGGGGGCCGCTGGCGGCTCAGGAATAGTAATAGTGAGGTATGACGCATAATGGCAAACTTTGCAGAGCTAGACCAAAACAACATCGTAACCAGAGTGTTGGTCACTAATAACGCTTTCCCTAACGAGGGCTACGACTGGTTGGTTGAGAACCTTGGCGGCACTTGGGTTCAGACCAGCTACAACGCAACCATTCGGTTCAACTATGCAGGTGTCGGATTCAGTTATGACTCAGAGCTAGACGCTTTCATAGCGCCTCAGCCTTACCCTTCTTGGGAGCTAGATTCTGACTGCCAATGGCAAGCCCCTACGCCTTACCCACAAGATGATAAAATGTACACGTGGGACGAAGAACTTACTAACTGGAAAGAAGTAACTAATGACTAATCCAACCAAGCTGGTTATCAACTGCGCTACTGGAACCCGTGAGGAAATTCCGTTGACTCAGGTTGAGATAGACGAGCGTGAAGCTATGGCAATTCAGTCAGAGGCAGACCGTGTGGCAGACAAAGAAGCGGCTGAGGCAAAAGCAGAAGCAAAGGCTTCAGGCGTTGCAAAGCTTGCAGAGCTTGGGTTGACCGCTGAAGAAATCTCCGCAATCACGGGCGCATAACAATGGCTGAAGAAGGCACATCCGTACGCATTACTAACTTTCAGGTTTATGAAAAGCTTATGGAAGTGAATGAGAATCAAATTGAGATGTTTGCGGAGCTGCGTGGCTTGAAGTATCTACCTGAAAAGGTAGCCAATATGGAAACTCGTTTGGCAAAGGTCGAGCTTATCGCTCGACTTGTCTACGGAGTCTACGGCGCAACACTGGGAGCAGTGGCAGTCGGGTTAGTGAGTTTACTTCGTGGCTAAAATATACAAATTAAGGAAGTCAAAGTGAGTCGCTTCTCTGACAGAACAGCCGATTGGCGTCTTGTTTATAACGCTAAATACATAACCTCCCACTATGGCGAGATGAGCAACTTTCGCAAAGCAAACCGTATGCAACCGCACTCCGGTACTGACTGGGCAAGACCAAGAGGGACACGCATCCCTGCTATTGCTAAGGGTACAATTCGGTTGATTCAGTTTTCAAACGTTCTTGGTTGGGTTGTCGTGCAGACAGCTATGGATAAAGACGGTGTTATCTGGTACTTGGGATATTGCCATATGGATGCTAAGCCCGGCTATCGGGTCGGGCAGAAGCTACGCAAGGGTCAGACAGTCGGGCTGCTAGGTAACACTGGCAAAAGTTCTGGCCCTCACGTCCACGTCACGGCGTCGAGAACTCTAAAGGGAGTCTTTGGCGTAACGTCTGACAAGGTTGACGTATACAAGCTAATTCTCGCTAATGTAAAGAAGCCCGTACGAGAGGTCTGCGAATGTTGCAAAAGACCCTTGTAAAAATGTTCGACGGTGTGTTCTTCCTTAAGGATGAGCCGGAGTCTGCAACGGGTGCAAGCTGGAAGTTCCGTCGCAAGCTAATCTTCGGATCATACCGACTCGGCTTTGCGATGATAATCTTCGGTGCTGTGACATTCCTGGTTGACCAGTGGGGAGTCGGAGTCACTTTGATAACTGGCGGCGTATCGCTTATCTTAATTATCACGACGGCGTACACTGTAAGTGCATCGTGGCAAGACGGAAGAAACAACAATCAAGATTGGACTAATGGAGATGTTTAGTTTAGAATTCTGGCAGTTTGCCGGAGAACGTGCAATAAAGACCTTTGCTCAGGCAGGCGTCGCTTTCTTAGGCGGCGGAACTGTAGGGCTATTTGCAGTTGACTGGGTTGGCTTTTTTAGCATTGCACTCGGATCAGCTTTGCTATCTGTCCTGACCTCAATTATTACGAAGAAGTCGCTCTAAGTTTTTTCCTAGCGTCGGCGCTCAGCCCTACCCAGATGCCGTGACGTTCGTTAGCTGCTAAGGCATAAGCCAAGCACTTTACTCTGACCAGACAGACTCCGCAAAGACGTTTGGCTTCGACTGTAATTGGGAGCGCTGGCCCTTGCTCAGGAAACCAAATGTCGGGGTCGAGCTTTTGACAAGAGGGTGTTGTCGGCAGGTCAAGAATTGCAAGGCGCAAGTTGTCGTGTTCTTTGGCAGCTCTCACCTTTTGAGCCAACCTTTAGGAGCGAGCTTCCTGCGCTCCTTGTAGGTAAGACCTCCCCAGATTCCGTGAACCTCGTTAGCGACGATGGCGTACTCAAGGCACTCATTTCTAACAGGGCAAGTTTTGCAAAACTTCTTTGCGGTTCTAAAATCGTGGACGCCTGTTGTCACGTCGCTATACCAAATCTCAGGGTCGGTCGTCTGGCAAGGTGGTATCGCAGGAGCGTTTGCGATTGCAAGTTTTAGCTTTTCGTAAGCCTGAAAGTTAGTCATACGCAAACAGTAACCAAGCGCCTTGCAAAAAACAAATCAACGGTCTTGCGGTGAAGTTGCTCCCCAAATTCCATAGCGTTGATGCGTCTCCATTGCGTAAGTGAAACACTCGTCGACCATCGGGCAAGCCTTGCAGATTGCCTTAGCAGTTTTGGTGGCAACTGCCCTAGCTTCTGGGTCGCTTATGTCCTCCGGGAAGAAAACGTTTGGAAGCTTCTGGCAATCAGGGTCGTGCAAATTGACCAGCTTTAGAAATCTCATATAGAGACTTGAAAGGTGTCCGTGCTTTGACATAGAATCAGCCTAGCCAACAAAGGAGAAATATGGAACTGCACACACCAAAGCAATTCAATAACGCAAGTCTGGTCGGAATCTTCAATCCGGGCAGCGATGAGTGGCACGCAGCACGAGCCGAAGGATTAGGCGGAAGCGAGATCGGCGTAGCGATGGGACTTAGCCCTTGGCAAAGTGCCTACTACTTATGGGCGGTCAAGACGGGACAAATAGAGGCACGTCCTGTTTGGAACTGGGCGATTAGATTCGGGCAAAAGTTCGAGCAACCAATAATGGAACTCTTGCAAGAGGAACATCCCGACTGGGAAATCTATTCCACCGGAACATACTCAAACAACGAGCGACCTTTTATGCACGCTAACCCCGACGGCTTGGCTAAGGTCAATGGCGAGTGGGTCATTGTCGAGGTAAAGACTTCACGCAACTACTGGCACGAAGTACCACCGACTTACATCCAGCAGGTGAGGTTCTATATGTCAGTAATGGGAATCAAGCGAGCGGTCATTGTTGGCGTGGTCAATATGGCTTGGGTTGAACATTGGGTCGAGTGGGACGACTTCGAGCAGGATGTTTTGACTGACCAAGCTGCAAGATTCTGGCAGCACGTTACCGAAGGAACTGCTCCAGACTGGGACGGCTCAGCTTCTACTTACGAGGCAGTCAGAGAAATGCACCCCGACATAAACGACGAGGAGGTCGAGGTAGACGGAGTACACAATCTAGCCCTAGCGCAACAAGCTTTTGACGAAGCCGAGTCAGAGTTCTTCAAGCAAAAGTCACAAGTCCTAACGGTGATGGGCAAAGCCAAGCACGCTTACTTCGAACACGAGGGCAAAAAAATTCGTGTAGCCTCTAGGCAAGCTCGCAACGGCGGACGACCTTACCTAGTGGTAAACAAGAAGGGGAAGTAATGAACGTTTTTTTAGGCGACACGGTGACTATCGCTAGGGATGAGACTTATGTTACGGGCGCAGTGTCCGGCGTGGTACTGGACAAGAACAAACTGCTAGAACGGATTTACATTGAGGGACTAACTGCTCCTTTTTGGATGGCAGACAACTGGAAATTTATTGACAACGAAGAAGAAAATGAGGACGAAGAATAATGGCTAAATTTGATTTGAGTAAGTATGCAACTGTCGCCGAGCGCTTGGAGCTATTCGCTGCCGACTGGCCAGACGGACGGATTGTGACGCACAACCTGACCACACCGCAAGACCGAGCAGTGTCAACTTGGGTTGTCAAGACAGAAATCTTCTTGACGGCAGGCGACCAAGCTGCTGCCATACCGAAAGCGACAGGTCACGCTTTCGAAGTTGACGGAGGTTCCGGGCCACAAGGACAAGCGGCGTTAGAGGTATGCGAAACGTCGTCGGTGGGCCGAGCGCTAATGCTTGCCGGGTATGCTGCATCCAAAACAGGCTCGCTTGCTTCTCGAGAGGAAATGGAGAAGGTCTCTAAGCCTCGTGACGTTCGTGACCTACTAGGTGAAGCTGCTAATCTGGAAGACGTAGAAACTCTAAGGATGCTCTATGCACAAGCTAAGGCTGCGGACTATCCAAAGGCTGTTCTGGAAGGGATAAAACTTCGTGCCGAATCTCTCAGTTCAATGGGCAAAGGTGGCGGAAATTGAACACGCTTACCTCGAGGCAGCTCGGAACGGACAGATTGACAAAGCAATGTTTTGGAACCGAGAACTCATACATCATTTGTTGGTGCTAAGTGCTGCCCTCAGAGATTCAAGCGACACTAACGGAACTGACAGCGGAGAACACAAAGGGCTTTGAAGCTCTTTACCAAGCCGAGGTCAGGTTAGCGGAGGCAGATCACCTGCTAGACACTACGGAGCAGAGGGCTTTTATCAAACATCAAGGCACGGTTGCGGACAGAAACGCACTGGCACGTCTTGAGGCTGCAGACGTTCGCTTACAGAGGGACTTGCGAAAGGCAGAGGCGAATCGTATCCGGCTAAAAATCCGTAGTTTAGAAACGGCGATAATGGCTTCTGGTACTCAGGCTAAACTAATCCAGTCGGAGCTGCGAGCTTGAAGGCAGCAGACACAAGGAAGCTTCGTGAGCGTGATTTGTGGTGCTGGCACTGCGGAGAATCCGACGATCTTGTTCCCCACCATATTCAGAACCGAGGAATGGGTGGCTCAAAAGTGTTAGATAACTTGCAAAATGTGATACTGGTTTGCGCTGAGTACAACGGTCGGATGGAAAGCGACGCACTTACGGCAGGGTATGCCAGAGACTACGGACACAAGGCGTCCAAGTTCTCAGCGCCAGGGCATCCGATACTCGACACAACCCGAAGCACTTGGTACACCTTAGACAAGGCAGGCAACAAGACCGAGTGCAAGCCTCCTTTTTACCTGATTTAGAAACCCGTAAAAAAACTTCTGAAATAAGCTTGACACGCATTGTTACTCGATTGCATAATCATCACAACGACAACGAAAGGACACAAAGTGAATCTACAATTTAGCGACCTAGTGCAAAAGCTAGAGGCAGAGCGCAACGACATAAGCTACCGAAGCCACTTCACAAAGCCAGAGGTCAAGGTAATAACCAAGACCTTGAAGGTAATACCAGAACGGTTCAAGAAAATCTACTTTCACGCAGGTCGTTACGCTGCCGGAGACAGAGACAAGCTTGCATCCGAGGCTTGGTCTGAGTACGAGAAGCAAGAGGACGTTTAATGACCTCGGGAATACACAAGGTCTATCGAGCGGAGTCTGCAAAGTTCGTTGCCCTCCCAAACTGGGTCGTGCGAAGTCCAGAGTATTCGGCGAACAGCTTTCGGCTCCTTGCTTATCTGCTTAGCCACGAAGACGGCTACGGTCTAAC
>Ga0307983_1000971_pt1 | contig 13329 bp, 17 predicted proteins | sample OrgLakmetagen991_FD_201845 | JGI IMG/M metagenome (GOLD analysis project Ga0307983, IMG submission 201845) | Saline water microbial communities from Organic Lake, Antarctica - #991 | ecosystem: Environmental > Aquatic > Non-marine Saline and Alkaline > Saline | place: Antarctica: Organic Lake... | reverse complement strand
AGCGCCCTTCGGGGCACCAACCACAGCGGAGTAAACAACATGAGCAATTCAATGAAAATTTACATGGTTATGGATTTAAGCCTTGGCGTGATTGATTCCGACCGGCTGACGCTGAAAGAGGGTTTAAAATTGCTCCCAGAAAGCGAAGATTACGCTTTAATGCTACAACCTGACAAAGACGTTAACCCGTTTTTAGAGTGTGATTTTTGCGGCAAGAAACACTCAACTTTGAAGGTGGCGGAATGAATACAGGCATGAAAAACCCAACCTTAACCCAGATCCGCCAACACGTAGAAGCAACCGGCGGCACGTACAGCCGCCAGAACATCACCCTGGCGGGCAATCCGGCATACCAGGTGAATGGCGTGACGATGACTAAGGCCGACATGATCGAGCGGTTTCAGCGGGGGATGCTGTGACAGAAGCAACCCCAGTCTGGGAGTACATAGCCACCCAGCACGAGCGCAACATCACATGGGCGGCGTCTGCCCTAGGGGTCGCCCCCTCCACGCTGCACAGGGTTATGAACTCCGGGTACGTTATTAACGGCAAGCTTTATACAATCAAAAGGAAAGCGAAATGAAAGCACTAACAGCCCTAACCCTAGCCATCCTAATGGCCCTATCCACCACGGCACTGGCAGCAGAAGGAGAAGAACAGGCAAGCTGTGAGCAGATCGCAGATGTTGCCAAAAGCGTAATGTCCGGTCGGCAAGGCGGCGTCAGCATGGGCGCGCTGGTGGGGATAGCCAAGGGGAACGCTTTGATCGAGAAAATGGTTGTCGAGGCTTTCGAGAGTGGCAGGTACTCTACTAAAGAAATTCAGGATCGCCAGATTTCTGAGTTTAGAGATAAGTGGTTTTTATGGTGCTTTAAGTCACAATAGCATCAACCGATCAAGCCCAGGCAGTGGTGGCGCAAGTAACACTGTCAGCCAGAGCCCCCGCATCTCCTTGTAGTACCGTATAGGGGGTGATCTGGACGGAGAAGCCCGAGATAGCTAGTCCCGCAAAGTGCGGGCATTAATTCTAACGGGGGATCAGCAATGGACAGCAGCGAAGATAGAGGTTTATTGTTTTTATCAGACTGGGATCGGGAACAGCACAAGAAAAGACAAATGGAAGTGGAAGCAGCGTTTAATCGGCTAAAAATGGCAGACAGCACAAGCGGATCAGCCACCACTGGGCCATCACAACACAGGAGAAATGACGATGAAAAATAGATATAACGGTTTTGACACAAATTTAATTGAGGTAACGGTAAGAGGTAGCGTTGGTTGTGGCAAAAGTGAGGTGCTGGAGGTTATAGCTAACGCACTAAGCGAGTTTTATCGCAAAGGATCTACAGTTAAGATAGCCGGAAAATCCTGCAAAGGCGCTATAGAAGATGCGGAAACAACAGGTCAATCGGCCAAAAGAAGCCCGACAGTGTTTGTTCTTTACGAAAAGATGCCAGGCCAAGATTAAGGCTTGCGCACCGCCGCCCGCCAACAGTCCCGCTAAGCGCAGGTCTTTGCTATACTCTGGCAATGGAAAAGGATGAAAAATTGTGAGACATCTAAGATATTGTTTTTATTCTGCAAACGACTGCAATGAAAAAAGACCCCCGAAAAAAGTCATGCAATCTTTGGGGATAACCTATAAAGGCGTGACTCTGCAAACGATGGGTGATCAACGTTGGTACTGGGGATGCGAAAACGTACCCGAAGAATTGCCGGGGTATCTGTCAGACCTCAACGCGGATCCGCTTCAGTGGATTGGATGCGGGGTAACTCAAGAATTTGCCGATGAGATAATTGCAGAAGGTGGTGGGCATGGCTAACGTAACGATTAACCAGTGGGTTGCACAATCACAGGCGCGACTAGAGGCGGTATGGAAAACGGCGGCACAGGACATAGCCCGAGAAGTGCAGACCCCAAGCGCAAAAGGGGGAAAAATGAGAGTTGACACGAGCTACCTCCGAAACAGCTTTGCCGCAAGCGTCAACAGCACCCCTACAGGAAACGGCAATTCATCTTATTCTGAGGGCCCTGTTAGTATTGTCATTGGCCGCGCCAAGATCGGAGACACCGTTGTTTTTGGATGGGCGGCGCAATATAGCATCTACGTTGAGGCGCGCTACGGATTTCTCAGAAGCGCAACTCAAAACTGGCAGCAGATCGTCGATAAGGCAGCGCAAAAAGTCAAAACGAGGGTAGGTTGATGACACCAACGAACACACAAATAGCCCAAGCTCTGTTCACGCAGCTATCAGCCGCATCGCTTGGCTACCCGATTGCATGGCCCGGAACAGACTTTAAGCCACCAGCCGCAGGCGTATGGCTAGAGCCTATGGTGATGCCAAACACCGGTATAGATAACGGCCTAGCTGCAACAGACGTCACGGTGCCCCAGGGGCTGTTCCAGGTGAGCGTATTCGACAGGCCGGGGCGCGGGATTCTTGCGGTTAATCGGGCAGCGGATCAGGTCAAGGCGGCATTCCCGAAAAACGCAACGATCACCGGATTGGTCAGAGTGCAGCGCAGCCCTTGGAGCTTTGAGATACAGCCAGACGCCGCCCGGCTTTCAGTTATTGTCACTGTCACGTATTCAGGTTAAAATGTCCCCATGGCACGTATCGATCAATTACCAAGCATAGGAAATTAACATGGCAACTCCCATTACGTTCGCAGGCTCAACCGTCAGTATCACATCTGATACCATTCCAACTTACGATCAGGTAGGTTTTGAAGATGCTGCCGTAACGTTCACCGTGATTGGTGAGGTAATCAGCGTAGGTGGCATGGGCCGGACTTATGCCGACGTTTCGTATAAATCACTGGCACAGCGCGGCACTGTTCACAAAAAAGGTTCTTTCGATCAGCCTGAAATCCCGATTGAAATCGGCGTAAACCGAACAGACGCGGGCCAGGTTATCCTTGATTCTGCAAGTACATCGGATGCAAACCATGCGATTAAAATCGAGTACAGCAACGGGGAAATCGATTACTTTGAAACGTTAGTCTTCGGCGTTGTTACTGCTGGTGGTGATAGCGATACTATTCGATCCGTTACAGCCAGCATTAGAATCGACATTCAAGGCATTGTTGAGGTTGCGGCATAATGGATCTATCACTGCTAGTAGCTAACGACACAGCCGACTGCACGATTGTCGATCCCTATACCGGTAAAGACACTGACATTGTGATCACGGCATACGGCCCGTACTCGAAAGAGTACACGGCGGCATTTGTTGCAGAATCAAAACGGAAAGATTCCGATAATCTTGATTTGCTTGCTGATTTAACGGCCGGCTGGGTTAATGTGGATCTCGGCGGGAAGGCTTTGCCATTTAATCATGGCAATGCGCTGAAAGCCTACGGTATGGATAATAGTATCGTTAAGCAGCAATTAGAGGAGTTCATACTTAACAACAAGAATTTTTTGCCAAAGCGCTAGGCGACTTGTCTCTTTATGCGAATCAACTAGCGTGGCTGAATTCAAAGCCTGACAAAGATAAGAGGCCGAGAAGGGAAGTGCTTGACTATGATATGCCGGATATCGATTACTGCCGACATATTATGGAACTTGCGCTCGACTTTGGGCTGAAGCCGGAATGGGCAGAGCTACATGCCTGGAATGAGTTGACGCAATCAGCGTTGAACCGATTTGAATCAAAAGCCATTCATCTGATCAGTGTTATTTATCAAAACAAACACAGTGAGTATGACGGCAAAGACGTGCCCAGGCCCTTCATCGGCAACATCAAGCAAAGTGGCGAATCGATTAGAAGCGCATTGAGAGGTCGATAACTAGCTGCGACAGGTCAGCAACACTGGCGGCACAAGCAACGAATTGACAGGAGTGTATCGAGAATGGATTTAGCGAACCTCGGTTTCCGTATCGATAGCTCCGGGTTGCGACGTGCAACCGGCGATCTTGATCGGTTAGATGGCCAGAGCCGCACAACTACGTCCTCGATTAAGAAGCTAGCCACGGGCTTTGTTGCCCTTGGTGCTGCGGCCGCAATAACCAGCACCATCAAAGGCTCGATCACTTCCTTTGCTGAGTTCGAGCGCGGATTGATCGGCGTTGGTAAGACCACCAACATTGCCGGAGCTGAGCTGGCCGATTTAGGGCAAAGTATCAGGGATCTTTCCCGTGATTTGCCTGTGTCGTCCTCTAAGTTGCTGGAGGTTGCACAAAGCGCGGGACAGGTTGGCGTGGATGGAGCGGCCAATATCCTCCGCTTCACGGATACGGTCGGAAAACTTGGCCTAGCTACAGATTTGTCTGGAGAGCAGGCAGCGACTTCTTTTGCGCGGATACTTACTGTTACCGGCACCGCAATCAGTGAAGTTGACCGGCTTGGCTCAACCATAGTACAGCTGGGTAATAATTTCGCGGCAACAGAATCAGAAATTGCAGGCGTAGCGACTCGCGTATCACAGTCCACCTCTCAGTTTGATGTCAGTGCGGCTCAAGTGCTGGGGATATCCACGGCATTGAAAGCAGTAGGCGTACAAGCAGAGTCCGGCGGCACACAGATCGGACTTTCCTTCCAGGCAATAAATGATGCAATCCGCAACGGCGGCGGAGAGCTAGCGCGATTGGAAAAAATTACCGGGCGTGCCGGTGACGCCTTGCGCGAAGACTTCTTCAACGGAAATTCAGCTAAAGTTTTCCAAGACTTTGTAAACGGCCTTGGCCAGATACAGCAATCTGGCGGAGATGTTTCAGCATCCTTGGAAGCGATGGGGTTAAAAGGTGTACGGGCAACTCAAGTTCTCGGGACACTAGCAACTCGTACCGATGTACTTGCCGACGCGCTGTCCCAAGCTAACAGCGAGTGGGACTCAAATATAGCGCTCAACAAAGAAGCGGCCATCGCTTCTGAGTCGTTCAGTGCTCAACTGCAATTGGTTAAAAACGCAGCCGACGAAGCCGCCTCAGCCGTGGGCTCGATTATCGCCCCTGCCGCTTTGGACGGCTTGGACTCGTTTCGTGATGCGTCGCTTGCCGTTGCTGATAATATTGAAACGGTGGCGGACGCGGCGGCAGTCGTCGCCATTGTTATTGGGGGAAGCCTTACCGGTGCTCTTACAAAGTCGGCAGCGGGGTGGGTGGCAAATACTGCGGCGGCGATACAAAACACAAACGCACAGGCGGCAGCTTCTGCTGCATTGTTGCGCAGAACAAGCTCAGAAAAGGCGGTGGCCTTGGCGTTAGTGAATACATCTCGGCTAGACGTTGTGGCCACGGCGAGGACCAATGCCCATACGTTCGCGATTACCGCTCTGTCAGCCGCACGCCAAAGAGCGGCCGTTGCCGCAGGAGCACACGCAGCAGCCACCGCAACAGCAACCCGCGCCATAACGTTTGGAACGGTGGCCGCAAGGGGTCTTACGGGCGCATTGGCGCTACTCGGCGGGCCTATTGGCATCCTCACGATAGCAGCGAGTGCCGCTTTTGTTTTCAGGGAAGCGCTGTTTGGAGCTGGCAAAGGAACGGAAGAGCTTACAAAGGACACTAAAGCGCTTGTCACTGAGCTTGGCAAAGCTACTGCGGCACAAAAAAATCTCATTAATGTTCAGTTTCAGAAAAGCATTGAGGAACAGAAGACCGCAATCGTTGAGTCGGAATCGGCGATATCATTAAGCGCCCAAAGTATCAAATTCTGGTCTGCCAACCAGGCTGAGGGAGAGGGGGTAGTTAAAGAACTCCGTCAAGAAATTGAAAAAGAAAAACTTTCAATCGACAACGCTAAAAGCTCAATAGAGGCGATCACGGAGCGGCAAACTGAGTTCTGGAAAGAGGTAGATAAGTCAGGCGAAAAGGTTGATGACTTGACGACTTCAACCGACGCGGGTACCAAATCTACAGACACTGCCTCCGCCGCCGTAACAAAGATCATCTCAGCGCTACAGGACGAAACCCTACAGTTAACGCTCACCGACGCGCAGCTTCTTCGACATGATCTTGCATCACAGGGCGCGTCGGTGTCACAAATTGTTCTCGCTGGGAGCATCCTCAAAACCAATGAAGGGCTTAGAGAACAGGCGGCGAATCAGGCAAACCTAGTAAGCGGTGCGGAGCGATTTGCCGAATCAATCAAAACTCCGACCCAGCTATTCGATGAGCAGATTGTAAGGCTTAACGAATGGCGTTCTACAATTGATGAGACTACCGGCAAGGCGTTGATTAGCCTTGCGCAATATCGCGCTGGCGTTGAACAAGCGGGAGACGAACTTGCCGACTTAACCAAAAAGCAGGATAAAAACGAAGAGTCATTACTCGGCATGAAGGAAGCCGCGCAGGACTGGGGTCGTTCGTTTGCTGATCAATTAGTTGAAGGCGGCCTGAACTTTGAGAAATTCGCCAACGGCATATTAAAACAATTGCAGAAAATCGCACTTGAGAAAGCATTTGCGCCAGTGTTTGGCGCATTTGGTGAGGGGCTAGGGTCGATTGCCCAGGGCATATTTTCATCTGGGTCCGGTTCATCAATCGGCACCGGCAATTCGCCATTCTTCGATAACACCGTTGGGCCTCTACCTAGCGCTGACGGCGGCGGCTTCACTGGCAGCGGCTCAAGAAGCGGCGGCGTCGATGGTATAGGCGGGTTCCCTGCAATACTGCATCCAAACGAAACAATTATAGATCACACTAAGGGCCAGCAAAGCAGCAGCAGCTCGGTTAACATTGTAGTTAACGTCGATGCATCAGGATCAAATGCAACCGGCGATCAAGACGGCAAGCAGATTGGCGACATGATCGGAGTTGCAGTAAGATCGGTGCTGATTGATGAAAGCCGACCGGGTGGCTTATTGTCTGGGTAAAAGGAGTATTGTCATGACCACGTTCACGTTTTCGCCAAAGTACGGCGCAGCATTATCAAAGGAACCGAGAGTCAAGATGGCTCAATTCGGTGACGGCTATCAGCAAAGAGTCGGTGACGGCATTAATACAATCGCCCGCGAGTGGTCATTGAATTTCGAGGGTACGAAGTCTGATATAGACGCTATTGATTTGTTTCTCACGACCGAGGGCGGCATTACATCATTTAACTGGACGCCTCCATCCGGCGCTTCCGGCAGATGGCTGTGCCGAAACTGGAGTCCATCTATTAATGAGTTTGATAACTGGACTTTGAGTGCAACTTTCGAGGAGATGCATGGTGAATAGCTTATGATTACCGCCGACCTTCAAAAACTAGCACCTGGCAGCATCATTGATTTGTACGAACTGGACGCAACCAATATCGGCAGCTCCCTATTTAGATGGGTGCCAGAAGTTAACGAGCTGAATAATGACATTGTTTGGCAAGGCAATACCTATACCCGATTCCCGATTGAAGCGAGCGGTTTTGCTCGCAGGGGCAAGGGAACGCAGCCAAGGCCAACGATTAAAATGTCAAATATCGGCGGGCTGGTCGGGGTGTTAGTACGCGACTTTGAAGACATGGTGGGTGCTAAGTTCACACGCCGCAGAACGTTTGTTAAATACCTGGACGCGGCTAATTTCAGCGGAGGAAACGCGCAAGCCGACCCGAACGTCGCGCTGCCTGACGAGATATGGTTCGTCGATCGCAAAGCGTCAGAAGATGGCATCTTTATTTCGTTTGAACTAGCTTCGGCAATGGATCTGACTAACGTCAAAATACCAAAGCGGCAAGTGACTCAGAACGTCTGTGCATGGCAATACCGGAGCGGCGAGTGTGGATATACCGGCGGGGCGGTGGCTGATATAACAGACAATCCCACGAGCGATATAAGCAAGGACGTTTGTGGGCATCGAGTCGCATCGTGTAAACTGAGATTCGGGGCAAACTCGCCCTTACCATTCGGCGGATTTTCTGGCAGTTCTACATAAATGACTATTCAAAACGACATTTTAGAGCATGCTAAAGAATGCTATCCGCGCGAATGCTGCGGCCTGATTGTCATTGTCAAAGGCCGCCGTCGGTATAAGCCGTGCAGGAACATAGCGACCGGCTTACAGTTTGCAATCCATCCCGAGGATTATGCCGACGCAGAAGACGCGGGCGTGATAGATACCGTGGTTCATAGCCACCCTAATTTGTCTCCATTGCCCAGCCCTGCTGATCTTGTTGGTTGCGAGCAGTCGGGTTTGAAGTGGCTAATAATTTCATACCCAACTGGCAACATTCACGAGTTCAAGCCGAGTGGTTATATAATGCCGTTGTATGGCCGGACGTTTCAGCACCGATCTGTAGATTGCTATTCCTTTATCCGCGACTATTACAAGCAAGAATTGGACATTGAGATACCTGATTATGACCGCCAAGACAACTGGTGGTTGAATGGCGAAAACCTGTACCTCGATAACTTTAAGTCTGCAGGGTTTCATACTGTCAGTGAATTGCAGGCTGGAGATGTGATCTTAATGCAAGTCGGCAGCAAAGTTCCGAATCATGGCGCTGTGTACCTCGGTAATAACAGAATTGGCCATCACCAGACGAACCGGCTATCATCGATTGATATTTATGGCGGGTCTCACATGAAAGCGACTACTCATATAGTGAGATATGGAGCATGAAGACTTTGCTGTTATACGGTTTTCTAGGACAGCAGTTTGGCCGTGTCCATCAGTACGATGTATCGACACCCGCCGAAGCTGTCAAAGCTCTTAGCGTGACGCTAAAGGGCTTTAAACAGGCGCTGATTGATGGCGGCTCTTATAAAATCCTGATCGGCGGGAAAACCGACTTAGATATTAGCGAGACGGTCAACCCGGTATCAGATAGAGAAACGATCCGCATCGTGCCTGTTATAGCTGGTGCGAGTAGTGGCCCTTTAAAAATCATAGCCGGTGCTGCTTTGATCTATTTTTCAGGCGGTTTAGCGGCTGGGTTTGGGGCTACCGGTTCAGCCGCCGGTGTTGCTGGAGCTACCGCCGGTACCGCTGGATTCGCCGGTATTACTGCGGGAACATTCTCTGCAATCGGCGTTTCACTAGTCATCGGTGGCGTATCACAGTTGTTATTCTCGCCTCAATCTGGCGCCGGAGACTCGCAAGAGCGGCCAGAAAATAAGCCGTCTTTTATTTTCAATGGCGCAGTCAATACAACGAGACAGGGGAACCCAGTGCCACTTTGTTATGGTCGAATGATAGTAGGCAGCCAGGTGATTAGCGCCGGACTCAAAGTTGCGCAAATATGAAATTAATCAAAGGCAGTGGCGGAGGCAAAGGCGGCGGCGGAAGTTCGCGCGTTGCAGTTGAAGCGCCTGATAGCTTACGGTCAAAACAACTCGCGCGCGTTGTTGATTTAGTTTCAGAGGGCGAAATTAACGGGCTAGTAGACGGGCTTAGGTCAATATACCTTGACAACGTACCGCTGCAAAATGCGGATGACTCGTTTAATATCGATGGTGTTGCGTTTGATTCGAGGAACGGCACTCAGGGTCAGACTCATATCAGCGGTTTCCCAGGTGTCGAGTCTGAAGTTGCAGTGGGTGTTGAGGTCACTGCATCGACCAGTATTGTTAGATCAATAACTGATAGTGATGTCGATTCTGTTCGAGTCACGCTATCCGTTCCGCGTTTGACATCACAAAACACGACTAACGGCGATATAAGCGGCACGACAGTTGATGTAGCCATTGATGTCCAGAATAACAGCGGCGGGTTTGTAACTCAGAAGCCCCAGGAAATAACAATACCGCTCGGACTGGATGACAATGATGTTCTATCGAGTTTGACGACTGAAATAATCGGCGCACAGATATCTATAGCGTGGACGGGTGTAGGGTCCGCATTCCAGTCGATCCAATGGCGTATCGATTACCGCGCTGTTGGGGATGCGACGTGGCTGGTATTGTCAAATGGATCATTAAGCGGGTCTGGTGGAGTTGGATCAAAAACAACATCGTTCAACGCCCCAGTGGATGACGCATACGAATTTAGAGTCGTCAAAACAAGCGGAACAGGCACGTTAATCCCGTCAGGATCAGGCACGTCATGGTCTAACTTTGACAGCATAACCGGCAAGACTTCGAGCCGATATCAAAGGGCTTATATTATACCGTTGGCAAGTCCAGGGCCATGGGATATCCGCGTTCGACGGATAACAGCAGACAGCACAAGCCAGTCGCTGCAAAACCAAACATTCTGGGACAGCTTTACTGAAATACAAGACGAGAAATTCAGGTACCCGAACAGCGCATTAATGGCAATGTCAGTTGATAGTGAGCTATTTAATAAAATACCAACTCGCGGTTATGAAATCGAGGGGATAATTTTACAAGTACCATCAAACTATGACGCGCTGACTCGAATTTATACTGGCGTCTGGGATGGCACTTTTATCACGGCCTACTCAAACAATCCGGCTTGGGTGTTTTATGATCTGGTGCTTAACTCCAGATATGGCCTCGGCGATTATGTATCTGCCGCCCTGATTGATAAGTGGGGATTGTTTGAAATAAGTCAGTATTGTGATGAGCTGGTCGATGACGGCCAAGGCGGCACAGAGCCTCGGTTTACAGTGAACGCTTACATCCAGACGCGCGAAGAAGCTATTAAAGTATTGCAAGCATTGGCCTCTGCATTTGCCGCCATGTCGTATTGGGCCGCCGGTGCTGTCTCATTAACTCAGGACTCGCCAAAAGATCCCATCGCGCTATTTACGCCCGCAAACGTCATAGGCGGCTCGTTTAGCTACTCAGGCTCCAGTGCTAGAACGCGCTCAACGGTTATCGGTATTACCTGGAACGACCCGTCTGACCTGTACCGCAAAGCAGTAGAATACATTGAAGACGCGGTAGGCATTGAACGATTCGGCTTTATCAAAAAAGATGTTGTAGCGTTCGGCTGTACTTCACGCGGGCAAGCACATAGGTTCGGAAAAGCGATATTGTTTACTGAACGAATGGAGACTGACACTGTTACGTTTAGCACTGGCTTGGATGGGCTGTCTATTTCACCTGGTGAAGTATTCCAGACTTCTGATCCTGTACGGTCTGGCGATAGGTTAGGCGGTCGATTACAGGCTGCTACTACATCGACATTTACGCTGGATAGCGCCGTCACTATTGATGGGTTATTAGTCTATACATTGTGGGCGGTCATGCCAGATGGTACAGTTGAACAATCAACCGTAATTAGTAGTGATGCTGAGAGCATTGGCGATAGAGTCGATCTCGTCAGTGGATGGCCGTTGATATCGACCATCGGCGCTGATGGATCGAAAATACTCACAGTTTCACCTGCATTTAGTGGCACGCCTGAATTACAATCAATCTGGGTACTAGGTTCAACCAGCGCGAACCCTGAAAAATGGCGTGTTATTTCAATCAGTGAAGACGGTGTAAACGCATCGATCACCGGACTTGAATATCGCGCTGACAAATACGCTGCAATCGAAAGTGACATCAAACTAGATCCGATACAAATATCCAATATTAGAATCATTCCAGATGCATCGTCTGACATCGTTGTGACCGAATCACTCTACTTGATTACCGGCACACTTGTCGGCGTTAGAATGTCGGTGAGCTGGAAAGGCCAGGCAGGTGCGCGCTATGAGCTAGAACACCGGCCCGTCAATGGCAACTGGATAAAGCTGAATACCTCCACGCCTGCGATTGATGTCGAGCCGGTCGTTGCTGGCATTAATGAGATCCGAATAACTGCGATCAGCGGTATCGGCTTGCGTGGCCCGACTTCATCAATTACTAAAACGATAAACGGTTTAACAGCGCCGCCCGTTCCCGTTGATAATTTCCAGCTACAAGCTATAGCAGGAAGCGCGTTTTTAACATGGAATAAATCGACAGACCTGGATGTCATCGTCGGCGGCAAGATCCTAATCCGCTTTACGCCTAACCAGCTAGATCCCGACTGGTCGAGTGCTATTGACATCGGCGGCACAATATCAGGCACCAGCACGACAGCATCATTGCCACTAATGCCCGGTTCGTACCTTGCGAAATGGCTAGATTCTAGCGGCAACAGAAGCACCGACGCTACAATAATCAGCACCAATGCGCCGACTATTATCAGCCTTAATGCTGTGGCTAATCTCGTCGAAGATCCATCGTTCCAAGGCGTCAAGAATGGCACTGCGGTTTCTGATAATAGATTGCAGCTTGATAGCGCTGAAACAATCGGCGAACAAACCGATCTTATGAGTACATGGCCACGAATTGCATTTCTCGGCGGTATTACTTCGTTCGGCGAATATGCGTTTGATGGAAGTCTCGACCTAGCATCTGTACAGACATCGAGAGTAACCGCTGTGATAGATGCGTTCGGTTTTGAGCCGTTAGACACGATTGACGAACGCGGCTTAGTCGACGGCTGGCTAAGCGTAGACGGCACACTGATCGATGACGTGGATGCAACGCTTTTCATTCGACAGTCGGATGACGGGGCTACCTTTGGCAGTTGGGCGCCATTCACCACCGGTGACTACACCGCCCGAGCGTTTGAGTTTAAGGCTGAGCTATCGACTGAAAGCATTAATCACAATATCGCAATTCTTGGCTTGTCAGTCACGATTGACATGGCCGACAGGATCGAATCAGGCGATGATATTACAAGCGGGGCAGGGGTAAAGAGTATCGTTTATGCAACGCCATTTATAGGTAATCCTGCCATAGGTATCACAGGTCAAGACATGGCAACGGGTGACTTTTTCTCAGTATCAAACAAAACGCTTCTAGGGTTTGATATAATATTTAAAGACTCGGCTGGGACTGCAATCAGCAGGACATTCGACTACATAGTGAGAGCATACTGATATGCAAGTAGACTACGATATTGCAAACCAGCCGGGCGTTTCATTTCGATCAGATTTGAATGATACGCTAGAGGCAATCGTCTCGAATAACAGCGGTGCTACTGAGCCGACAACCATTTTCGCCTATATGTGGTGGATGGATACGAACGCAAACATTCTCAAGCAGCGGAACCCCGGGAACACAGCGTGGATCAGTAAGCTGAAAATCTTTAACTCATACGTCAACGTTGATAACACATCGGACGCGAACAAGCCGGTAAGCACGGCGGGGCAGACGGCGCTGGATCTGAAGGCTGGCCAAACAGAAGTTGACGCACTGACTGCATCGCTTAGCCACGAGGTAGGTGAGGTAATACTGTTCGCCGGAAACTCTACCTCGCTCAATAAGAAATACGGCCAAGGCTGGCGCATTGCAGACGGAACGGATGGTACGCCGGACCTGATAGATTCGTTCCCAAAAATGGGCACGTTTGCGCAAAGTTCAGGGACGGGTGGCGCTAAAAATATAACGCCTGCTGGCGGGGTTAGTGTTAGCACGTCGGTGAACGTGCTTAATCACACTCTGTCTACTGCGGAGATGCCGAGTCA
>Ga0307983_1000969_pt1 | contig 13349 bp, 16 predicted proteins | sample OrgLakmetagen991_FD_201845 | JGI IMG/M metagenome (GOLD analysis project Ga0307983, IMG submission 201845) | Saline water microbial communities from Organic Lake, Antarctica - #991 | ecosystem: Environmental > Aquatic > Non-marine Saline and Alkaline > Saline | place: Antarctica: Organic Lake... | reverse complement strand
CTCCAAGCCCAAGTGATTTGTCTGCAGGTGCGGGGCATTGTGCCCGTCCACGAGCTTTTTCTGGGCCACGTACCCGACGTGTGCCACCGGACCGCCACGGCGCAATTTGGCGATCGCTTCTGGCGCCTGGGTGTTGTGCTGCGTCGGCGACCTGGACAGGGTCTTGGGACCCGCATGCGTCACGTCTGGCTCGAGGCTGCAACATGCCGCGCCATGTGGGACCAGGTTGAGCGCGAGCACTTGCTGGAAGTGGCACGGCTGGCTGGCGATCCGGGTTCCGAGCTGGCGTCGGAGGGTTCAGTTGCGTCGGGCGAAGTTAGTATTGACGCTTCGATGCTGGGCCACAGTCCGGGATCAAGCCGAGCGTCATCACCCTTCTCTGGGTCGCCCGTAGAATAAACGACCTTGGGGTTAAGCTTGCTTGGCTGCTTTTGGGCAAATTGTAGCGCGCGTGTGTGTCATTGTGCATTTTTCCCCTCCTCTCGCTTCATTCATTCCACCTGCCAGCATGACGGACGTCCACTTCAACACGCTCGACCCCCTGGGCAACGACCAGCGGGCCGTGGGCCTGGCCCTGCAGGCCAACATGGCTAGCTACTCGAGCCTGGATGCCGATACCATGGCTCGCAGCATGCAGACGACCAACGGTCTGACGCCATCCCTGACGGGACCGCAGCTGGGCGGGACGGCCAACTCGTTCATCACGGCCGCGGGCATGACGGCCGGTGGGTCGCGTAACCGTGCTACCCCCGGGCAGGTGCGGCTCACACACCAGCAGCAGGTGGGCTACACGACCGTCCCCATTACCGATTCGCCCGTGGTCATCTACAGCGTCGATACGCACAACAACGAGTACGAAACGCGCAGCTACCGCAGCCCCAACTACTTGCGCTGCGCCAGCCTGACGTCGGCCGACTACCATCGCAACGTGGCCTGGCAGGAAACCATGAACGATTCGCGCAACGTGTGCATCATCACGCCCGAAGACTACCGCGCCTACATGTACGCCCACAGCCATCCCGTGCTGGGCAACTTTGGTGACGAGCTGCCACTGCGCCACGTCAACCCCTGGGAAGCCGACCAGCCCCAGTACCACAACCGCAACTACGCGTTCATTGGCGCTCTCAACTCGTACCACACGGCTGCTCCGTCGCGCGGCTACGAAAAACCCCTAGCCAAGCGCCCGACCAACAACCCCGAAGCGCCCCACAACCCGCACGCCATTCGACTCAACGACCACATGCTGACGGTGCAAGTGGTCAACACGGCCGAGATGTACGGGTCGTGGGCGCCCAGAGCATCGAGCGGCAACCGCGTCGTCATTCCAGCCGGCTCGCCCGCCTACCACTACGTGCCCGCGCTCGAACCAGGGTTTTTGCTCAAGGTCTTTGTGGGCTACCACCGCAAGCGCGTCGTGGTGAGCCACTCGCCCTTTGACCTCTTTGACAACCGTGCCCAGTCCAAGACTAGCATCAACGTCTCAATCGGTCCGACCAGCAACCCCATGGGCTCGCTAGGCCACTTGGGTGATGCTGCGGGGCCTGTAGCCCCACGCTTCAACATAGCTCAGCGCTGGATGCACGACGCGTGGTACCCCACCCACGGCCTGGTTGCACCGCGAGGCAGTGACAACATGCCCGAAGCGTTTCGCGATCACATGCCCGTACCAGTGCCTGCAGAGCGGTTTGAGTTCACGGCTGACGAAAGCCAGCTGCCGATGGTGTGAACAAAAGGGTCGCGGTCGGGTCGAGCTCTTTTGTTTCTTTCTGTGCATTCTAAATTCAGCGCGTCTGCAACATTTAAAAAAACACGCAAAAACATAATGTCTTTGTACGCTGCGGGTGAACCAACATGGCTCGAAACATGTTTCGAGCCAGGCGTGTTACCCAGCTGACTACCAATGGTAGTCCCCGGGCAGAGCACGTGGCTGGCACCGCAATGGCTGTGCTATTTGCCTGGGGTAGTGGCCTATACAAAGGAGTGCTCTAGGTCTAAAAATAGATTGAATTGGCTGGCAAGCGCGTTTCAGTCCTGGGCCGTTTCAACCGTTTCGCGGCCCAGGCTGCGCAGCTCGGCCAGGAAAGCGCCGTCGCTGGCCAGATGGGTGCACACGTAGGTTGTCGGGGCAGAAACGTGGGCCTGCAGCGCAAACTGCTCAATCGGACAGCCGCCGCCAATGACGAGCACCACCACACTGGGGACGAGCCCCAGATGGTCAAAGGGGTCGACGGGCGTCACCTTTTTGTCGACCAGCGTGGCGTAGGGGTCGACAACCTGCATCTTGCTCAGGGTCGACCAGGTAAAATTAGTGCCTTCTGTATCGAGCTCGCCCGTCAGGGCCTGCACCAGTTCAACCAACCGCGAGCGGCCGCTAGCTTCCGTGGGTTGGTCAATGGGCGGGCCAGCAACACTGTGCAGATAGTCGAGCAGTGACGTGTCGACGCCTTCGAGCACCCGCAGCTGCTCCTCGTACTTTTTGACGTCGCAGTGCCCTACTGCCGCCAGCTGCAGTAGCAAGCACAGGCGGTGCTCGACGCTGACGGTGCGGTCGCACATGACCAAATCCAGGGCGGCCATGGTGGGCGTGGTCATGGTCAGCGCGTTGCCCATGCCCATGAGAATAGGCTGGCGGTGCGTCACGGCGGCGTGGCGCAGCCACTGCAGCATGGCTTCAATACCCGGGCGCAGCTTGAGTTCGCGTTCGAGGACCTTGTGGTAAAATTGCGCCGTCGTGTCGCGGCCGTGCACCCGGTCCCAAACATCGTCCTTGGGGCGAAACTCGCTCAGACGCTCCAGCTCGGCATCCAGCTCGGCCTCGTAGGTCTTGCAGCGGGCCAACCCTTCTTCGATCGACAGAGGCAAAATAGTGTCCATGAGCGCCGAGTGGTCGTTGGCCGTCAGCTCGATGCCCTGGATGTTGTGGGCCACCACGCCCGTCATCAGGCTCGCACGCACCGGGGCCACCAAATCAAGGCTCCGATCGACAATCAGCATCCAGGGCCGCTCGTAGCGGTGCTCGATTGACAGTTCAGGGACCTTGACCCGCTTGGTCAGCAAACTCTCCAAAGCCTCGGCAGCATTGCGGGTCAGTGGCGTATCGGTGTGCGCCAGATAGGGGTTGATGCCCATGGCGTCGCAAATGTCGAGCAGCCCGCTGGCCATCCAGGCTACGGCGGCGCCACGGGCTTCAGGGACTAGGCCTCCATCGGGCGCCGGGCTTGTCAGGCCGTGCCAGGTTGGTATTCCCACGCTGGACCGGGCCGGTAGGATGGCCGTGGCGCTGTCGACCGCCACAAAGTGCAGCCCGTGGGCGTGCACCTGGGTGACCTTGGGGTGCCTCTCCAGGGCCGTGAGAACGGGATCGCGGTAGACGGACGCGGCGTGCAGGTGGACTTCTTTGACGGCAGTGCTGTCTAACAGCGCGCGAAGGGCTCCGTGGTGCTCTGAATACGACACGCACCATACAACAACCACGTCGGCCGTCACGGTGCCCAGGTCGCTGCCCAGCAAGGCGTGCTTATGGACCCCCGATTCACCCATCTCGTCCGTGGTCATGACCCGCTCAATAATGGCCTTGGCGTAGGGGTCGTACAGCAGCAGCACGCTCTGGCTGCGAATCTTGAGCGTCAGCAGCGTGCGCAAAACGTAAGCGCGCTGGCGCAGGCGTACCGAGCAGTCGACGGGTTTGACCATGACTATTGGCACAAAATCGTGTCGACTGGCAAAATGTCACCAAAAAAATGCATCAAAAGCATCACTTTTTAAAGCATTTTTCAGGTTGTTGCATAGCTCAGTCATGGCATCTTCACCAACACCCACCCGGTCCAGCACCCCTGTCGACGACGACATGTCTGGCGTCGACGCCGATGGGTTCGATTGGAGCGGTCTTACTGCCAATGTTCGCGACTTGTCCATTCGCCCCAGAGCCAACACAGCCTTGGTCCGCCAAAAGCTCAAGCACCAAGTCCGGATGGCTCACCTGCACACGCACTCGCTGGCCTCTTTTTTGCTGACCACCCTCAAGGCCCACAAGGCCAAGCGTGTCTCGTCGATAGTAGTGCTGCTGGGCTGGATAGCCCGCCTAGAGTACGAGCTGGTAGACAGCCCAGTCAAGCTGCACCAGGCTCGCGTGCTGGTAGCCGACGTGATTCGCAGCCGTGCCGAACCGGCCCAGTTAGCTTTGTTTGCCCGCAGCCTGAAAATCAAGCACTGGGGTCAGACCCTCGAGCGGATTCTCCCTGGCCTGGCAGCCCTCAAAAAGACAAGCCTGTTTTCTCGCTAGCCGTGTGTGTGTGTGTGTGTGTGTGTGTGTGTGTGTGTGTAATTTAGAATGTTGGACCGCTTGTTGAATTACACCCTAGCTGTCAGTGTTCCACTGGTCGTCATGTTGAGAGACCCCATCGCTGTTACGAGAGATAACTATCTGCGAACCGTCCGCCGTCGTCATGCTAACAAGAGTCTCGGCGAGCGGCGTAGCAGCGACTTCGGCTTGACCTGCGGCTGGTCGAGGTCGCTTTTGGGCCAGGAAGGTCCCTCGGGCTTCTCTGCTTCGGGCGTTCGCCATCAGTACACGGTGACGCCATGGTGCCAGAAACACCAAAAAACCACAGGCTTGTAAAACGATACCTTTTTTAGCTTTGCTCCTCTGGTTTTACACTGCAGGGTCAGGCAGCGAGCGTCCGTGGTACTTTGCATCCATCTACTCTGTGGAACTACAGGTCGTGACACACTCGGGTGTGATACCCCCCTTTCCTCACCGAGCTTACCTGGCGCCCAGCAGCATGGGTTGTAAAAGGAAATCCTCGACCAGCCAGGCGAGTGACAAAAAAGATACACTGCTAGCGGTCAGCCTTTCTTTTCTTGTCATTTTTGTATCTCTCTTTGCACCAAAAAAAAAACAAAAACAACCTCGGCCATGCTTGACACTACCGCCCCTCTAAGCCCACCGGCGGCCCTAGACGCGCTGGTCGCCAAGACCCGCGAGGCAGATGCTGGTGCCATCGAGCCTCTGCTGGCGCCCAACCCCGACCGGTTTGTCATTTTGCCCATTCAGCATGCCGACGTCTGGCAAATGTACAAGCAGGCCATGGCCTGCTTCTGGACGGCCGAGGAGGTGGACCTGGGGCGTGACTTGAAGGACTGGCGCGCCCTCTCGGACGACGAGCGCTTCTTTCTCAAGCACATTCTGGCTTTTTTTGCCGCCAGCGACGGCATTGTCAACGAAAACCTAGTGGAGCGCTTTTTGGGATCGGTGCAATGGCCCGAGGCGCGCTGCTTCTATGGCTTTCAGGTGGCGGTGGAAAACATCCACAGCGAGATGTACGGCCGTCTCATTGAGCACTACGTGGCCGACAGCGCCGAGCGCACCCAACTATTTCGGGCCATCGAAACCATGCCGGCCATCAAGCGCAAGGCCGACTGGGCCATGCGTTGGACCGCCGACGCCGACGCCCCGTTTGGCGAGCTGCTGGTGGCGTTTGCAGCCGTCGAGGGCATCTTTTTCTCGGGCGCTTTTGCGGCCATCTTCTGGCTCAAGCAGCGCGGCATCCTGCCGGGCCTCACCCTTTCCAACGAGTTTATTAGCCGCGACGAGGGCCTGCACACGGACTTTGCCTGCCTGCTCTTTGGCAAGCTCGTCGACCGGCCATCGCCCGAGCGCGTCGCGGAGATTATTTGCGAGGCCGTGGCTATCGAACAAGAGTTTTTGACCGACGCGCTGCCCTGCAAGATGCTGGGCATGAACGCCGAGCTCATGCAGCAGTACATTGCGTTTGTGAGCGACCGCCTGCTCGTTGCACTCGACTGCCCCAAGGCCTACAACGTCGAAAACCCCTTCCAGTTCATGGAGAGCATTTCAATCGAGGGCAAGACCAACTTTTTCGAGAGCCGCGTGGCCGAGTACCAGCGCTCGGGCGTCATGGCCGAAACCGAAGAGCACGTCTTTACCCTGGACGCTGATTTTTAGCCTGGTCATTTTTGCATTGCCCTGCCCTCTAGCAATTCGAACGTTTGTCCATGTCGGAACCGCGCCAGCTGCCAATCACAGGCACGTGTGTCAAAATTATCCCAGGCATTACATGTCTCTGCCAGCAATGCGTCACGCGGCCGCTGGCCATTGACGCCCCGCTCGAGGCGTCGGCCGTTCCAACCGTTGCAGCACCGCCTACCGGCAAGCGGCCCAGCAAAACGCCACGCAAGATTGACCGCGCTGCCGTTAGTGATGAACTGGCGCGTCTGCGCGAAGCCGCCTGCGAGACGTGTGGTCAGCCCCGCCTGTTAAGAAGCGACACTCGCAAGGCGGCCGAGCGCAAAGCAGCGGCACTGTAGCGATGTGTTAGTGAAACGATGAGTGGGGGGATGCGTTTTAAATTTCAGTGGCCGACACTTCGTTTTTTCTTTGGGTCAGCATAGTGGGAAACGGGGGTAGACGGGCCAGCGAGCCTTGGCAGCGATAGACATCGATCTGGGTTGATGTTGCCACCATGCGCTCAAACGCGTCGCGCGCCAGGGCATGCGCAGCGGCCTGTTCGGCGGGTGTTGTAGACTCGCCGTGGGTGTGGCGCATGCAGGTTAGCAGCATGCCGCGGCCTTTTCCTCGGAGCCAAAAGGCGTATTGGTTGACGACCAGCCAGTCTTGATTGTCGAGCGCCACCTTCATGTCAAACAAGCACTGGCGCAACACTCTAATGTTGTGGATGGTCAGCGGGCTCGTGTCGGTACTGGCTTGGCGGCGCAGCTCTACCACCGAGTCGAGGTCGTACAGAGATTCAACCAGGCGCGCCACAAGAAAGCAGACGGATTGGCTCATGATGACACAAGAAAATAGAGAGGAAAGGTCAAATTTTACAGAAAACACACAAAAGGTGTGTGTTTGCAAATCAGTTCAGAGGGTGGCGGCTAAGTAACAGGCCTAGTCTTCATCGGCGCGGAAAACAATCGTGCACTTGCGGAGGGCATCTTTGGCCAGTCGGGCAAATAGTTCGTCGTCGACCATGCCTTTGACCACGCTTGGGTTGTAGAAGCTGCAGTTGTCGCAGTCGGTGTCATCTTCGTGGTCATACTTGGCATTGCTGATTGCCGAGCAGAGAATAGGCCAGACACGATCAAGCGAGTCGACACATAATGTCTCTTCCATCTCAATGCGATGATCGGGGTCCTCGGCGATGTAGGCGCGCAGGCTGGAGGTGGCGTCCTCGCTAATGAGGCGGAGAGACACGCCAGTGTAGTTTCCCCCGACGAGCTCCATGCACACCACAATAGTGTATTCGTCATCAAAGTTGCACGTGGTGGCTTCGGTAACAAGCACGGGTTCGCAAAAGGTGTACTCGTCATCAGATCGGGCACTGGCAAACATGGACTGTCGTTCCGGCCCGCCTGCAGGGCCAAGCAGAGCTGGCAATGCAGCTCTGTCGAGCAGCGTGGGCCGCTTGGCCTTGGGTGCGCCGTCGTCGACAATGTCGGGCTGAGGGGTGGAAGGAGAAGCCATGGTGTTGAATGGACGAGACTGGTCAAGAGTAAGTGTCAACGATTGGAAAAATGCAAACACTAGAATGCTCAAAGCTATCATCTTTTTAGGTTGAAATGCGTTTTATAGGCGCGTGTATACCAAGATAGGGAGAGAGGGGGAAATTAATTTGTGGGGGGTGGGGAATAGGGTTGAAATGTCAACGCCAATCAGTTCAAGGCGAGCAGTCTGCAACCTAGTCAGAGTCGCTGTCGAGGGCAGGACGCTTGGCGTCGGGCTCGCCATCCGACCCAGTGTTAGGGGCGACATGGCGGGAACGCTACACATAAGAGGCGACGCAGAACGAGACATGGCCGTGGGGTAGGATAGCAAAAAGAGTAAGAAAGGTAAGAGGGGGGTAGTAACGTTTGTTCGCCGCAAGAGTGGTCGGTTCAAGGCTAGCGGCAGGCAGGCAGGCCTTGTTCATTTGTGACCAAGTGGTCAATAGACCTAGGGGCATGGACACGTCGCTTCTGTGGATGGCTTGGACTTTGGGGGCCATAGGCGCCGTCTTTTCGCTGGTAAACACAATCTGGCTTCCCTCGGCACATTGTACTGGGGTGTTTCGCGACGGCGCCACCTCACTCAGCACCTACACGTGCCTCTTTCCCGTCTCGCCCTGCCCGCCAAGGCTTGTAGCCCAGATCCGCGCCTACACGCCTCTCAACGCGACGATAGCGTTTCACTGTGCCATCGACAAGTCAACCACGCCACCCACGGCCTACAACAACGAAGAGCTGATAGCAAACTTGTTCCCTCTGATTAAATTGTGGGTTATGCTCAAGGGTGTGGATGTTGCAATGTGGTGGTGGCGGGAAACATTTTGAAATTGCAATCCAAACCGTCTACTCTCTAGCCTGCGCTGCCCGCAACGCCACAAGCTCGTCGGTGGGAAAGTAGATGTTGACCTCGGCCATCGTGTCGAGGTACGAAATCGATTGCAGCTGAGCGGCTATATCCTCGAGGCAGTCGGGACCGCCCGTGATTTCAACGTCGGCCAGCCGAAACATAACGTCGTTGCACGACTCGCAGTCCGCGGCTGCTTGAATCGTCTCTTCGTCGGGCCTCGCCACTAGAATGACGCTGTGGTAGACGAGCATCCTGTCTTGCACGTCGCCAATCAGCATGGCCGCCATGCAATAGTTCCGACCTAGCATGGGGCACTCCGAGGCCGCGACGGCCGTCACGGCGTCTTGAAGGTCGGACACGCCCTCGGATCCACTCTCGCTGACGGAACTGTCGTGGCGAGCACGCTTGGGGCTAGGGGTGGCAGACAAATGGGCCATGGCGCAAGAGTTGCAATTCACAAAAAAAATGCACTCCAAAAATGCAAATCAAACATCTCAAAAGGGCGATGGGGCCCGGCTAAAATAGTCAGCCCACTCGGCACGTGGAATGTAGACCACGGTATCGCGTACAGGGTCGTCGCTAAACCAATTCTCTGTGGGGAAGTGCTCCAGGAGGCTGGCTACTTGGTCGGTAAGTGTAGTGTTGGGCGCCAGGACAATGGGCTTGAGGAGGGCGTACCCAGCGAGTGGAACGTGGGTTGCAACCTGGGCCGCCATGGCACGCACAACAGCGGGCTCGTCAGTATCGTCAATATCACTGACGCTGCAGAGCACCAGCGAGTAGAGCATCTCGCCGTTGAATATCACACCGTGCAGCATGGGCACAAACGCCGTCTGGCAGTCGCGTACAGGTAAGTTGGCCACAACAGTCTCGATAAGATCGAGGGGCGGAGCACTCATGACCAACTAGTCTACTTGGAAATAAAGTGGTAGTTTGGCATTTCTCTTCTGCATTTGTTCGGGATGCCTTTGCCTACACTCTGCACGGCTGTTTGACTGGATGCTCCGCCTTGCTGCAGTGGCGTATATTTGTTTCGTGGTGCACTGGATGATATGCGATGTCCGCCGAGACCACAAGGCCGTTGAGGCTGTGGGTGGTCTGGCACCTGTGCTGGCGAAAGAATGGCAGGCGTTGCCAGCCCCGACCGTGTGCATTGCCAGCCCCTTTGATATTCCCGAGCTTGACTACACCGTGCCACCTCCCCTAGAAGCGAGTCGCGGTGGGCCTTGTTTGGTGCACCAGGCCCAGTTGCCGGACCAATGGAAGATTAACAGCCGGGCCTGGAAAACGCTCGCCCAATCGGTACCCGGATGCCAGTACGTGTTTTGGAGCGATGCGCGCCTGCGCCTGCTGATTGCGCGGTACTACCCTTGGTTTTTGACGGCCTACGACGCGTACCCGTACCCCATCCAGCGGGTTGACGCCGCCCGCTACTTTATTCTCTACAGCTACGGCGGTTTGTACGCCGACTTGGACATGCTGCCCAAACCAACAATGGCCGCGGTGCTGGCTCGTCCCACAGACCAATTTGTCTTTGACCATGGGATGGGCTTGGGGGTTAGCAACGATCTCATGTTGGCGCCGCCAGACCATCCCTTTGCAGCCCTCCTTTTGACCCGCTTGCGCCCAAACTCTATCTCGTTGCTCTTTCCCTACCTCACTGTGCTCTCGACAACCGGGTCGCTGTTTTGCACCGTCAATTTGGACCTCTTCAACAGGGACTTGGCCATAAAACGCAACAAGTTCTGGGCAGTCGAATCGCGACGGGACGGTCATGCGCCCACCGGCCGGCAACTCGTGGCACAGCGTCGACGCTACTGTGTTTCTCGGCGTCTTTGGGACTGCTACTCGCCTGGCCAATACGGTGCAGCGGGCTGTTTCGTGGTTCAATTCAACCTAGAAAGACACAATAGTTGCTTCATTTTTCTCATCTTACTCTTTTTGATACTACATCCTACACCATGGAAGCCATTGCTCGCAACATGCCCAGCGCCGATTGGATTAGCCTCCGGGCGCTACTACTGGCCAGTGAGGCCCTGCCTTTGGGTCTCCACCCCGTGACCAACGTGGCCTACAGCGTGCTGACTAGGATCGCCGCATCACTTGAAGATGGTGCCATGCAAGATGTGGGCCTGCAGATTGCTGGCGAGACGCACAGCTGGCAGACACTGTTGGCAGCCGTGGACAACATTCTCGTCGGTGCCATCCAACAGGCGCGCGGCTGTTGCAGTGCCAGTGACATGTCGGCCGTGGTGCGGGTGCTCGACAACAGCCTGCATCTCGAGACGCTGGTGCGTCAGTGCTTGTGCGACGAGTTTCCCATGGGTGTCACGGCTGAAGTGACGGGTGGCCTGGACTGCTTGCTCGACGTGCTGCCTAGCAGCGAGATTCCCACCGACAACAACCAGGCCGGGCTCATCTATCACAGCGCGCGCAGCGAGTACAAGCGGCTCGCGGGAACCGAGTATGGGGTTGTGGATGTGCTAGACTGTCGTGAGGCTGTTTTGTCTTGGACTTGAAATTTCACACAATTCAAATCAAGTTTTCCACATCCCTAGCTTTTGCCCAGGCGGCCAAATCATTTCGCACCGAGCCCACCAAGCGCTTGTAGACCTTGCTCACCAGCGCGCGATAGCCGGCCAGGCTGCGGCCCTGGTCGTAGTCGGTGATGCGAATGGCTTTGGGCCAGTCCGAGGCCGGGAGCTCGCGCAGCGACAGCCACATTTCGCCAAACTGGTCAACGTCGCCCGCGGTGTATTCGCGGTAGCAGCCTTGGCACTCTTCAATGAGAACTCGCAGCAGCATTTCCGTGCGCGAGTTGGGGCTGGCCGTGTACGCGGGCAGGCGATCTTTCAACAAAACAATCAGAAACCTCAGCAGCCGAGCTGTGGTGACGCCTTGCTCTTGTAGACTGGCCCATCGAATGTAGCAGCAGCAGGCGTTGCGTGACATGGTAGAGAGAGGAGGGTAAAATTTTTAGGGGTGTGCACACGTACACAAATGGCAGGAGCACACGATGATCAGTTCAAAAAGGGGGGACGGTTTAGTCGTTGCGAGGCACAAAGACCTCGAGGCTCAGCAGGTCTACGGCTGTGTCAATGACCAGGTCGGGACGGGCCAGAGCGTCGGCCAGGCGGGTGCCGGCGGCGACGGTTACCATGCCCAGAAACCAGTGGTGGTCGTTGACACGTGCGTTGATGTAGGTGGCAAACTCTTCCGACTCGCTCAGCAGCGCGGTGTCCCACAAAAGGTACAGGCTAGCATCGTTGGGCCTGTTGTGGTTGGCCACGCCGCCAAAGGATAGGTAAAAGGTGCGATCGGCATTGGCCACGGGGCAGTCTTCGGCCCGCAGTCGCTGCACGCTGGCCTCTACCTCGGCTGGAAACTGCCAGTACAGGCTGCCCGGCAGCTCAAAGCGGCGTCGGCGGGTAGGATGGACCTCGGACACCCTGGGCTGCAGAGCGTCGACAGGGTGCCAGGCACGTTGGCCGGGGCTCAGCGGCGACGCCAGGATAGCCTCGCTCAGTGTTGGCACATCAAAGACCTCGTCAGCCAGCTCGGTGTCGGGCTGGACCCGCGGGTAGCGATCAGAAAAGTGGTTTCCCATTCTGGCAGTAAGGTAGGACACAGAAGATAAGAGAGTAAGCAACAGGGGCAACGTAATCCGAGCGACACGCACAACAGCGGGTGACTGAGCCCATACAAGGACAAGGCAAAAATCAATTTACTGCATCGGTGGCTCGGCAAGGCTAGCTACGTGTGAATCAAAAACGCAACCCGGGTCTTTTTTGTCACGACAACAGCAGCCTTGGGGCCCAGCATATTGACCACGTGGGCGCGGACCATGGCCAGCACTTCCGTGGCGGCCGGCAAGACTTCTTCGCGACGCGTCCAGGTGATGCGCTTGTAGGTGGGCGGGCGGGTGGCCAGCAGGGCCGATTGCGCCATCTGAACAGCTTTGTAGTCGCCCCGAACGTGTGCCAGCACCTTGCAGTACGGTTTGCCGTCTGCTGGTAGACTGACGTCGACCCAGTAGCGCAGAGCCCGGTAGACTGGCTTGCTGCCACGGTCCTTTAGGGCGTAGGCTGTCACGACGGTCAGAGGGCCAGTGACAAAGGGCTGGGCCGAATACAGAATGGGTGTTTGCCACGTCGTCAAGGCTACGGCGGCTGTTCCAGGTCCGATGGCCATGGCCCGTTCAAGCGCCAGACCGAGCGCACACATGGGCCGACCGTTAGCCGGTACTGAAAAGACAAAGCCAAAGTAAACAATCGGCGTGCGCAGCGCCACCTTTTGCAGCAGCTCGTGGTGCGCATGTGCAGTGGCTTGCTCGTCCAGGGTTGGGTTGGTGGGGACCACCGTTATCGCCAGGCTGCAGTGGGTTTCAAACGCACAAGTGGCCGCATACGAGCGCTCACAGTCGGCTTTGGCTAGGGTGTCAAACAAACACGTGTGCACATAGCCCTGCTTGGCCGCAGCGGGTGATGGGGCAAGCGCCATACTCAAAAGCTAATACAAGTAAACCTGAGAAAAATGTAGCTGATAAGCGCTTTTAAAACAATGTCTTTGGTTCATTTGCGCCGCAAACCATGCAGTATTGGCTGGCCCTACTGCTGGTGGCCGGGACAACTCGGTCTTGTACAGGACAATCCCTAGACGACTTTTTTTGCTGCGTCCGGGCTGGAGTGGCCGACGGGCAGTGCTCGGCGTTTATTGCCACCGGACCCAATTGCTCCGCTACCACTGCAGCGCCTGTTATTCTTCCCTTTGATGACGACGACGACACACCGGAAGCCGACAACATTACACTCGTTTGCATCGAAATTCAAATACCTGTGCAAAACACAAGTGCTGCGCAGGCGGCCGGATCCAACGCTAGCTGCCCGCCGACCGTTTCTACAGCGACAGCAACAAACATTGCGACCAGTACGTCCGCCACAGCGACAGCAACAACCATTGCGACCAGTAGGTCCGCCACAGCGACAGCAACGACCCG
>Ga0307983_1000968_pt1 | contig 13356 bp, 15 predicted proteins | sample OrgLakmetagen991_FD_201845 | JGI IMG/M metagenome (GOLD analysis project Ga0307983, IMG submission 201845) | Saline water microbial communities from Organic Lake, Antarctica - #991 | ecosystem: Environmental > Aquatic > Non-marine Saline and Alkaline > Saline | place: Antarctica: Organic Lake... | reverse complement strand
GACAATTGTGAAGAAGAAGAAGACGAAGAAGACGAAGAAGAAGACGGCGGCGATGGAGATGCCGTCGAAGGGGAGGTTGAATCCGAAGAAGGAGAAAGCGACGAAAGCTGCGAAAGCGGCGACGAAATCGGCGGCGAAGGCGACGACGCCAGCGACGGCGGCTGCGACGAAACAGAACATGAGGACGCCATACCGCGGCGCTCTGCAAACGCGTTGGTCGTGGCCCTGTACGTGTTTGTGGCATATGTTGTGGTAATGCTGGGCACCTCGGCGGCCGTATACGGATCGTAGCGCGCGTGTGTTTTTGCGGCCGCCCAAAATTGAACGTTTGGCGGCGCACCCATTCCACGCAGCATGTTCGAGTTCGCAGAACATGTTCTCGAGGTCGCGGGCGAAATCGACGCGACCGAGATTTACATGCTCCTGACGATATTTATGCTGAGTTTCCTGGGGAACGCCGCGTGGGACACTGTGGCGGGCGTCGTCACCCGCGCACGTGTCGACAGTTCGTACCGCAGACGTCTCACAGATCTGGCAGAGCTCCGGCTCCCAAAAATCACGAACAACCTCATGCGCGAGGTCGCGGAGATGGTCAACGACGGCAAGCGCACCAAAAACGTCCTGGACGACATTCGCGTCCTAGGCAATAGCGAGGCCGAAACTGTGTACCGGCGCGTGACGTTTCTGCTCGAAGAAGCGCTCGCCGCGTACGAAAGCGCCCCCGCAAAATAATGGGGGCGCCCTACGCGTGCTCCACCACAAGTCCGGCGCACGGGCCCATCTTTTTGGGCGTGTTTCCGGGGGGCGTGAGGGCCGCAGGCGTGCGGAAGTACAGGGTTTTGTTCGCGCCGTCGAAGCAAAACCTCCTGAAGTCGAACGTCACCCCCGCCATCTCGTATTTTTTCGCCACCTTGGCTACGACGAGCGGGTTGAGGTCCACCAGCGCAATGTACGCCTGCCGCGCCTGCAGCAGCAGCGCCTCCAGCTGGTGCTCGATGCGGAGTCCCTCCTCCTCCGTAGCCACCAGCGCGCGTATTTTCGCGAGCTCGGCCGCGAAGTCGTGGTCGGGCTGCACCCCGGCGCACCGCAGGTATATTTTGCGGGGGCGCGCGGCTTCGGGCCCGCTGCCCCTGCCTGCCGGAAACTCGACGGTCGCCGCGCCGTAGTGGTCTTTGCGGATGCCCTCGGGGGGGTCGATCCGCGCGACGAGGCGGTTTTTGCGCTCGTCGCTCATGCCCGGGGCGGCGCGGATGACGCCCTCCAGCATCGCCATGCCCGCCTGCAGGCCTATGGCCAGGTTCAGCTGACGCATCTGCATGGCGCCCTCCCCGTCTTTCATCTCCTCAGCCAGCACGTGCGAAGCCCCTTTCGTGTCGTTAATTTGCTCCTCCACTAGGTCTGCCACGCGGGCCAGCTCCTCGTCGGTTAGCTCCTCCCCATTGTTCCCCTCGCTGTAGCGGTCGCGTATGGCTTCCTCCAGCAGGTGGCGCTGGGCCAGCTTCTGCTCGTCTGCTTCCATGCGTCCGTGTGCGGGCTGCGCTGCGCAAATGATAGGGCGCGCGGCGCTCTAAATTACGCGGACTCGTCCACCAGAATCCGCACGTTGAGCTGTTCCATGAGCACGCTCGCGCACACCCCGGCTATCGCCGTGGTCGTAAACAGCATCCAGAAGCGGCTGCGGAAGTGCATGTCGTCGTTCACGAACGTGTCTGTGGCGACTATTATCACCATGAGCAGGGCGAACACCACGAACAGCGCCCCCACCGAATATCCGCTCGACAGCACACCCATCGAGCAATTTGAACCTCTATGTATGCTTGTATTCTTTCGCGACGCTGCCGCGCCATGTTCCGACTGCCCGCACACGCAGGGGTGCGCGCGCCGCCGCGCGCCTCCGACTCAGCCGCCGACTCAGCCGCCGACTCAGCCGCCGCCGACTCAGCCGCCGACTCAGCCGCCGCGGACGCCGCCGATGCCGCCGCGGCGGAGCTCGACGGCTGCAAGCTCGCGCTCGACGCCTACGGCGCAGATGTGTGCGCCCGCGCCACAAAGCTGTCTGACCCGTACTCCGGCCTGAAGCACCACATCTCCCGCAACCTCGGGGGGGAGGGGGTGACCAATGCCTGGCTAAAAATGTACGAACTCGCTTGCGACCTTCGCCTGTGCGAACGGCAGGTGCACGTAGACGCCCCGTACAGGGTGTTCTGCAACGCGGAGATGCCCGGGGCGTTTCTGTGCGCCCTCAACCACAAGTTCCGCGCTGGGGACGTGCCGACACGATGGGAGTGGTGCGCGTCTTCGTTGTATCCCAGCGACGACGGCACGCAGCTGGGAGACTCCCTCGGGATCATGGCGCGCCACCGCATACTGTGGGTTATGGACGGGCAGAACGACCCGTACTTGGGGGCCAGCGTCGGACCATACACGTACGCGGACGGAGATATGACCAGCGGCAAGAATGTGCGCACCATCGCGATGCGCGTCTGCTCCCGGTTCACTGGCGTGGACCTGTACACCAGCGACGGCGGAATACACGTGCCCGAAAGCATGTACCTCCGGCAGGAAGAGCTGAACCTCCCGCTGCATCTCGGGCAGGCCGCAGCCGCGCTGATCACGCTCGCGCCCGGGGGGACCATGGTCGTGAAAATGTACACCCTGCGCACGGCGCTCGCGCAGTCCCTGGTCGCGTGCCTCGCCGAAAGGTTTAGGCAGTTCGAGATTCGCAAGCCGCTCACGTCGCGGAAGGCCAACTCCGAAGTGTATCTCGTCGGCAGGGAGTTTTTGGGAGACCGTGGAGGGTCCGACCTCATCATAGACCGGCTCCCCGGCACCGGGTCGCCTTTCGACTACCTGACGCCGCTGGCCAACTACGGCCGCGGCTCGCTGTCGTCTGCGTTCCTCGACGCGCTAGACCATGCACGGGTCGCGCTGTCTAGGGAGCAAACCGGCGGGCTAAAAATCATGGACGCGCACTGCAGAGATATGCAGTCTCTCTCCGCACGCAGGACAGAGCCGCTGCCGAGAGATTTTAACCCCCGCCGCTACCTGGTGTCGCGGTGGCTAGACAACAACCCTATACGGGTGCTCAAGCCGGACTACAGGATGTCGTCCGGCTATACTCCTGCAGCCGGGACCGGCGCACGCGCATCGGGTCGGGGCTACGCATCTGCTAGAGGTCGGGCTTCGGCTGGGGGCTACGCATCTGCTAGAGGTCGGGGCAGCGCCTCGGGTCGGGGCAGCGCCTCGGGTCGGGCTTCGGGTCGGGGCAGCGCCTCGGCTGGGGGGCACGGCGACAACTAGCGCCCTTCTGCATTTTTAGGCTGTGCGGGCGGAACCGAACCGCACCTTGTCCAGCAAAAATGGGAACGAGTGCTATACCGATACTGAAAACCCGTCCACAGTAACAGAGTGTGACATTTCGTGAATCGGCACGGACTCGTCTACACCGCGGGCCCGCACGCAATATTCGACGATCGGCGAGAGCTGGAATTGCGTGCGCATTTGCTGGTGCACCGCTGTAGGCGTCGGCGGCAGGCTCCCGGGGTCGTGCTTGTCGCATTCGGCGGGGGCGACCACCACGATGCCGTCCACGAGCAGCGTGTGCGGCGTGTCGTCGCTTTCTCCCAAGATTTTGCACCGGTACATGCGCTGCCTGCCGTCCTGCCACACCACATCGGCGCGGGACGTTTTCACCGACCACAGCATAAACTGCTTGTCTTTCAGTTTGTGGCCACCCGCGGCTAAAAGCTCCGGCGTCCCCTTTATGAACAGCTCGTAGTATTTCCCGTGCGCCGGGATTACGACGGTGCGGGTCACGCCGACCGCGGCGAGCTCGGAAACGAGGCCGGAAAGCACGTCGCGGTGCCCCATGATATGTCCGCGCTGCTCCTCCGACCACCCGTACAGAAATGCGGCAGCGACGTCCAGGCTGTTGCCGAACACGCCGGCGTCTAGCGGCTTGCCGGCGCACCGCGTATTAATGAGCCCGAAACCGGCGCCGAGCTTCTCGGCGGTTTTGGCTGATATCGGGGCACGCGCGTCGCCGCTGTACGACGGGGGCGAGAACGGCAGCAGCTTGTCGCCCGTACTCATGGACGCGGCGTCCTTCAGCACCACAGCCCCTTCGTCGGACAGCACGCCCATGGTTTGTTTGTGGCCGCACACAACGCGCGCGCCTCCGCTGGAGTACACGCAGTAGCTGGTGTGGGCGCGCTCGCATTCCCAGAAGCGCACTTTCGCCCACTGGTATCCGGTCCACATCTCGACGGGCTCGGAGCCGCGGGCCAGCTCCTGCACCTGCGTGCACCCGCAGCGCGTGTACACGCGCGCGTCGGACGCGAACGCGGTGTAGAACGCCGCGGCCGCGCGGGGGTGGCGGTCGAGGGCCCCAGACCCGCGCAGGAGCGCGCGCGCGCGGCTCCACCGGCTCGGGGCGCTGCTCCCGCGGGCCATGTCTATTCGGGTATCGCGCGTCTGCATGGGGGGTGCTATACCCGCGGCCAAATCATGCCACAGCCAATTGAACCCCGCGCTGGCGCCGGGCCGCCCCCCGCGCCGTGCCAAATTTGAACGCCGTATGCGCACCAATTACTTCCTCCCCGCTCGACACATCCGACCGCACGCCCCCGCCACATCCGCACACCTCCGACATGGCCGCCGCCCCCGCCGACAAAACCGACGCGCTCGCTACGCGCATCGCCGAAAAAATCGCGCCGCAGTTAACTGCCCTCATCCAGGCCGTGGCCGTCCTGCAGACGTCCAACAACCAGATGCTGTCGCAGCTCACGCTCATGCGGCAGTCCACGCCGCAGGTCAGCGCCCGCCGCCCGCCCGCCACCGGCGGACGCACAGGCGGAAGCTCCGGCGCCGCCACCGCCGACCCCAGCAAGGTAAAAAACTGCATGAACTATTTCCGCTACATGCTTATTACCAGCGCCGAGTTTCGCGACCACATCTACGCACACCCCGAGACCGTCGGGCTCACCCTGGAGCGGCTCCACGAGATCGAGGCCACCTCCAACAAGGCCGAGGGCTCCATAGACTGGTACTCCGCCATCGCCAAGGGTATCTGGCGCACCTTCAACGAGGACATGAAGAAGAAGTACAAGATCGAGTTCGGCTCGTGGAAGGACGAACACTCGGCCAACGCCGCGCAGGCGCCGCTCGCCACCGAGGGCGCTGCCGGGTCCGCGTACGCCGCCGGGGACGAGGGAGACGACGGGGAGTTCCCCGCCGGAGACTCCAGCCTCGACGACATTCTCAACAGCCTGCCCACCGCGTTCTAGGCCGCGCCGCCCCGCGGTTTACGCGCCGACTTTTTTGGCCGCCCAGATACCCCCCCGCGAACCACACACGCCGCACACTCTACGACACCCGCCCGCACACACCTCCCCGCAGACATGCACGTCACCAGCGGCCGCCCCAAGTCGGCCAAGTCGAGAACTTCCTCTACTAAGAAGACCGTCACCAAGATCACTAAGTCCTCCGCTCCGAAAACGAGCATCGACGACCTCAAGAAGAAGGCCAAGGCCTTGGGCATCCCCCTGAGCCACGACGGCAAGGCCAAGACCAAGGACCAGCTCAAGTCCGCGATCGCCTACCGCAAGTCCAAGTCCAAGTCTTCCTCCAAGAAGAAGACCACCACCAAGAAGACTACATGCAAGACTACTACTACGAAGAAGACCACCAAGAAGAAGTCCGCGCCCAAGAAGAAGTCCGCGCCCAAGAAGAAGTCCGCGCCCAAGAAGTAAGCTGCCCGCCGCCGCGGGCGAGAACCTCGCCCCTTTGAAGCGCCTTTTTGCGCCCTTATACGGCCATGGACGGGTTCATGCCGGTCGACGCCCACGCCCCCGGGAGCCCGGGCAGCGTGTCCCTCATCATCGGGCCCATGTTCTCGGGCAAAACCACAGAGCTCGTACGGCGGGTGCGGGTCGCGCTCGCCGCCCGGCGCCGGTGCTGCGTCGTCAGGCCCGACCGCGACTCCCGGTGGGCCGGGGGCGACTTGCACACGCACCACTCCGCCGGAGGGGGGTCCGCTGTCGTCCCCGACGGGTGCAGGGGGTTCCGGCACGACGAAGCTCCGATCGTTTCCGTGTCGTCGCTGGTCGACGCCGCCGACCGGCTCGCCGGGTACGACGTCGTGGGCGTAGACGAGGGGCAGTTCTTCGAAGACCTGGCGGCCGGGTGCGACGCCCTGGCCTCGCGCGGAGTGCACGTCATAGTCGCCGCCCTCAACGGCACGTACGCCCGCACGCCGTTTCCCGCCGTGTCCGAACTGTATCCTGTGTGCGAGCGCGTGTCTATGCTGCACGCCGTGTGCATGGTGTGCCGCGAACGCAACGCGCCGTTCTCCGTGCTGTGCCCCGCGGGCCCCGCCCCCGGTAATAACGGGACGCCCCACTCTAGTGACTTCGTCAACATAGGCGGCGAAGACAAGTACAGAGCCGTGTGCCGCGCGTGCCTGCCCTGATGGCGCGGCGTTTTTGCCCGCCCGCAGAAATTGAACAGCACGGCTACGCTTCATCCTCGGCCATGTCGTCCCCCGCCAGCCGGTCGTCCCGGCGTCGCACGCCCGAAATGCAGCAGGTCGGCGAAATATACAAGGCGCTGCACAACGCCGAGCGCGCCATCCGCGAGCTGCCGTTCGTCAAAGGGGACGCCGCTGGCGTCGCCGAGTTCACCGACGCGCTGAACGCCACCCTCCCGTCCAGCGACGCCGAACGCGCCGTGTTCGGCGCCATCCGCATGCTCGACTCGTACACCCCCGAAATTCTAGGATTCCTTAAGTCTATGCGCCGCACCGCGTTCTCCATGTGGACCTGTCCCGAAAACATCGCCAGGTACCTCGGGATCCACAAGCAGTGGGTCCTGGAGTACGACATAGACGCCGTGCGGTACGTGGTTAAGAGGCCACGCTCCCGCCGGTCCACTAAAGCTGGAGCCAAACGGGGAGAGGGCGCCGCGATGCGCCCCATCAACAGCGCCGAAATCATGAAAAAGCTTCGCGACGTCGGCCCTCCCGCAGCCGAAGGCGCGCCCGCAGCCGAAGGCGCCCCCAAAATTAGGTCGTGGGCCTCTGTTGCGAAGCCCGCTCCCGCCGACGCGCCCGCCCCCACCGACGCTCCCGCCCCCACCGTCGCGCCCGCCCCCGTCATCGCGCCCGTCATCGCGCCCGCCCCCACCGTCATCGCGCCCGTCATCGCGCCCGCCCCCGTCATCGCGCCCGCCCCCGTCCGCGCCCCCAAAGCGGACGTCGTTCGCGCCGAGACGCACGCGCCCCGCGAACAAAAAACTGCCGCCCCCGGTGGTACGGAGCCTGGACCGAGCGCACCCGTGACGTTCAAAGAACTCACGATCTGTGCACACCCCCCGTTCGCTGTCGTGTGGCAGTAGCTACGGTACGAGCGACGCTGACGCGAGGGCGGCCACGACGCTAGTGAAGCTCACGAACTGCTTCTCCACGCCCTCGAATTCTTTTGCGGCTGCGATGTTATACATATCCTGGCCGCTTAGAACTATGCAGTATGCGAGCCCCGGGCTCATTTCGCGGACCTGCATCAGTAGGTGGGCAAGCTTGCTCATCGCGCGCCACGCAGGCAGGTTGCCTTTTAGTTGCCGCGATATGCCCGTAATTGCTCCGCACGTGTACGTCTTGTCACGACCCAACTCTAGAACGTCGAGGGTCTCTAGACAGAGCCACAGGTCGGACAACTTTTCCGACATCGCTTCGAACCTCTGCGAGGGGCTTTCCAGTATTTTGGCCACATCGTAGACAGACGTCTCATTCTCCTGGTTTACGTAGCAACACTTGAGTTCCATGAGCGGCTGATCCGACATCTTCGCAAGTTTGTAGACCGCACAGCGCGTTATCAATTTAGACCCCGAGTGGACGCCCATATACCGCCGCGCACATTTTCAGATGGACGCCTCCGAAGACACACACTCCCCGTTCCGGCCCGACCTCACGTCCGTGGCCGACGGGCCCGAAGGGATGCTGGGCGTGCCCGCCGCAGTGTCGCGCGCCCCCCCGGACGCGCCCCCAGCCGCGGCGCGCCCGCCCCCAGGCGCCCCCCCAGCCGCGTCGGACGCGCCCGCCGATGAAGACAAAATCGGCGCCGACTTCTTCATGCTCAAACGCAAAATCTTCGAAGAAAACCGTCGCAGGCTCCTGGACGAAGCCCGCAAGTCTTTCGAGGCCACCACCGGCAAAAATACCGCAAACCTCCCCAAGCCCGAAAACCCAGAGATGGCCACGCTCGCCAACCTTGCCGATACCGGCAAGGACGTGAACCGGGAGGAGGTCGCCGCGTCGCTCGAAGACGCCGGGCTTGTCGCGCACATGCATTACGCGCGCGACGAATACCGCAACCAGATGAACAAGACCAGCGAAATGCGGTCCGAGTCCGCGGTTCGGGGGGACATGTTTAAGGTTCTCGGTAAGCTGTCCGACATCATCAAGGGCCTCAAGGGCGTCGGCACCGACCAAAACGTGGCCGCCGACGAAGTCGAAATCGTCGGGCGGCACCTCACCGTGCTCATGGACGGACGCGCTATGCCCCCGCATTTCGAGTCCCCTATCTCCGACGCCGCCTGCGTGGACCCCGTGCTTCGTGGAGTCATGCACAAGACGCGCAGCCTGCTCGAGAAGAACGCCGAGACGCTGCACGGAGTCACCAGGTTCTTGGAAAAACACCTCAACGAGCTTGCCGGCATGCGGTCCAACGTCGTGCGCGTCACCGACGAGATGGTCGAGCTGTGCGCTAGCCAGCGCCAGACCATCGAAGCGCAGAACCGCGTCCTGCAGATGTTTAACCCTGTACTGTACCGCCAGGACCTTAAAGAGGCCCAGGAGTTCTCCAAGTTTCACAGCTCTATGGCCAGGGCCACCAGCAAGCTCGCTGCCTCCGACTCGGCAGCCAAGAATGGCGCGCCGCCCGCCGCTGCAGACGCGCCGCCCGCCGCTGCAGACGCGCCGCCCGCCGCTGCAGACGCGCCGCCCGCCGACGTCAAATAGGAGCGCCGCCCGCCTACGCCAAATAGGAGCGCCGCGCGGCACTGTTTTTGCGGGCGTATAAACACACGAAATTGAACGCGTGGAAACCGTACATCGGCGACCCTAATACAAACCACCTAACATGGATCCCAGGCTTAGTAAAGTTATACAGGCGCACGTCAGGAAAGCTATGGAGTCTAAGCACGAAAACATAATGATCGTGCCCGACGAAACAAACATGACGTCGTGCTACGTGATGATCGCCGGCCTTAGCTACCCATACCGGGGCGGAGAATACCTCTTCCTGATGGACATACCTGCCGAGTTTCCGCACAAACCCCCGGGATTCCAAGCGCTCACTAACAACGGTGTATATAGTCCCGGCCCCCGCATATGTATTTCGGTCGGCGAGTACCACGCGGAAGACCGAAGAAGCGCAGCACACGGGCACCGCGCGGCGCGCAACCTCCTCGGGTTTGTTACCGAGGTGCTCAACGGAATGCTGTGCCCCGAGGGGCTGAACGGCGGCATCGGCATCTTGGCAACGACGCGCGAACTTACGCAGAGCCTCGCGGACGCGTCTGCTGCGGAAAACCTGGAGCGAAACGCGCGCGCGCGCGGCCTGTTCTGCTTCCCGGACCACCCGGCCTACGCGGAGTGGCAGCGGGGGCTGGCGCGCCGCGAGCTGGCTCAGGCAGACAGCGTCGCGTCCGAATTTGCGGCATGCGGCGACTCTTCGCTGTTCAGGCGGTGCTTCTCGGCCGGCTTCTCCGCGTGGATGGCGGCGCAGCCGGGATGCGCGCGGCTCGTGACCGCCCACGCGAAGACGCTCGCGCTGCTCGACTCCGACGTGTACCGCCGCGCGTATGTGCTCGTGTACCTGGCGGTCGACGCCGCGCCCGGCGAGGCGCTGGACACCTTAGAGGGAGTCTCGCGCGAACTGCAGTGCCTGCGCCCGCACGTGAACCGGCTGCTGGAGCCCACCGTCGAGAGGTGGGGCAAGGTTCGCTACCTGAAGTGGATGCTCGGCGTGCTGCGCGCGTCCATGCGGCAGGATTTCGAAAAGCTGGACACGCTGCTCAAAGTAGTCGCGGAGTAGCCTTCTGTATATTTTTGCGCACACCATACCGCCATGTTCTCCGGACTCGCGCGCGTCGATCCCGCTGCGCTGGCCGCCGCCGCCGCCGAAGGCCGCGGACGCGCCGACCGCGAGCGGTTCCGCCCGCTGCTCGCGGCCGCCGAGTCGTTCGTCGGGGAGCGCGGCGGAGTCGTCGGCGGCGTGGGCGCCGCGCTCGCCACGCTGGGCGGCGACACCTTCGCCGCCGCCCGCGCGCGCCCGCCCCTCGACGCCTACCGGCTCGTCGCCTACAGCCCGTCCCCCATGAAAGACGCGCGCGCGCTCGCCGACCTCTTCTTCGGCATGGGACGCCGCGCGGGGACGCCGGACGCGTGCGCCTCGCGTATCGAAGTCGAAGTCGCCGGCCCCGACGGCGGGGTCGTGCGCGCCTTCGTTGACCTGTCCGCCGCGGTCGCCCGGCCGTCCCCGGACGGCCGCAACGCGCGCGTGCAGGTCGAGCAGCGGGACGTCGTCGAGTTTCGCGGGCTGCCGGTGCACCGCGGCGTGTCCGTGTTCGACATGCTGCAGCCCGACACGCGCGGCGCGCTCTTCGCCGACGGGAAGGTGCCGTGTCTGGGGCCCGAGCTGCAGCTGGTGGAGGTGTACGCCGCGCTGTGCAACCCCGCCCGCGCCGAACGGGGGATGCTCGGCGAAGGGTGGGAAGGCCTGCTCCGCATAGAAAGGGTGCTGCGCGCGCGGGCGCTCGAAGACCTCGGGGCCAAGTTCGCCGTGTTTGAGGGGGGAGGCCCCCGCGTCGACGGCGGCGCTGACGGCGCCGACGCGCGCGCGCGCCTCCTCGACGCCATCGACCGCGAGTTTCTCGCCCGCGAAGGGAGGGTCGTCGTATCCGACGGGGCCCTCGCAGGCGTGCGCGGCGGCCGGCAGCAGAAGAAGGCGCGGCGCGGGCGCGCCGACCCCCAGAGGCGCGCCGACCCCCAGCAACGCTCCGACCCCCAGCAACGCTCCGGCCCCCAGCAACGCTCCGGCCCCGCGCGGCGCGCCGCCCCCCCGCGCCGCGCCTGCGTCACCGTGTTCTCGTTCCAGGAGGAGGCCTCGCGGCTGTCCGACATCGCGTCGCGCGCCGGCGCGAGCATAAACGTGCTCGTCAACGACCCGCAGCTCGTCGTGGACCCGCGGCTGCAGCGCCTCACCGTGTACTACCGCGGGCGCGACGGCGGGCGCGACGCCGTCCTCGACGTGTTCAACCTCGCCGCCTACGAGGCCGTGCCGTTCCTCGAGGGCGCCGCGCTCGCCGCCGCCGGCTCGCCGCCCGAGGTCGCCGGCGCCAAGTACGGCACCGCGTTCGTCGCCGCACGGTTCCTGCTGCTCGAGGTGTGGACCATACAGCTGCTGTGGCGCATGGGGAAGCTGTCGCCCGAGTACGGGCGCGAGCAGAGCCGCAAGCTGCTCGCGCGGTACCGCGCGCTCGGCGACGCGCTCGACGCGCCGCGGCTCGCCTTCCCCGCCATCGAGGAGCACTTCCTGGGGCGCATCGAAAACGACGCGCTCGCCGGCAAGCGCGCCGCCCGCGACGCCGCCGGGGACGCCCGCGCCGCCCCGCGCGACGGCAAAAAGCGCCGGTGGAGGCCCGCGCCCTACTTTCCCGCGCGCGCCGCCGCCGGCGGATGCGACAGCGACGACGGCGGAGCCTAGTCGCTGTCGTAGTCTTTTTGGCCCACGCCCACCCACACCGACATCGCCGGAGTTTCGTCGCCGCAGAAACGCATGAGCACGTACGCGCCCCACCTCTCCACTGACAGCTGGCTGACCGGCACCAGCTCCCGCTCGGAAAGGCACACGTGCGCCTCTGCGCGCGCCGGGCCGTCGGCCGTGAGCACGCGCGTGCGCGGCGTGCACTGCAGCACCGCCTGCGCGCCTGCCGGCTCCGAGACTCCACTCGCGATCTCCACCACCGCCTCGAAGCCGCGGTCTACTTCTGTTACCCTGACCCAGCCCGGGTCGCTCTTGCCGTCCATCGCTAGCACGCGCGTGCCGCCGGGAACTACGTCCACCAGCGCTAGCCACTCCCCGCTGTCGCTGTCGCCCGACGGGGTCCAAACTTCGTGCCGCATCGTAGACACCCCTTCCATTGGCGGTCCGCTGTTGCCGCACGCTCCTATATGACTAATTTGCGGGCGCCACAGCGCCAGCAGGCCGCCAAAAAAACGCGGCGGGCGGGTTCGCGCACGTCAGTCCCAGTGCGCAATGCCCGCGACCTTAGTCAGGAAAGAGCGGTTGCGCACTTCGATGCAGTACATGGGCTTAGGGTTCACGCACTTCACCACGTCGCCGGCTTCGACGACACACCACGGAGACACTAGGTCTTCGGGCTGGCCAGGCGCGCCGAGCTGTTCGGGGTCGCAGCTCAGCACCGAAATGCACTCGCCGTACGGCAAGTACATACGTTCCTGAAATTTGCCGGAGCTGTCGACTATACGGTGCAAATGCCACACAGACGTTACGGCCGTCAGCACGCGCGCCCCGCCGGGCGACACCGCCACCGTGCTGTGTATGAAGTGGCGTTCCCGAAAGTGCACGCCCGTTGGAAAGTCCCACGAAAAGTTGCCCCCGTTGTCCAGTGTGGCCACCTGGTGGTTCGTCGTTACGTCTGCGATGGGCGTCCACTCGGGCTTCCGCACACCCGGCGGACGTGCCCACACTACGTGGTCGCTGGTCAAACCCATGTCGCTGCCTGCGTATACATGCGCGCAAATGGCCGCGCCGGCGCAAAAACGCGGGCGGCGGACGCGCCCACACTTCACGGTTACTTCGTCCAGAACGCACAGTCTGTGCCCGCTAGCTGAGTCAGGAAACAGCGCTTCTGAAGGTATAAGAAGTACGTGGTTATTGGCGAGTCCTTTGTGTAGAGGACAATGTTTTCGTGGAAACGCCACGGGACCACTTTGGGTCGGCCCGGCTCGCCTAGCAGTTCAGGGCGGCATCCCAGCATCGACATGCGCCCCTTCTTGACCAACACGCTTTTTACGTCCTCTAGCCCCACAAACCGCCCGTATAAATCGACGGTCCGGAACAAATGCCCTGTCGTGGTTTCTCCCACCAGAACGGGCTTTCCGTAAAGAGGATAGGCGTACACATTCACGGCGGAAGCAAATTTTCGGGAATACGCACCCGAAGGATACTCCCACGAGAACTCGCCGGCGTCGTCCAGCGTTGCCACTAAATGGTACGTCGACACGATGGGGATGGGCACCCAGCGCGGCTCCCGGTGCCACAGCCACATGAACGG
>Ga0307983_1000966_pt1 | contig 13365 bp, 14 predicted proteins | sample OrgLakmetagen991_FD_201845 | JGI IMG/M metagenome (GOLD analysis project Ga0307983, IMG submission 201845) | Saline water microbial communities from Organic Lake, Antarctica - #991 | ecosystem: Environmental > Aquatic > Non-marine Saline and Alkaline > Saline | place: Antarctica: Organic Lake... | reverse complement strand
TGGGAAGCTTTTTCTACTTCTCAGGCCTCCCGGAGGTGATCCGAACTTTTGCCAAGGAAGCGAATCACGATGATTATCTCGTGATAATTGGAGCGGGTGAGCAGGACAAAGAGCTGGAAGGTGTCGCACAGGACCTTGCCATCCAAGACAAAGTCTTGTTCACCGGTTTAGTGAGATTCGCGGACCTGCCCAGATACCTCGCTGTTGCCGATGTGGCTATTAACCCTCTAAAGCCATCGTTGGTTTCCAATACCGCCCTGCCTAATAAGGTCCTTCAATACATGGCCGCGGGTTTACCTGTCGTGAGCACACGACTGAGAGGCTTAGAGCTGACCTTTGGTAGCGACCTTTCGGGCTTAATTTTTGAAAAGGACTCATCTGACGTTGCGTCCAGTGCCCTCAGGTTGGCGCACGGAGGCGCAAATCTTGAACAGTTGGGTTTGGACAATGCCGTAAAAGTAACTGAACTATTTGCACCTGGGCTTGCGGTAAAATCTTTTGAAAAGCAACTAGCAGCGTTGCGGGAGAGGCCCAAATGAAACGCCTGATTGTTCTCGGCGCCACTGGCATGTTGGGCAGTGAAGTTGTTCGGATCGCGGAGGTAAAGAGTATTCCGGTTATTGCAATTTCCAGGGGCGCTGACTTTCCGTTCGATGCCGAATCAATGGATTTTGAGCAGGTAGCCGAAAAATTGAGCCTCTCTGAAAGCGACTGGATAGTCAATTGCATCGGGTGGATCCCTCAAAAGTCATCTGGGGACAAGAAGAAGGACAAGCGACTGGCTACTCTCCTCAACACCACACTGCCCGATCAGCTCTCGAGAGCGAAGTCGCAGTTCGGATTCAATTGGATTCAGATAGCAACGGATGGAGTTTATAAGGGTAACGCTGGAGACTACTCGGAGGCTGACCTGAAAGATGCAGAAGATATTTATGGACTGTCCAAGATTGCCGGCGAGGGGCTTTCAGGTGGCGCAATACAGATTCGCTCGTCAATTGTGGGAAGAGATGCCAGGACGACTTCTGGTCTTTATTCTTGGTTCAAGTCTGCGGCCTCTAAGGCACCAGTAAATGGGTATGTCAACCAACATTGGAATGGGGTGTCCACAACCGCGTTTGCGAAGCTTTCAACTGGGATGCTTCTGGACAACTGGACTAAGGCAATTAGTCAACATTGGATTCCAAGCAGTTCCGTCAGCAAATTTGAATTACTAGCACTCTTCGGCAAGTCATTGGGACTTAGGCCCGGCGAAGTCGTCCCCGTGCAGGCGACCGATTCTGTGAATCGAACCCTGGCCACAGAAGACCAAAGTGCCAGTGACGACCTATGGAAACTTGCAGGATATCCCACAGTTCCTTCGATTGATGATCTCTGTAAAGAGTTCATAGCTGCCGATAGAAAGCTAGGAATTACCGATGAGCAAAACTAGGGCTGTCAAAGATTCATTGGTAACAATCACCGGAGGAACCGGTTCATTTGGGTCGACTATGGCCAAACACCTGCTTCGTAGAGATGCATCAGAGGTTAAAATTTTTAGCCGCGACGAAGCAAAGCAAGATGCGATTCGGCACGCTATCGCGGACTCAAGGGTTAGGTTTTATTTGGGTAAAACTCGAGACCCAGAATCAGTTGAGCGAGTCGTGAGGTTCACGGATCTAATGTTTCACGCTGCGGCCTTGACGGAAGCTAAAACTGATCGACGATTACGGCAAAATTGGTCTGAATTTATGTATGGGTCAGGTGCCTACACTACCAGTAGTAGTTTTAGCGGTTCCTGAGCCGTCGAAACCCCCGGGCCAAAGGGGCTGCGAATGGCGTAACCACCCCAGCAATCTCAAGCAGTTTCCAACCAGTTTGGGAGAAGGGTAAGCTGCTCCTCCGGGCAACATTTAGCGACGCGAAAAGGTGCCGGACTCCTAGCCAAAAAAAGCCCAATGGACTCAAAATTACAGCCTGTAATCTATTATAAGTTACTTCAAAAAGCACCTCTGCCTCTTTCGAGGGCCAGTGTGTCAGCTCCTCGACAACCGAAGTTTGTAGCTGTCGATAGTCCCTTGAAAGCACTTCCCCATCAATTAATTTAGTTTGGTTTAGCTCATGATCAGTCCAGCTTACGCCTAGTACAGGTACTTTTAAAAAGCGCCCTAGTCTCGAGAGGCGAACCCATTGATCCAAATCACCAATGAAGGTTACATTTTCATTCCTCAACGGACCGTTTAGTCCATTAATGGCCGAAATCCGCATAAGAGTTCCCGGCCCCGGCAAGCAACGCAGCTTCCTCAGGAGGGAAACTTTGTCGTATTTTTCCGTCCATAAATTTGAGAACTTCTTCTGCGGAATTTACCAAGTTCCAATTCGGGTAAGCTGCCACCGCATCCCTGTCAACTTCGAGGGCGCATCTAAGGTGCTCTAATGAGTTTTCGTGGAGAAAATCGTCCGCGCTCAGCACGCACAAGTAAACAGGAGAGGACTTCGATTCAATTTTCGAGCTGTACCTCTTGCAGATATAGTCCACACCAGCATTGACGGCAGCGCTCTCACCTTTATTTGTCTGACTTACAACGATTAACTCATCTTGAAATCTTGCATGTCCCTGAAGAATTGCCAGTGTGCCATCAGTGGACCCGTCATTGACTACAATTACACAGTTCGCTCCGGATATAAAAGCGCTATCTACCGCCCTCAAGATAAAGCCCTCAGCATTGTATGAAGGTATAACAACGCATATCATTAAGCGCTTTTCTTTTTCACTCTGCACACCCAAATTTTCTCGAAGAACGACCCTTAAAATACTACCCGAATTGGTCAGACGTGTATGAAGAGGGATTAATTAAAAGAGCTAGTGTCAAAGCTACAAAGAACAATCCAGCCACTTAGGCTTGTAGCCTACACATCAACAAGACACAATTGAAAAGTGGAGGGACCCCGTTGACCGATAGCCAATCACCATCCTCACCAAAGATATTTATTAAGTCCGCTAGAAGGCCGTGGGCATTAGATCGATTATTGACTTCTATTTGGGAAAACGTTGATGGAATAAAGGCCGAGGACGTTGTCGTAATGGACGATAGGACTGAGTCCATTTACCTCGAGGAGCTAAAGAATCGTCACCCCGGCATAAGAATTGAAGACCTTTCCAGAGCGTCACCGAAATCGAAGTGGTTCCGGAAAGAGCCCCTCTACATAAGTGGCTGGCGACAGACAATTCAGAGAGATGCTGGAGAGTTTTTTATGTTGATTGAAGATGATTGTTGGGTGACAAGCAAACTCCCGCTAGATCAAATCATTGAGTCGATGGGATCTCAGCGGTTGGACACCGTCTCTTTTTTGGATCAGCATTTGGAGAAGTACATCCCAGTACAGGACCCTAGTCCGGGGTCCCTCCAAAGAGTAACCACCCCAGCCGCGACTCAATCTCGGAGTTCAGTCCTCCGGCGCTTCGCCTACATGGCGTTCTTGAGTCGCTCTCCTTTCGGGCGGGCGTTGGGCCTATTTTTAGTCACCACTAAGCTCCTTGAAGGCTTTGAGTGGACAAACGCGGCTGTTGCGAACACGATTTCTGGCTCAGTCTTCCGAACTAGTTGGTGGCTAAAACTTTGGGGTGATTTCCAGCACAGAGTTGATGACAACGTCCAAAACCGAATTGCTCACCGAGTTTTATTAGAACATCCACAAGTTGAGTCTCCACTTGCTCTTGCAGGTAAAATGGTGGTGAGAACGAGCTACCGTACTTCCGTTTCTGCCAGCCACAAAGGGATTAACTTCGAAATCGCCAATCGAGTCTTAAGTAATCACTGGCTTACGGGCGACATTGAAGTCGATGAGACCGGCGATTGGTCCGTTAGCCAAATCGTGAACATCCTCGAGGCCGACTCTGAGTCGAAACCTTTTGCGAATAGGTATGAAGATTGGTGTGAGGAATTCTACAAAATTCACAATTAGTGTCTTGGATAAAGCGCACATTGCCGACAGTTTATCTTGAAGATTGATCACACAATCGATTGAGGCTTGGATCGCCATAAACGCTAACTTGATGAGAAACCCAACTCTCCAGAATAGGCTTCACTGGTATGCAAATGGATGAAATGAAGTCCTTCAAAGAGGCGCTTATGTTTTCAAGAATTTCACTACAGCGGTGATGGAGAGGCACAAAATGACGAGGCTCATAGTTCTCGGAGCATCCGGCATGGTGGGCAGTGAGGTTGTGAGGTTGTGAGGATAGCAAAGCAGAAGGGCATCGAGGTAATCAGTATATCCAGGGGTTCCGAGGTAGCCTTCGATGCTCAATCCTTAAGTTTTGAACTGATAGCAGAACAGCTCCGACTGTCAGAAAGGGACTGGTTAGTCAACTGCGTGGACTGGATTCCTCAAAAATCATCCGGGAATCAGGAAGAGGAACAACGTCTCGCAACACTCATAAAAACATCCCTTCCAAATCAGCTATCGCTAGCAAAACTAAGATTTGGATTTAACTGAATTCAAATAGCAGCCGATGGCTTATACAACGGCAAGATTGGAGAGTACTCTGAGTTTCACCCAAGGGACGCAGAATACATTTACGGAATGTCTAAGATTGCGGGTAAGGCTCTTTCGGTTGGCGCGATCCAGATCCGCTCCTCGATTGTAGGAAGGGATGCAATGACAACTTCTGGTCTCTACTCTTGGTTCAAATCTGCATCCTTAGAGGGTCCAGTCGATGGATTCGCGAATCATCTGTGGAATGGAGTGTCCACAACCGCTTTTGCAAGACTCTCGGCTGGAATGCTTCTCAATAATTGGACAAAAGTCACAGACCAACATTGGCTGCTCACGGACACCATTAGGAAATTGACTTGTTACCGCTCTTTGGAAAGTCCTTAGGGGGGCGAAGTCATCCCCGTAAATGCCTCCCAGTCCGGGAACAAAATATTGGCCGCTAACTTCCCCTACGCCAGTGAAGACCTTTGGGAGTTAGCCGGGTATTCACGGATGCCTTCGATACCTGAACTCCGCCATGAATTTACGGACATAGATAGAAGACTAAGCTTGAGTCATGAGTCAGAGTAGGGGAGTCAAAGATGCAATTGTCACAATAACTGGAGGTACGGGCTCGTTCGGCTCAACGATGGCAAAGCACTTACTTTGTCGGGATGTTGGCGAGGTGAGAATATTTAGCCGAGACGAAGCTAAACAGGATGCAATGCGTCATGCAATTGATGACGACCGGGTCCGCTTCTTTATCGGCGACACAAGAGATATCGATTCAGTAAATGGCGTCGTCCGTGGTTCAGATTTGATTTTTCACGCTGCTGCACTGAAACAAGTCCCCTCGGCGGAGTTCTTTCCTCTTGAGGTCGTGAAAACCAACGTAAACGGCTCTGCCAATGTTCTGAGGGCAGCCATTGCAAACGATGTAAAGGGTGTCGTGTGCCTAAGTACTGACAAAGCTGTTTATCCAATAAATGCCATGGGCATGACCAAGGCCCTAATGGAAAAGACCGCCCAAGCCTTTGCACGAGATAGCATTAAGTCTGGTACCACTATCTCTGTTACCCGCTACGGAAACGTTATGTATTCACGTGGTTCGGTAATTCCACTTTTCATCTCCCAGATTCGGTCAGGTAAACCAATAACAATTACCGATCCAACAATGACAAGGTTTCTGATGTCATTGGCGGAGTCTGTTGACCTTGTTGAATACGCATTTGAGCACGCTCAGTCTGGGGACCTATTTGTTCGCAAGGCTCCCGCCTCAACCATTGAGGTTCTAGCTCAAGCTCTGATTGAACTGTTCGGCAACTCCTCGAATGAGATTCGCCAGATTGGCTTCCGTCATGGAGAAAAGCTCTATGAGTCCCTTCTTGGAACTGAGGAGCGCGCTAAGGCTGAGGACCTGGGTGGCTACTTCCGAGTGCCACTTGACTCAAGAGACCTGAACTATTCGGTTTACTTTGAAGAAGGTGAGGAGCGACCCGATGCGCTTGAGTCCTACACGTCTCACAACACCGAGCGGCTGGATGTCGAAGCAACCAAACAGCTGCTCCTGACTATCCCAGAGCTGCGACAGGAGATAAGGCTTTGAAGAAACTTAAAGTTGTCACAATCGTTGGAACTAGACCTGAAATCATTCGCCTTTCAAGGCTTATTCCTAAACTAGATAAATACACCGACCACGTCCTCGTCCACACCGGCCAAAACAGCGACCCAAAGCTCAACGAAGTCTTTTTCGAGGACCTAGAACTGCGACAGCCTGACTATTTTCTAAACGTTGATACTTCGTCAATGGGCTCGGTCATGGGAGATGTTCTAAAAAAATCTGAAGAGGTTTTTCTCAAGGAAAAACCCGATGCTGTAATTATCTTGGGAGACACCAACTCTTCCATTGCTGCCATCGTGGCAGAGCGAATGCACATTCCCGTTTATCACATGGAGGCAGGCAACCGTTCTTTTGATAACAACGTGCCGGAGGAGCTCAACCGCAAGATGGTTGACCATATCGCTAGCTTCAATCTTCCATACAACGACTACTCAATGAGAAATCTTCTGGCCGAGGGCATTCACCCGCGCTTTATCCAGAAAACCGGCTCTCCGATCCGCGAGATTTACGAGCATTACAAGGACAAAATCCAATCATCTACTGTTGTTGAAGATCTGGGACTAGAGCCCGGATGCTACTTTCTAGTCTCCGTTCATAGGCAAGAGAACGTGGATATGCCTGACAGGCTCGAAAAAGTGCTGGACTGCCTGCTTGCAGTCCGTGAGATGTGGAATTTGCCAGTGATGGTGTCTACTCACCCACGAACCAGAATCAGGCTAGAGGCGCTTTCGAGAAACCATCAAGAGGGTATTACTTTCCACGAACCCTTTGGCTATCTTGACTACAATAAATTACAGATTGAAGCAAAGTGCGTTATTTCAGATTCTGGGACAATCAGCGAGGAAGCGCATGTTCTAGGCTTCAGAGGTTTGAGCCTTAGGGACTCCACTGAGAGACCCGAGGCTCTTGAGGCGGGAACGGTTATTCTGACAGGGCTCAACTCTCACATCCTGATACAGGGAATCGAGATGGTGCAACACACTGACATCTCTCAAAGAACTCCCGATGGTTACGACGCTGAGGACTTCTCAATGGCGGTGATCAAGTTTCTTTTATCAACCGCAAAAAAAGTCCACACCTGGAGGGGTATTCGAAGATCAACGTCAGCCAACAAAGCAGGTTGAAACGTTATTCTTGGGATGCAAGTTAACGTCAGTACGAATTCAAAAGACCTGAGTCCAATCTTCACATGTAAGCGCTAAACAAGATTTGGGAATAATGAAAACTATATGTCTAATGTCCTACTGGAGCGACCAAGAGCCGAATGTATGCGCCGAATGGACCTCCGACAAAATCTCCGCGTTTAGAAAACTAGGCCACAGCGTAATCCTCATAACATCACCGTCAAGCACTCTCATTGATTCAACCAACCTTGAAGTCCGAAGAGTAGGGACACGCTTATCATTGCAGACTTGGATTGCCGAAGCGGATGCCATGCCCCGAGATAATTTGAGCCGAGGTCCGAAGGCGCCATTCGTCACCAAAACCTTGGGCAGGGCCCTCGATAGTATTTTTAAAAAGCTAGCGGGAAATGAGTCTCACGGAAAATGGTTCTGGTCGTTCAGTGCCGCCATCGAACTACTAAAAGTCGCGAGGCAAAAAGACCTAGACCTGACCTTCGTCACAGGTGGTCCGTCAGGGGCCCATTTTGGAGCATGGATGGCTCACCGGTTTATTACCAGCCCGCTAGTCCTCGAATTTCAGGACCCTTTTATCGGATCCCAGTTTGTTGCATCTAACCGCGCGTTTGCGGTTCTAGATAAAGTGGAAAATGCTTTTGTGAAGCGAGCCGATTTGGTCATAACCACATCTAAGGGGTCACTCAAGAATTTGGTTGAAAAGTATCCTGAACAGAGTGAAAAACTTAGGAACATCTATCCAGGTGGTGGTCAGATTGTCACCCATGAAGAAAAAGGAAAGCCGGTCGGAAACTGCAGCCCACGCCGACTAGTGCACCTGGGAACACTTTATGCCTCGCGTGACTTTGATTTCTTAATTGAAGCACTCCCACAGGCTGTCACAGGAGCGAAATCAATAGACAACTATGAAATCTTGAACTTGGGTTACGTGGAACCGGAACTCGCAAATAGGTATGAAAACATTTCGAATGTCAAACTTTTGCCAGGAATGCCGAGGAAGCAAGCCCTGGAATTCGCCGGATCTCTCGATGGGTTGTTACTTATCCAGCACAATGACTCTAGAAGTGATGAGACTGTGCCGTTCAAGATTTACGATTACTTAAACTCTATGAGGCCTATTTTTGCCTTGATTCGGAATCCTGAACTTGAACATCTACTGGAACAAGATGGTTGTTTTGTTGCTCGACTCGGGGACCTTCGGGAAAAACAGATTGAGGCATTTTCACGTTATCTCAACCGAATCGAATCGGCGAGACCAATCAGAAGGCCCCAGCTGACCACCGCAAAACAGCTAGAAGAAGTATTCAGGCAGTTTGGGTAGTAGGCACATCTGTCACGGAGGCCGCTTGCTGGCCGAAATGCAATTAGGCGAGCGAAAAGAGGCTGGCTTTCAAATTCATATTTGCACATTATTAGTAGGTTAGCCGGGGTCGCCTAAATTTGGAAAATTTGGAACCCACATCCATAAGTTGTAAATAGCAGGACTCCTCTAATTAATTGGAGTCTATTTCTGATTTGCAATTTGAACCACCACCAACCGCCCGTGGGCGTTGTGGTTGAGGATCAGAGATTCATTGAAGGAGAAGGCCAGCTGAGTCTTTAACCATATGTAGCAGATACGAAATCTGCCAAAATGTTTATATCTCTACAGATTTCACAAACTTCTGAAGAGCTCCTTGCAAAAAATCAAACTCATTCGCCATCTCATAGTAATGGTTCCCGATGAGCAGACCATTGTCATGGACTTGGTCCGCATTTGGAAGACCTGGGAGTGGAGCGTGCTTTAGATGTCTCATGACAGGGTTCCTGGTGAAGTTTCCTCCAACGATTGGCCGCGAGGCAATTCCGTAAGCTGTTAGAACTTCAACAAGTAATGGCCTTTGGCTCAAGGCTCCATTTGTCAAAATCTATGAAAAGCCAAACCAAGAACTCGCCCCTACTTCGAGCTGTGTTTTGACCATTTGAAATTCTTCCATTAGCGCCGCAAATTTTTTATAGTTATTTCTGCGCCCCTCGTAATGAAGTGAACCCCAGAAGTTGAAGTTCTAATCCGGAGCCAGGGACAGGCTATCAAGGGACTGAGTCCGGTACTGAACCGGGCTCAGTCCCTTCAGCTTTAACTTGATGCGATCGTTGTTAAACCAGTTGAGATAACCATCGAGTTCAGTTTTGAACTGGCTGATGCTGGTGAAGGTTTGTTGCCGGAGGAACTCTTCTTTGAAGCGACCAAAGAAATTTTCAGCAACAGCGTTGTCTAGGCAGTTGCCTTTTCGTGACATCGATTGAACAAAACCACGTTTAGCTAAGGCTTTTTGATAACTGAGATGGCGATAATGCCAACCTTGATCTGAATGAATTATGGGTCTTTGTCCGGCGTCAAGTTTCAAAAATGCTTTGTCCAGCATGTTTGTGACCAGGGCAAGAACCGGTGATGGAGCAAGCTCGTAGGAGATAACCTCACCGTTGAACAAATCAATCACTGGTGACAAATATTGCTTCTGACCTAACACCTTGAACTCTGTGACATCAGTGGCCCATTTTTGGTTTGGTCCAGAAGATCTAAAGTCACGTTTCAATACATTTGCCGCTGCCAACCCAACAGAACCTTTATAGGAAACATGCTTTTTTCTCTGATCAAACAGACTCTGCCTTCTTCGCGCATTAACTTCAACACAGTTTTACCGCTCAAACCAAAACCGTATTTGGTCTTTAGGACTGCGTGGATGCGTCTGTAACCGTAAGAACGATAAGCCTTATCTAACACCTCACGAAGCACCGGTCGAATGTTGGCTTAAGGATCGGGTCTGGCTTGTTTGGATGGATGATAGTAAAACGTGCTTGGTACGAGCCCGACAACTAGACAAAGCTTAGAAACTGGGTATTTATGCTCTAATGAGGTCACTGCCCGCGCTTTTTGTTCAACGCTTTTTGTTCGTCCATTAGAGCGTGGAATTTTTTTTGGACAGCGTTCTCCATTTCCAAATGGTAAATACGCTCTTCCAAGGATTGGCTTGAGGGATCTTTACCCCTGAGTTTTCGACCCCTTGGTTTGTCAACTAAACCCAAAACACCATCGGCTCGATAGGCAGCAATGCGGGTTTCGGTTTGATTCTTCACCCTTTTGTCCATGAACTTCACCCTTCATTTAGTGCTCTCTATTGAGGCTCCAACTTCTGGGGTTCACTTCAGAGTGCAAATCAGTAATTCTTAACTCTCTACAAATGAGCCTACTGCAACAGGGGAGCAGTCACTTGGAGGGAAGCCACACAGAGACTGCGGGTGCCAGAAGCTTATTCCAAAGCTTGATGAATACACCGACCACATCTTTGTCCACACTGGCCAAAACAGCGACCCAAAGCTCAACGAAGTTTTCTTTGAAGACCTAGAACTGCGACAGCCTGACTATTTCCTAAGCGTTGATACTTCGTCAATGGGCTCGGTCATGGGAGATGTTCTAAAAAAAACTGAGGAGGTTTTTCTAAAAGAAAAACCTGAAGCAGTCATGATCCTGGGCGACACCAACTCCGCCATCACGGCCGTTGTTGCAGAGCGAATGCACATTCCCGTATGTCACATGGAGGCAGGTAACCGCTCCTTTGACAACAATGTTCCTGAGGAACTGAACCGCAAGATGGTCGACCATGTTGCGAGCTTCAATCTTCCATACAATGACTACTCAATGAGGAATCTTCTGGCGGAGGGCATTCACCCAAGATTTATCCAAAAAACTGGCTCTCCGATCCGAGAAATATACGAGCACTACAAGGACAGGATTGCTGCCTCTACTGCCGTCGCAGACCTGGGGCTAAGTCCCGGCGGCTACTTTCTCGTCTCGGTACATAGACAGGAAAACGTAGATTTGCCCGAGAGGCTTGAAAAAGTACTCGACTGCCTTGTTGCTGTTCGTGAGAAGTGGAACATGCCGGTAATGGTGTCGACCCACCCAAGAACCAGAGTTCGTCTCGAGGCGCTTGCAAGAAAAGACCTTGAGGGTATTACCTTTCACGAACCATTCGGTTACCTGAACTACAACAAGCTTCAGTTAGAGGCGAGGTGCGTGATCTCGGACTCTGGCACAATCAGCGAGGAGTCAACAATTGCAGGCTTCAGAGCGGTGAGCTTAAGAGACTCCATCGAAAGGCCTGAGGCCCTCGAGTCGAGTTCTATGATTCTCACTGGCGTCGACCCGGCGACATTGCTTCAGGCCATCGAAATTGAGACAACCCTTAGGCCCACGACTTTGATTCCTGAAGGCTATGAGACTTTTGAGTTCTCGAACCGAGTTCTTAAGTTCCTTATGTCCACGGCAGGCAAGCACAAAACCTGGAAAGGGTTGCGGGCCTAGGCCCTGGCAATTGGACAAACCTACTTGTGAAACTCTCTTAGTGCGCTTTCCAGCAGATTAAATTCCTCAATCATCTCGTAGTGGTGATTACCGATAAAGAGACCGTTTTCGTGCACCTGATCCGCGTTGGGAAGGTCTGGGAGTGGAGTGTGATTGAGGTGCCGCATTACTGGGTTTCTCGTGAAGTTACCTGCCACAATTGGTCTCGATGCAATTCCGTACTTTGAGAGAATCTCAACTAGCTCTGACCTTCGGCCGGAAAGAGTCTCGGTCAGAATCAGTGAGAACCCAAACCAGGAACTCTCGCCAATCTCGACCTGGGTCTCGACCATGGGAAATTGCTCCATAAGAGCAGCAAAAGTTTTGTGGTTTTTCCGTCGGCCTTGGATGATCCCCGGAACCTTTTTCAGCTGTTCAGAGCCGATTGCGCCCTCGAGCTCTAGAGGTCTCAAATTGTAGCCGGGTAGGACGAAACGAAATAGGTCATCGAACTTATTTCCGGACTTGTTCAATACGTGATTCTTGTCCGGTAACTCTCTGGTCCAACCGTGGGCTCTAAGGCTTGTCATTACCTGCGAAAGTTCAAGGTTGCTTGTTACCGACATCCCACCCTCCATGGTCGAGATATGGTGGCTAAAGAAAGAACTAAAGGTACCGATGTCCCCGAAAGTTCAGGTCGTCTTGCCGTTCAGCTTCGCACCTAGGGACTCACAATTATCTTCAATCAAGAATATTTTGTTGGCGTCTGCAAGTTCTCTGAGTCGGTCTAGCTCAGAGGGGTTACCGAGGAGGTTAACCGCGACAATTCCGGCAGTTTTACTGGTGATTACTGCTTCGACAGTCGATGCCGACGCGTTTAGGGTGCCCAGGTCTATGTCCACAAATTTTAGCGTGTAGCCCATTTGTGTAATCGGGTAATAGGTTGTGCTCCATGAAACTGCCGAGACAATAACCTCGTTCCTTGTTGTGTCCTCACCGAAAGATGAATACCTGATCGCCCCTAGGGCCAACAAGTTCGCTGAGCTCCCAGAGTTGGACATAACAGCATGCGACGTGCCAAAAAGGTCAGCGAACTCAGACTCGTAACTTCGAACCCGCGTTCCCATCGTGAAATTACGAGACTGGATGACCTCTTGCATTGCATTGATTTCGGCTTCGTCCCACGTGGTTGTGGCGAGAGGATATTTAGAGCCTTGCATCTTTGTCCTGACTTTCTAGAAACCATGTGTACGTCTTTTGAAGCCCTGCGACTAAATCCGTCTGAGGATCCCAGTAATTATTGTTTCTTGCCTTGGACGAGTCCATCAGCTTGGCCTTCATTCCCTCTGGCTTTGACAGGTCGTGTAAGAGTTTAACCTCGAATTCAATGGCCTCCATGGCCGCTAAGTAGAACTCATCCACCGAGTGATCCAATCCGATACCGAGATTTAGAATTCCTGGTAAGTTGGCCACCTCGCCGACCGAAGCAGCCACCCAAGAGGCGAGGTCCTCTACGTAAATAAACTCTCGTCGAGCGGTGCCTGGCCCCCAAACTTCGATCTCAGACGCACCTGTTACCTTCGCCTCGTGCACTTTACGAATCACGGACGCAAGCAAGTGGCTAGAGCCGGGATTGAAGTTATCCCCAGGCCCATAAAGGTTAGAGGGAATTATCGTGCGGTAATTGAGGCCAAAAGACTCAGAGGCGTAATCACATAATTTGCTACCCGCTATTTTAGCAATCGCATAACCCTCATTGGTTGGCTCAAGCGGTGCCGCCAGAATGTCAGTTTCGACAAGGGGTTGGCGATAATCTTTCGGGTACA
>Ga0307983_1000963_pt1 | contig 13413 bp, 10 predicted proteins | sample OrgLakmetagen991_FD_201845 | JGI IMG/M metagenome (GOLD analysis project Ga0307983, IMG submission 201845) | Saline water microbial communities from Organic Lake, Antarctica - #991 | ecosystem: Environmental > Aquatic > Non-marine Saline and Alkaline > Saline | place: Antarctica: Organic Lake... | reverse complement strand
TTTAGAGTTATCCACAGGCCATTTTCCTTCCTAAAACCCCGAATCTTGACTTCCTTCCTGATACCCCGAATGATCACCTTATGAACATTCCTGATACCCCGAATCCGAATCTTATGCCTGTCCGCCATCCGCAAGGTGATCTTTTCATCTGCGATGTGGCTGATGCTGTTCTGAAAGATGTTATCGACCAGCTAGAATACCCCTTCTACTCGTTGAGCAAGAAGCCCGAAACAACTGTGCGCCGCTATGAGCACAACGGCAACTGGGTCGAGGTCGTGCCAAGTGTGAAGGGCATGGCCACGATCTATGATAAGGATATCCTGATCTACGCCATTTCGCAGATCATGGCCAAGCTGAACAGGAATGAGCCTGTCGCGCGGCGTGTGCGCATTAACACCCGAGAGTTGCTGCAATTTACGAATAGAGGCACAGGCGGGAAGGACTATCAGGCGATTTGTGAATCGCTTGAGCGGCTGGACGGTACGCGGATCAGGACAAACATTCGGCGCGGCGATGAAGAACATTTCAACGCTTTTGGTCTTGTGGAATCTGCATCGGTAGCACGCCAATTTGGGTTAGATGGTCGTTTGCTTTGGGCAGAACTCACGCTATCGGATTGGGTGTTTGATGCCATTCGAGCGAAGCAAGTTTTAACCCTGCATCCAGACTATTTTCGGCTTCGCAAACCCATTGAACGGCGGGTGTATGAGCTTGCAAGGAAACATTGCGGGCAAGATGCAAGCAAAGTATTGAATGTCTCAACATTGTACAGAAAATCAGGGTCTAAAGGCCATATCGACAAATTTAGGTATGTTCTCAAAGGGCTTGCCGATAGCGATCACCTGCCCGACTATGCTCTTGAGTACGATCAGGGTAAGGATCAGATCACCTTCCTGAACAGGAATACCATGCCGCTTGAACGGGAAAAGCCAGATCAGGACGCAAGCTCGATCTTGGCGCGGCTGTCCCCTGACGTTCGAGAAAAGGCGCGCCATGTCGCGCCCGGCTGGGACGTTGACTATCTAAAGGGCTGCTTTGCCTCTTGGTGGTTTAAGCTAGGCAAGTTTGAGACCGGCAATGCGGACGCGCTGTTCCTGAAATTTTGCCGCACATGGTACGAACGGAACGGAGCGCCATAACCCCTACCCTTTTGCGATTGGTGACTTCCTGTGTCGCTCGAAAAGCATGTTGAGAGCTTCGGCCAGAAGATCGTTTTGCGAACGGTCTTCCTCGGCAGCTAGGACGGCAAGCTGCTGGCGCACGGCGGGGTCATAGTATCCGGTGATGGCCTTCTTGCCGCGTCTGCTGGGTGCAGTGTAGGCGGATGGGTCTAAGTCGGGCGGCGGCGCTGTCCTGACTTGCAAGGGTGTGGCGTTTTGTGGCGCAGCCTGCGGCTCGGCCTTTGCTGATGATTTTTTTGGTTCATCGGTGCCTAGTGTTTTAAGCCCTTGCGAGAATCTGCTGGTCATGGCCTGCCCCCTCTTGTGCTATCATGTTAACATGTTGACATGCCCACATATAGAGGCTTTCAATTTCTGCGGCGGCTTTTCCGCCCGGCTCAAACTCTTGCGCGGTCTGACCGGTGATTAATGATCGGTCAAAAGCGATACGGTAGCCAAGCCGAACGGGCGCAACGGCCAAACCAATATCAGTCTCTATCGTTTCGGCGGCTTCGTCTGCCACAGTCCCTTGATGTGGCACACCGTTCAAAACGACAAAGGACGGAACTTTTACCAATTTCAAAAGATCGGCGGTGCGGCGCATGGCGCGCAAGTCCATAATTTTTGGCTGACAGGGCACAAGAACAAGATCGGATATGCGGGCGGCTGCAAGGGCGGTTGCTTCGGTGTGCGGTGCCGTGTCCAGAACGATCACATCGGTGTCGATCTCACGGGCTTGTTCTATGGTTTTTTCAAGCCGTGCTGGCTGGATCGAGCGCACCGGTGGAAATTCGATTGCCCGCGAGTCGAACCACTCACTTGCGCTTGATTGGGGGTCCAAGTCCAAGATGATCGTGTTCTTGCCGTGAAGGTAGAAGGCGGTCGCAAGATTGAGGGCGAGGGTCGTTTTCCCCACGCCTCCCTTTTGGTTGATGATTGATATGATTTTCATGACTGCTGCCTCGTCTGATTATTATCGTTGCGTGAAATGCTAACATGTTTTCATGTCGTCATAAAGACATTCCAACATGTCTGCATGTTAACATGTCCACATGCAAAACCGTCTCATGCGTTCCGCCTGCTTGGGTGGTGTGCGTCTTGGTCACTTTGGCATGTCGGGGTCTGTTCCGGCTGAGGGCAGGATGACACCTTAAGGGCCTCGGTCCCATTTTTCTTCCCCATTTTGATATCTGTGGCCACCTTCGTGCCGGTTGCTTTCGTGCTATGCGCGTTTGGTGGCTGTGCAGGTGGCAGGTGGCAAGAAATAGGGGTGATTACTTCACATGCCGAGGGTGCGATGGCCGCTGTTCTCAGCGGGCCATCAAGGTCTTTTGCCACCGATATTCGCCGGTGAGCAAGATGTGGGCCCACCCGAGCGGCGAAATGTGGGCCAGAAGATTGGGCGCACAATCCAGGCCGCCCCGGCGGCGAGCAGAAACGGCCTGACCGAGGTGCTTGGTGTTCCAGTAGATTATGATGGCTGCGAGCAGGTTGAGTCCTGCCATGCGGTAGTGCTGGCCCTCGGCAGTGCGATCACGGATTTCGCCCTGACGCCCGATGCGCAGGGCGTTTTTCAAGGCGTGGTGCGCCTCCCCCTTGTTCAGCCCAACCTGAGCGCGGCGCTGCATGTCGGCGTCGAGTAGCCACTCAATGACGAACAGCGTGCGCTCAATGCGGCCGATCTCACGCAGTGCCACGGCCAACTCATGCTGGCGGGGATAGGCCGCAAATTTCTTCAGCAGCTGACTGGGCGGCATGACGCCGGTCGCCATGGTGGCCACAGAGCGCAGGACGCCTGGCCAGTTCTGGACGATGACGCCTTCGCGGATTTTCCCACCGATCAAACCGCGCAACTCGTTCGGCGCGGCGGCGGGGTCGAAAAGATGGAGCCGCGTTGACGGTAGATCCCGGATGCGCGGAATGAACCGATAGGACAGCAGCGCGGTGACGGCAAAGACCTGGTCTGTAAAGCCGCCGGTGTCGGCGTACTGCTCTGTGATCTTTCGCCCGGCCTCATTCATCAGCAGCCCATCGAGGATGTAAGGCGCTTCGCTCACGGTGGCCGGGATGGTCTGGGTCGCAAAGGGGCCGAACCGGTCGGAGACATGGGTATAGGCCTTGAGCCCGGGCTCGGAGCCATATTTGGCGTTGATGAGGTTCATGGCTTCGCCTTGTCGGGCCGCCGGGAAGAATTGCCCGTCACTGGACGCAGTTACGCCCCCGCCCCAGAACTGGGCCATAGGCAGACGGGCTTGCGCCTCGATCACCATGGCGAGGGCCTGGTTCATGGCGTCGCTCTCTATATGCCATCGCGACAGACGGGAGAGTTGGAAGTAATCATGTGTGCTGGTCGCCTCGGCCATCTTGCTGAGACCGAGGTTCAGGCCTTCAGCCAACAGCACGGTCAGCATCCCGATCTGGTCCTTGCAGGCTGCGCCGGTATGCAGATGCGTGAAGGTTTCCGTGAAGCCGATATCCGCATCGACCTCCTGGAGCAGTTCCGTGATCCGTATGGCAGGCAACCGATCGTAGAGATCGAGCACCAGCTCGTCCGTCTCTTGCGGCACCGCCGCGCTCAGGCGGTCGATCTTCAAGACGCCGTTCTCGATCGACCCGCCCGGTATCGCTCCTGCACGAGCTGCCTTGGCCAGTCGTGCCAGCCCTTCCTTCATGCGTGCCTTGCGATCAGCAAGCCAGGTCTCCGGGTCGAGCGGAACCGTCAGCCTTGGGGTTGCTTGCGCTGCATCAGCAGGCACGAGAGCCTGCTTCAGGTCGGCATAGCGCCGGGAGTGGGCGAGCCAGATGTCGCCCGAGCGGAACGCCTCCCGCAGATGAAACAGCACGGCCACTTCCCAGAGCCGATGGCTGTCACCTTCCTCAGCGTTCAGATGGCGGTGCCATTTCGAGCCTCTTCGGAGGAAGCCAACCGGCCGTGTCTCGGCCTTTTGATCGTCTGCGATCAACACAGTCGCCTGCAGCAAGGGGGCCGCTGCACTCGCCGCCTTGATGTCAAGAACGCGCAGCATGCGCGGGGCATAGCGCCGGAACCGGTGATAGCCTTGGCCAACGTGGGCCAGAGGGTCAGCGGCCATCGTGTCCGTCAACTCGGCGGCGGTGGCGACCAGCCCTTCGAGCCGATCCCAACCGCAGGCAACCTCCGTCGCGTGATCCAAGGAGGCCCCATCACCCTTGGCATCCAGCAGGGCCGACCCGAGGGATTTGAAGGCGCGCAGGGTGTCCTGTACCGCTGTCTTTGCGTCGGCGATTTGGGCGTCACAAAGCTTCTTCGCACCCTGCCAGGTCTTGCCGACGATGCGGTCATGGGTCTCGACCACCGCGTCGGAGATCGCAGCGCACCACTCGACGGCACAAACCGCGAGAATGGCCAAGCGGCGATCACTGCTGATGTCGCGTAAGCCATCGGCAAAGTAGCGTTCGCCCTGGCGGCGCAGGCGTGTCACCCGATGGGGTGGAATGCCCGCGAGGATGTCCGGTGACAGGTTCAGGTCCCGCAGAAATTCCAGCCGGTCGAGGAGGCGGCCAACATCGGCTGAGTTCCGGCCAACCTCGAATTGACGCAGCCAGACGAAACGGCTGACCTTGCCATTGACCAACTCCGTAAGCAGGCTGTCCAAGCGGGTCTTTGTATCGTCATCCAGCCGGGCCACGATGGCACTGTCGACCCCGCGTTCCGCCGCCACGAGCGCATCCGCGCAGAGGCGCTCGATCACGGACACGCCCGGCAGGATCGTCTCGGTGCGGCGGCACTCTTCGACGAAGCGTCGGGCCATGTCATAATTGGAGTACGCCGTCTCCGCCTCTCCCGCCAGCCAAGCTTTCAGCTCCCGGGCTCGACGCCCGGAGAACATCTTGAAGCCGTAGAGTAGACGAATGGCATGGAGGTGTTGTTGCCGGGTCTGACGACGGGCGGCATAAGGCAGAAGCTCATCCGCCGTCATGCCCAACTGTGCTCCGATGAACCGGACAACCGGCTCGGGGATCACCTCGCCGGTCGAGAGAAGGCGGCCCGGGTGTCGCAGAGCGCAAAGTTGCAGGGCGAAGCCGAAGCGGTTCTCCGGACGCCTGCGTTCATTGATGTGTTCGAGGTCATCATCGGACAAGGTGTAGTGATAGAGGATGCTTTGTTCATCTGTAGGTAGGTCGAGCAAGGCCGCACGTTGGCGGGCGGTCAAAATTTGGCGTCTTGGCATTGAGGACTGTCCTTGTTAATCAATAGTCTGTTCAGGACAAAATCCGCACCAGCAAAATCAACGGCTTGCAAGGCCAAAATCCAAGGGGGTTCAACTGGGACAGCGCGCAGCTATTTACACCAGGGTCTCCACCTCTGATCAGTCCTGCGAGCGACAAGTCGCGGAGCTCACCGCTTTTGCAGAGCGCGGCGGTTATGACGTTGTCGCAGTGTTCAAGGAGACTGCCTCCGGGGCCTCATCCAATCGCGCCGCCCGCAACCGGGTGCTTGATCTGGCACAGGCCCGGCAACTCGATGCCATCCTGGTCAGCGAACTCTCACGGTGGGGGCGCTCCACCCAAGACTTGCTCGATACCCTCAACAGACTCGCAGGCTGGAAAGTCTCTGTCGTGGCTATGAACGGCATGACCTTTGAACTCGACACGCCACACGGACGTATGATGGCCACGATGCTGGCTGGGATCGCCCAGTTTGAACGCGATCTGCTCAGCGAGCGAGTGAAATCGGGGCTGGCCGCCGCACGGGCGCGGGGCAAAAAGCTCGGTCGTCAGCCGGGGCAGCGCCCAAAGTCCGATAAGTTCGCGCCAAAGGTCCTTCAGGCCGTCGCAGAAGGCCGATCATACCGATGGATCGCGCGGGACCTTGGCATCTCCAAAAACACCGTCACCGACATCGTCAAGCGGCACAGGGAGAACGCTTAGGGTGTCATCCTGCCCCCTACCGGAATCGACCCCCACACGCCCCTGCCCTTCTGGCACCAGTAACGTAGCGGTGGTGCAGGGGTGTCCCCTGCGCGGGGAATGGAACAAGGCCCCTTTTCCGTCCAGTCGGCCCGCGTGCGGCGGGATCGAGTTCTGGATATTTGGCTGGCAGCGGGATGATGCTGATATTGTCGGGTATGACGAATGCTCCGGTCATATGCCATCTGAAGACAGCTCTTGGCCAGAAGATATTTGAGCCGCGCGGAGTTGACGGGTAAAGCGTGACGTGCTCCGAGGCTTTCAGCCATGTTTTTAAGAAGGAACCCACGAATGACGAATGCGCCCAGCTTGTCCGATGCTGAGATAGACGAGATCAACGACTTCCTCGCGCGAGTCGATGGCGGCGCTATTCCGGACGCGGAAGCTTTGGACGGGTTCTTTGTCGCCTTGGCCTGTACCATCGATATGGTTGTGCCGAGTGAATACATGGAGATGATCCAAGAGGGCGCAACGTCTGACGGGGATCTGGTTCTCGAGGACATGACCGAAGCGCGGCGCTTTATGGAATTGATCACACAGCACTCCAACCACGTGAACGCCAAACTGGAAACCTCGACCCGGACTTTGAAATCCAACCCCGAGTCGCTGGTGGAAGCAGATATCTTCGAGCCCCTTCTCCTTCCTGACACGAATGGCGACGTTTTGGGAAACAACTGGGCGAACGGGTTTTTGCACGGCACCAAGCTTCGCCAGTCTCAATGGGCAGACCTGGCGCAGGACGAGGATCATGGTGGCCCCATGATACCCATCTGGGCGCTAGCTTACGAGAACCACCCCGACCCCGAAATGCGACCTTACACGGAGCCGATGTCCAGCGAGAGACGAGAACACCTTTTGGCTGGCATTATGGCGTCCGCGATACAACTGCACAGTCATTTTCACGAGCGTCGGCAAACTGAGCCAGATTTGGGAAGGGGAACCTTCACACGATCAGCGCAGAAAACGGGTCGAAACGAGCCCTGCCCCTGCGGCTCCGGCAAGAAGTTCAAACAATGCTGTGGGCGTCAACGGCTTCTGCACTGAATAAGCTTTTTCTGCCCTGATTTTTTGGGTGAATTCTGGAGTGCCGGGGCAACCGCCCTGCCCCCTTTATCCGCTCTGGCGGGAGCGAGATGTGTGATAACGCTTCCTCCGTACATCCTAGGATCCTATAAGCCTAAACAACTATAATCCTATACTTCTATATTTTTCCATAACGCTCCTGAAGCAACTCCAAGGCTTCCGCCAGCAGGTCCGGCACCTTCTTTCGGGTTCGGATCGCGAGCATTTCGTAGCCATCGGCAACACCACGCGTGACCCGCTTGTTAAATTGCACCTTCTCGCCTTCGGCAACTTGGGTGAACTTCTCTCCCCTGCCCTGCTCAGGCTTTACCTGGGCTTCTTTCGGGGTTTCCGTCGCCACCTCAGACCGGCGGCGCGGCGGTTCTGCGATTTTTAGACCCTTTGCCACTATGCCACCTCCTTCGTCTTCATGAGCCGGTCGACGATCTCTTGGGCAACGTCAATCACCTTCTCCTTGACCTTCGGAAACGGCACTTCCGAAGCTGCACGACCTTCGGCATGGCCCTGCCGGATCGAGGCAAGTTCGGGAAAGACTGGCGCGATCACGTTCATTCGCGCTTTTTGCATGTATTTGCGAGCGGCGCGGTCTTCGGCCTCCGAACCCTTGGCGCGGCAGAACACGAACAGGATGCGGTCGGCAGGGACGCCGCTTTCCTCCAGCTCATAAGCCGCCTCGACTTGCGGCTCCATGTCGTCGAGGCTGTAGCCGGTCGGCAGGATCACCAGATCGCTGGCCTTCGCCATCTGACGCCCGCCCTGCTCAGCATGAGCCGGGCCATCCAGAATTATCAGGTCGAAGCGTTCCGCATCCTTCAGCGCACGGTCAACGGTGCGGAACTTTTCAACCGCTACGTCCGGCAGAAACCCGGCCACGTCACGCCGAGCCTTCCACTTGGTCGACGTCCCTTGTGCTGGATCGAGGTCAGCGATCTTGGCCGACCATACCGCCTTGACGATCTCGACGGCAAGCAGTCGGGCCAAGGCACTCTTGCCGACGCCTCCCTTCTGCGAAATCAGCGATATGATCATGACTGCCCCATAGTTTTGTAATGTCTAATATATCAGAATGCTAACATTCTATCAATAAAGGATTGTGAAATCCTAGGTTTCTAGCAGTCCAGAAGCATAGCTTCCTATATATTTAGGATCTTAGAAATTTAGCCCGCTAGTTTTCTAGGTGCGGCCATGGTTCTCAAACCAGCCTTTGCAGAAACTGACGAAGTGCTTTTCGGGCTTCATGGGCGCTACCTCGTTCTTGCCGCACCAGCTCCGCCATTCCTGTTCAAGATACCGCACGTCCCAACTTGGCGCGACTGTGCGCGCGTCGTGATAAGCTTCAGGGTTCAGCGAACCTTCGTAGCGCAGCTCCGGTGGAGCAGGGACCGAACCGCGCGAACGGAAGATGACAAGATTGCCCTCCAATGAGACCCTGTAGTCGGGCATGTGATCGTGCGCCTGGTCTTCTTCGACGATGTTGGAGACCAGCCGCCGAAACTCCTTGTCAGTCGAGTGCGAGCCGCATTTGCGCTTGAGCTTTTCCAGGCCGATCTTCCACTCGGAAGCCTGGCCGCAGTGTTTGCGTCCAATTTCGTACAGGCGGCGCTCGAGGGGCTTCCGAAGCCTGAAATAGTTACGGTGCAGGGTCAGCACTTCGCGCGCGCTGATCGCATTAAACACCCATTCGGAGAGGGTGACTTCAATGTCCTGCATTCGGCCGTCGCGCGTCTCACGCACGATACGGAAGCGGTCGATCAGCCCGAAGCCGTCCAGAACCTCAACGTTGCCGGTCGTGACGTTCGTTATGATGCGGGTTCCTGACAGGCGTTCAAGCGCGGCCCGGAGCTGTTCATAGCCGCGTCCGTCTGTGCCTCTGTTGGTTGCGCTCAGCAAGTCATACGCTTTGAAACGCAGCTTCGGAGAAACCTCATTCTCGCGACCTTCGTTGATCGCCGCCATTACCTGGGAGATGCAGAAAATTAGCACGTCTCGGTCATGAACCGTCGCCAGACCCTTCACAGAGGGTGTGATCTCCACGAAGTTCTTGCCATTCTCGTAGCGCCGGACATTGCGATCGGGCTTGGTCGAGATTGAGAAAACGGGGTGCTCCATAGAAGCCATGTCACCCTTGGGAGCCGCATCGAAGATATCACACACGAAAAAATCCGCCTGACGCATCCGGTCGGGGAGCAGAGGAGATCGTTCTTTTGTGTTATCACCCACCATACTTAATCCTTTCGTGTTTTCACCCACCGAGTCAAGAGGTTTCGTGTTATCACCCACTGGGCAGCGCTTTCGTGCTATCACCCACCATCTTTCGTGCTATCACCCACCATCTTTCGTGCTTTCACACACCGACCAGTCTAAATAATGATTGAAAATCATTATCTTACGTACTGTTATTTGCAACGTAACACAGAATATAACACATATTTAACACACTGAGCCTGTGGATAAGTCGACTTGAAACAATGAGATACCATCAAGCGGCCGCAGGTGAGGAGTCCAATCCCACTGATGACAAGTCACCGGAAATGACATACCTTGCGATAAAGAAATCCGGTTATAAAGACATCAGCATTCAACCAGGTAGATACGCATGGCTGAGAAAACAGAAAATGATCCCCTCAACGCCCTGGTAAGCCTGAACTTCAAGATCTCCGAAAAGGAGCGTCGAGCATTCAAGGTCTGGTGTGCGGAACGGGGGCTTTCGCAAGTTGACGCTTTTCGAAAGGCAATCGATCTGCTCAGAAAGCAAGACGGGGCAGGGTGATGACACGCCCGGCTCACGCCATTCACGTCGATGAAATATCAGAACGCATCATAGGGTATCGTGAACAACGGGCGGATTCACAGAATCAGACACAATCCGCGTTCTTATACTGGACGCCCTAGGCTCAGACCTCCAAGGTGTGGAAAACAGAGGCAAAAATACCAACATGCTGGCATGTCCAGACAGTCGAAAGACCAGAGCTGATCTCTACTCACCCAACTCCAAGTGCCGCCATCAGCCTACGGTCTGCAACCTGGAAGGTGCTGGGCATTTCCATATTGAGGCGCAGATATCTAGAGATGCATTGCCGTGGCCTGTCCAGTCTCGTGCGTGACAAGAAGGCCCGCTTCGTATGGGATCTCGAGAAGAGTGATCCGGCCGTGGGCCGCTTTGTGCCGGACGACGTTCCTAGGCATGAAGGCCACTGGATCCCTGACCTGTTCTCATCCGTGCTGCGACCCCCTGGCTTAGACACAATCCCCTTGACGTCGGCGTTGTTAGCCCATCGTCTTATTGAACAGGGAGGTCATCGATGCAGATAATCGATAACATCTCCCACCTCCTAGGGGATGACCTGAAGAGCTCTGTCGGTCGGGGTACACGCTTGCGGATCGCTGCGTCCTGCTTCTCGATTTACGCGTTCGAAGCGCTGAAGTCTGAACTCTCGAAAATCGATGACCTGCAGTTCGTCTTCACAGCTCCAACCTTCGTGCCCACTGAGGTGACCGATCGCCTCCGGAAGGAACGTCGGGAGTTCTTCATTCCCAAGGCGCTGCGGGAAAGCGGCCTCTATGGTACAGAATTCGAGATCCAGCTGCGCAACAAGCTCACTCAACGCGCGGTCGCGCGCGAGTGCGCTGATTGGATCCGGAAAAAGGCCAAGTTTAAGTCGAACACGACTAGAGCACCGATGCAGCAATTCATGCATGCCGCCGGACCGGCGGGCGAAGTTGCCTACATGCCGATCAGCGGCTTTACAGCAGTAGATCTTGGTTATCAAAAAGGAGATGCCGTTTCAAATTTCGTAACGCGGTTCAACGACCCGTCGCAAGCGAGGATGTACCTTCAACTTTTTGATCAAGTTTGGTCAGATCCAGACAAGGTTAAAGACGTCACCGCAGCGATCTGCGAACATATTGAGTCAGTTTACCAAGAAAATTCACCAGAGCGCGTCTATTTTGCGATGCTTTATAACATTTTCCACGACTTCCTCGATGAAGTTGACGAGGATGTGTTGCCCAATGACCTTACCGGATATCAAGACAGCTTGGTTTGGAACAAGCTCTTCAACTTCCAGAGGGATGCGGCAACTGGCATTATCAACAAGCTTGAAACCTACAATGGGTGCATTCTTGCCGACTCGGTAGGCTTGGGGAAGACATTCACTGCGTTGGCGGTGATCAAGTACTACGAGTTGCGGAACCGATCTGTGCTTGTGCTCTGCCCAAAGAAGCTCGCGGACAACTGGCAAAACTACAACACCAACCTGACCACCAACATTTTCGCGAAGGACCGTTTAAACTATGATGTTCTATGCCACACGGACTTATCCCGAACCTCTGGCGAGTCTTTTGGCATACCATTGAATCGAGTGAATTGGGGGAATTACGACTTGGTCGTGATCGACGAATCCCACAACTTCCGGAACAACGATGTCTACAAGGATCGCGAGACACGCTATCAGAAGCTTATGAACAAGGTTATCCGCGCAGGCGTGAAGACCAAGGTTATGATGCTCTCTGCGACGCCGGTGAACAACCGGTTCACTGACCTGCGCAACCAGCTTGCCCTTGCCTACGAGGGACAGTCAGAGGCGCTCAGCAAGAACCTGAAGGCGCAGATCAGCATCGAGGAAATATTTCGGCGAGCACAGAAGGCTTTCAATGAGTGGTCCTCTCTACCGCCGGAGGAAAGGACAGCCGCATCAATCCTGAAGGGGCTGGATTTTGATTTCTTCGAATTGCTGGATTCTGTGACCATCGCCAGGTCGCGAAAGCACATCGAGACATTCTACGACACGACTGACATCGGGAAATTCCCGCAGCGGCGCAAACCGCTCTCTTTTCACTGCCCGATCACACACCGGTCGGATGTGGTAGGCCTGAACGATATTTTTGCGCAACTATCGGTGCTGAAGCTCGCAGTCTATGCGCCGATCAGCTACATTCTGCCCAGCCGCATTCGAAAATACGAGGAGATATACGACACCCAGGTTGAGGGCGGGCGCGGCAAGCTGCGCCAGGCTGACCGGGAGCGCAGCCTGCAGGCGCTCATGACCACCAACCTGCTCAAGCGGCTCGAGAGCTCGGTCGAAGCGTTCCGGCTTACTCTACGATCCCTTGGCTCCAATATATCACGCACCTTGGACGCCATAGCCGAGTTCGAGAAAACAGGGCGCGGTGACAGTATCAGTGACCCCCTTGTGGGAGTGAGGGACATCGACACGGAGGATGAGGACCTTTCCGGGCTCGACGAATTTACGGTTGGCAAGAAAGTCCAGATTAGCCTCGCCGACATGGACTTGCCCACTTGGAAGCATGAGCTGGCAGCTGACCTCGTGCTCATTGAAGATTTGATCGCATCGATGGAGAAGGTGAAGCCGGCCGATGACGCCAAGCTCCAACATCTGCTGACCCTCATCAGGCAGAAATTAGACGAGCCACTCAACCAGGGAAACCGAAAGATCCTCATCTTCACTGCCTTCGCCGATACCGCCAGCTACCTCTACGAGAACCTCGCCCCTTTCGCTCAGCGGCTCGGGCTGCAGGTCGGCAAGGTCACCGGGTCTGACGCACCAAAGACCACGCTCAACAGGTCCTATGACTTCCAGAGTGTTTTGACGCTGTTCTCTCCGCGATCAAAGGAGAAAGCCGTCATCTTGCCAAACGAGCCGGGCGAGTTGGACATTCTGATCGGCACCGACTGCATCTCGGAAGGCCAGAACCTCCAGGACTGCGACTTCCTGGTCAACTACGACATCCACTGGAATCCCGTCCGCATCATCCAGCGCTTCGGCCGGATCGATCGCATCGGCTCGCCCAACAGCCAGATCCAGCTGGTCAACTATTGGCCGGACATCTCGCTGGACGCATACATCAATCTTAAGGAGCGCGTCGAGAACCGGATGGTGATCACCGACATCACCGCAACCGGCGAAGACAACGTCCTGACGGCCAAATCCAGCGATATCGCCTATCGCAAGAAACAGCTTCAGCGCCTGCAGGAGGAGGTGATCGAGCTGGAGGACGTGAAGGCCGGGATCTCCATCACCGATCTGGGCCTGAACGACTTCCGCATGGATCTGCTCAACTACGTCAAGGAGAACGGTGAGCTCGACAATGTGCCCATCGGCATGCATGCCGTCGTGCCGGCACAGCCCGACCTTGGCCTTCAACCCGGCGTCATCTTCACGCTGAAGAACATTCACGACAGCGTGAACCTCAACCAGCA
>Ga0307983_1000961_pt1 | contig 13440 bp, 19 predicted proteins | sample OrgLakmetagen991_FD_201845 | JGI IMG/M metagenome (GOLD analysis project Ga0307983, IMG submission 201845) | Saline water microbial communities from Organic Lake, Antarctica - #991 | ecosystem: Environmental > Aquatic > Non-marine Saline and Alkaline > Saline | place: Antarctica: Organic Lake... | reverse complement strand
ACACCAACCAGTAACTTATTTAACCTAGAATAAAAATCATTTTTATTCGGAGCTTTACCAATTCGTATTTTAACATAAAACGTATCCATCTCTCTCAATAAATCAGAAAAAGCGGTGAGTTTTTCAACTACCTTTTTATACTTTACTTTTAAATCGTATGAGTGTGCATTAGATCCTTGAAAATCTTCATATATCTCTTTGATGTTATCTGAATTAATAATATAGTTATATTTATTCAAAATAGTATCTTTTCTTGGTAGTTTATTAACATCAGTATTCATTTTTCTTTTAATGATAAGCTTTTTATTCGCTAACCTATTATCTTTGACTTTAGTTACAATACTATCTTCTATCTTATTTAATTTATCAACATTCTTTTCTAATATAGAATTAAATGTTTTTATATAATGCAGATTTGATGATATAAGTTTATACATTCCCATCTGATCCTGTATTTTTGAATACTTTTTATTTATATTGAAGTATCCAATGTTGAAGTTTATTTTTTTAATATCTACTTCTACTCCAATTTCTTCTGCATTTTCTTCAATATTATATTTAAATACATAATAGTCCTTCTTCATAGATGATATCTTTCTCCTAATTTCTGATCTATCCATAAAATAGAGTGGTGCAAAAATCATAAAAATACATATAGCTATGACTGATAAAAAAATACTTATTACAAAAACTCCTTCTCCCATATTATTTATTATTACTTATTGTTTTATAAATTTCTTCTACTTGTGATAACATCAATTTACTAAGATCATTTTCAATAACAAAATCTGACCTCTTTTTTAAATAGTCTAGTGGATATTCTTCTACTTGGATATCATGAAAAATATCTTTATTTGGTTCAAGTGATGATCTCCACTCAGATATATCTTTAGGACAGTAAACTGATATAACTTTATTGAAATTGACGGGGTTAAAAATACCATGTAGAATAGTACATCGGAATATAACAAAATCTGATTTTTGTCTTTTTTTCCATGAAAAAAACTTTTCAAATACTCTTTCCTCAGCTATCTCAACTAATCTCATCATTTTTATTGGGTTATCGAAATATGATGGGTTTAGGTATTTATTCTTAAAGAAAGCTATATCGCCAAAGTAAGATATAATCTTACGTTTTGTTTTTTCATCATAATTTATGATCATCTTAAATGCTAAATCAGCATTAAAAGAAGGGATTCCAAAACAACTATTAAAATATTGAGATGCTAACCTTTTACCAGATTTATTGTTTCCAACTAATCCAATAGTTTTGATTGACTTTCTTTTTGGTATTGTTAAACTCATTAATTCTTTTTTGTATAAAACTAATAATTATTAACCATTATTCAAAATATTAATTGACTTTATACTATTCAGGATGTACAAATAAATGGGGTTCTATCTTTTTCAAATTCCCATAATCTATTATCGACTTTGATTTCGACTTTTTAGTATACGTAATAAACCCACCCTTTAACCATCTACAATTGCGACCAATATACTTAACATTCAAATGATTCCGAACTGTTCTATAACTAATTTTTTCAACTAATATAACTCCTGTGACTCCATATATAAAATCACCAACACTAAACCTAGCCATTTGATTTGTTTTATGTTGCAATATAGATTTTATCGCCCTTTCAGACTCTATTCTTATAGATTCAATCTCATGAGTCATATCCAGTAATGTTTATGTACGTTTTCGCCAATTTCTATATTAGGGCATTGTTCGCAACGTAGAATTACTCTTAGTTTTGCAATCAGTTTACCACCTTCGTATTTTCTAATAGTGAATGTTCTCTTTGATTTCTGTTTTCATAATTATTTGTTTTTATGGGTTTATACATAAATAGTGGTGCATATCGATTAGTTGTGCATAATACTATTTTAATCGTTCATTTGCAATTACACAGTAATCCTCAACCATTTCACTACCTATGAAATCTCTATTATTTAGTTTAGCCATCTTTGCAGTTGTTCCACTGCCCATAAAGGGTTCGACGGGAGTGGTTGTATTTGAGCATCACTCATAAACTAAATCATTTTCATACGAATAGTATTTTATTAATTTGTCAACAATTTCATCAGGGAAAGGTGCTGGGTGCTTACTTTTCGTTTGTGGTTGTATTTTCCAAATATTACTCCTTTCATAACCATCACTAACAAGGCTATTGTTTTTTAAATACTTATCTATTAATAAATTTGACTTTTTCTTAAATACTAATATATATTCTGTAACTATATTAGGCTTGTATGCTAATGGTTTTCTACTCCTAAAAAAACCACCGTTTCTATATTTTGTTTATTTCCATTCTATTTAATTTTAGTTTTTAATAATCCGTACTATGCACAACACTATAACCTTCATCGTATTCCATATTAAGATATATTATAATTAAACCAAATAGTTTCTACTTTGGTTTTTCCTTCACGGTTAGTATTTTGTGTTTTTACCTCAAAACTAATTTTGTTCCATCCATTATCAACAAGTATATCATATTCTTCACAATCATAACCCGATACTAATATCTTAGCATTTTCACATCCAATAAGGGCATTAAGAAATTCTTGTTGTTTTTCTACATCCATATCTTCTTTATATCTTGCCGCAGTTCTAGTACTCCAGTGATAGGGAGGGTCTAAATATAACATCCAATTCTCCTTATCATACTTCTTTATAAGGTCAACCGCATCTCGGTTATGAATTATAACTTTACTTAGACGTTGGTGTATATCATATAATCGATCAACGGTTGATAGATAATCACTAACAGATTTACTCATTTTTCTACGTATAGCAGGGGATGCAGAAAAACCACCATGTCCATTATATGCTGTTCTATTAACAATAAAATACTTATAAGCTCTTTCAAGAATACTTAGATCATCTTCTCGTAAAGAAAGTTTAAATTCTTCCATTATCTGTTTAGAGTATGGAGTTAAATCACACTTATCTTTGAATTCTTTAAATAGATCCTTATCTGATAAAACCTTAAATAAAGAATATACATTTTCTTCGATATCATTATAAATTTCAATAGGAGATATTTCTTTATCAAATAAAACAGCAGCAGAACCACCGAATGGTTCTAAGTAATTCATTTCTTTATAATTATCAGGGAAATAAGATAGGAGTCTTTTACATAACCCATTACCCTTTCCTCCAAAATATCTGATGCAACTTTTCATATTATTTGTTATTTATGACATTAAATCATATACCATTCCTGGTGTAAACTTTTCGTCTCTAATTCTTAAATCGAAATCCTCAAATTTTCTGAAATCTTCTTTATCGGCATCGATTCTTCTATTAACGGAATCAACATCTTTTCTTTCTAATAATCTCTCATATCGTATATCTTCATCAATATCTAGATAAACTACAAAACAATTCTTTCGATCTTCTTCTTTTATTTGGGAAATCCCTCCTACTGTCTTAATGAATAAATTACATTCATTCCAATCTTTTACAGTTGAACCATAATACCAATCGTCTAAAAAAACTTCATATTCATAGAATTCATCATTTGATATCATTTCTTGGAACTTATCTTTAGTAACAAAGTTATATGTTTCTCCATCTACTTCATTATCTCTTTTAGGTCGTGTGGTATAGGAAACTGATTTATTTAATCCCATACCTATTAGTTTTTCTGACAAATAATCTTTACCAGAAGCTCCAGGACCGACAATTATCACTTTCTCGTTCTTATATTCCATATAATTTATTAATTTAATCTCCTTTATTATATTTCCATTTTAATATATAGTTTATAAAATAAGACTTAATTTATGTATATAAAGACCTTTAACACATATATATCTGAAGACAAATTCATACACTTAGATAATGTTAATGTTACCAGTGGTAATAATGTAATGTTTAGGCAAATAGTTGAATCTATGGTAGAGTCAGTAAAAGATGATACTATAAAATTAGAAATAAAGAATTATGTACAAGAATCTATAAATGAGGGATTCTTTGATAAACTAAAAGATAGATTTCCTAAAGCAACAAAAGTATCAAATGCTATATCTGATAAAGCTGAAAAAGTTTTAGGTAAAATAATACAAGGTGCTAAAGATCTAACCCAATTTGTAGGGAAAATCAAAGATGGTATTAAAGACTTCTTTAAAAGTGTTTTAGATAAAGCTAGAGATAAAGTTATCCAACAAGTTAAAAAGGGTAAATTATCTGATAAGATTAAAGAATTAAATGATAAAGAAAAGGATGGTCTTAAAAAAGATTTAAAAACAGGTAGAGAAGTTACTAAATGGTACACAAGTGAGTTTCTTAAAAAAATATCAAATTCGACTGATAAAAACTTCGGTAAGTTTCTGAAAAAGGAACAAGAACCAGTAACAGAATCTATAATTAACGAGAAAGGTAATGTTATCGCCACACTTGTACATGGTATTGAAGAAATACCACCATTCTCATGGTTAGCTAAAGTAGCAAAAGTAGGTGAAGCAGGAGCTAATAAATTAATAGATGTTTTAAGTAAGTTAACTAACAAGATGGGTGGACCTAGTTTTGAATTACCAGTAATTGCAGTTTTAATAGGAATTGTCTTTGAACAATTAGTTAAAGGTCAAAGTGGACATTGGTTACTTGAATTAGTAGGTAGTGGAACACCTCTAGGATTAGCAATTAAGGGTATTAAAATGACAGCTTTAGTTATAGCATGTATATTAGCAATCGACTCAGTAATAGGAGATAAAATATTAGGGAAACACTAATGGCAAATAACATTAAACAAGACATATACATACACCAAGATTTAAATGGTAACGAGATAATAGATGCTACGTTAAGAGAAAACGTAATTCTTAACTCGGGAACAAGTGATAGACCAACTCCTAACATTGGAGAAAAGGTAGGTCTGCTACACTATGATTCCGATATAGATAGAGTTATTGTATGGGATGGTACTCAATGGAGATCAATAAAATACTTAGATGATTCTTCATCTTCATCCTCAACACTAACAGTCCAAGATTATACAACGGGAGCTAGTTTCTCAAACATAACAAATATGATATTTAGAGGAAATACTGTTACTGTTCCAGGTGGAACGGCGAATGGTGTATTAACAACAAGTGGAGCTACTAACTCTGTTACAGTATGGATACCCGCTCCTGATTATGTTGATTATTTTAATCAAGGGTCAAATACTATACCCGATGTAAATACTCAAGATAGAGTAATAGCAGATTCTTTAGGAACATATAACTTGGGAAGTTATTCAGCTGGATATACTCATTCTACTATTGATTATACAAACAATGGTATATTGAACTATTCTGTTACTGAATTTGCGTTAATTAATAACACAAGTACAACTTTAACACTTTCTTTATTAGATGATGATGATTCAACTGTGATAGAAACTATAACATATACTTTAAACTCAACTGGATCTACTTCTAATAATGGTCTTACGATCAATGTTACTCAATTAGATCCTAATCAAGATAGGTTTAAAGCATCGGCTAACTTCCAAGTTGACTTAAATAACGCAAATTTAATACCACTAGGAGGTAAATTCTCGGTAGTAATAGAACATAATAATATTGGAGATCCTAGTTATACATCAGTTCCTAAAAAACAAATAGCTATGTATGATAGAGATACAGATGATGGATCAACTTCCACAGCTTTAATAAATGGTTCTGTATCCTTATCAGAACAATCTCCTACTTTATATTATTTATCGGGGGTTGCTTATTATGATAATGGGTCATCATTTGAAGTTAACGTAATAGATATGGATAACCTAAATGAGATAACATACCCTACTGGAAACCAACTTAATTTGAACTTCTCTACTAACTCAGGTATTAATGATACAGGAATAGTAGCAGGTGGCTCGGGATATGTTTCTTGGAGTAATGATTATAATGTTCAAAACGTTGATTATATACAGATTCATAATATAAGTAGCTCTAATTTAGTTACTCCTGGTACAAATGATAATAACGAATTAAATGTATCAAATACTACAAATGTTAATGCTATACTAAATGACTGGGTTTCTAATGTAGATAACCAAGTATCACCAGATTATAATTGGTTGATTTTAAGTAAGTCATCTGTGAGTGATAGAAATACAGAAGATTTTAATGATGAATCTAGAAGACTAAGTGTTTTCTCAGCTTTATTTTCATCAACAGAATCAGCATTTGATTCTACCGTTGATTTAACAACTGGTAATTATGAATACGAATTACAACAAATTCAAGGTTCATCACCTAGTGGTGGTTCTAAATTAGTTTATCCTAAAGTAGATTTTTCTACATGGCAACCAGAGATTAATATAACAAATACTATTGACTACTCAACAGCAAGTACCGCTTCTGTTTCAATAGATGTGATTAATAGTAGGTCAGCTTTAACCACTGATACATTCGTATATAATGATTATAGATGGTATTTAAGAAAGTTTGAAACTCCTGGTATAGCTAATGTTCAAGCTAATGGTACATTTGAATTTAATACCGATTTTGTAGAACAAGATTTAGATACTAAGAACGATGATACTCCTGGTGATGGTAACTTATTATTATTTATGGGGTTGACCAATAATACTGTTCCAAGTGGGTGGTATGATTTGAGTAGAATTAATACTTCTCCTGATGATGGTGGTATAAGAGTTAACTCTACTGGTGGTGGTGGTAATTTCTTAGATGAAAATAGTAAAATATCATGGAATACCGGAACTCTCAATGGATGGAGAGCTTACTTATTAGTAGGGGTTAAGAACACTAGTACTAATAATGAGATTAGTGAGATAAGTATAGAAGATGGAAATTGGGATTAAAAATATATAAAAAAACAACTAAGTTATGGACGTTAAATTAATAGAATCAAATATAAACGATAGAGGTGAACAAATGTATTTACTTATATTTGAACATGGTGAAGAAGTAGATACATTGAAATTAAATGGTAAAGAATTAAAAAAGTTAAGTAAGAAAACCTTTTCTTTAGTTAACGACAATATAAAATAATATTTAAATGGCTAATTTTGATCAAGATACACAACGAAAAACAGGTTTTTTCCACTCTTTAGGTTTAGTAATAACTAAAGATGTAAATGATCCTGCTAATGAAATTTATAAATCAGCTCATAACGTAAGAACATCTGAGGTATGGGCAAATTCTATAAATTACTCAAGTGATTTTACAAACGCTAGTTCTGAAGCGTCAACAAACCCTGCTGTAACACAAGTAGGTACTGATGTTTCAACTCCGACATCATTAGCTTTATTATACCCTTTAAAAGATTCTAATGGACAAGCTTGGTTTCTTGATACTGGATCTCCAACATGGGATTCAACTGGATTTATACCATCATCAGGGTGGGTAAAACCTATGATATCACCTGTGGATGTAACTGATGCTTCGGGAGCACCTTCAAATGGCTTTCAATTTAAATTATATAGACCAGATGGTAACCCAATACCTGCATTAAACGGTAGGTGGGAAGTGGATTATTATGCATCTATTATTAAATTTAATGTTGGTGCAACTCCTTTTGACTCGGATAACGGTTTAGGTTTTGATATTGATTTTGCTTCTTTAGTATCTGCACCTAATCAAGAAGTTTATTTACAATCTAACGGACCAAGAGGTATATCTTTTCAATATACTGGTGAGTTCTTAGATAGTTTCCTTGATAACCTACCACAAGGAGGAAGTGGTGGAGTTAATGGAAGTGGAGAATGGCAAGACTCTGTTAAAGGATATTTAATAACAGTAGGTACAGACACAACTGTTAATGGGTTAACGGGAACTAATGATCAAGTAAATTATTTAAATAATACTTATGATGATTATTATATAAAAACAACAACTGTTGGTGTTGGAAACTCATACTCAATAGCTGATGATACTTGGTATCGTTGGAATGGGTCTACATTTTCAATAGATAACCCAGTTACAACTGATGACGATAATAGATATTTAAAATTAGAAAATGATATAGTTTTAGATACTTTTACTGTTGTAGGAACAGGTTCATCTTACTCTTTAAATTTAAATACTACAGTATCAAATAATAATATAATTGAATATGTGGGTACATCTAGTACTGGACTAACACAATCTGCTTGGTCAGTAACTCCTCCAAGAACAGGAATGGTAACTACCATAGATGATATATTTAACAGAAGAACTAGATACACTGGTGTATCAAATGGGTGGGTTGAAGCCTTAGATGAATATACATTTAAAGTTAACACACAAAAGAATATAGTGTGTAACTTAACGTCTGAAATTTACGATTATGATGTTGCTATTGATGATCTATTACAATTTGAACCAAGTGGGGATAAGTCAGTTGATATTTTAATAAACGGATTGGAAGTAATTAGTGATAGTTATGACTTTGCAAACCCATCAAGTATGACTTCTATATCATCTTATCTTATCGTTGGATCAAACTCATTACAAATTTCAAATGCAGAAGCTCCTACAACTTCGGAATATTTAAGACTTGATAATGGAACAAGTTATAATTACCGTAAAGTAGTAGGTGTTACACCTTCTGGTGCATTCTCAACAGTAACTTATGGTGGATATGATGTTCCATCAATTACATCATTAGATAAGTTCAATGTTACTCTAAGAAATGGTACAGCTAAACAAGGTGATATTCTTCTATGGGTAGGTTCTAATTTATATGAATTAGATAATGATGACTTGATGACACTTGAATACACAACACCTGATAGATCAGCTGAAAATTTATAATTTATTTAATTTTCATTTTAATGAAGTCTAATATTATCTTATTTTTAAGATCTTTATTTTCTGCATTCATCCATTTCCATGTATAAGTATGTTCTAAAAACTTAGATCTATTTCTTAATTCTTTCACTTTAGTATTAAGGTTAGTTAAATCCCTTTCCTCTATTTCATAATCGATACCTAACTCATTACAAATAGTATATAAATTAGATAAATCATTTTCATCATAACTATCACTTGCTCGTAAATATAACTCATTTAGTTTTTTATCATCTACTTTATCAGGGTGAGTTAATTTAACTATTTTTCTATATAAATTTTTTACTTTCTCACTCTTTTCAACCTTTGGTTTCTCTTTAACCACAGACTCAGACTCAGTTTTTTCTTCATTATCTTCATTATTATCTTTACTATTATCATCATTATCATCAACATCAGTATTAGGTTCTTCTTTATCCTTTTCTTCGGCTTTCTTTAAAGTTTCTTCAATATTAATATTTTCCTTTTCTTCAAACTGACTTTTTAGCTCTTTATTTGAATTTAAAACATCATTTAGCATTTTCAAAAAATCTCTATCTGCACTATCCAACATCTCTTGTTTATACTCCAAGTCTGTACGTAAGTATCCTAACTCATTTAAGAGTTTTTTCATTTTCAATATCTGTAAATCCATAGATATATATTTGGTTTTGTATATATAATAAAAAACGGTCAATACCATCATTTAACTTGGAGATTTTAATATATAATTAAAATAGAACTAATATACTATGAGTATTAAAAAGGAATTTTTTGATTTAGATGTTAAAAGTCTAAATAGATTGAAAACTAGGTTAAAAAGAGATATGAGAAATGAGAACAACCACGAAGATAGTGAATCTCTAAAAGATTATATCAACCAAATAAACGAAGCTATTATGATCAAAGAAGATGGTGATGGTGGAGGTGGTGGCGACGCTGGTGGTACTGGTGTAGCTATGGCAACTCAAGGTAATGTAAGTGGTATGGGAAATGTTTCATCATCTCAACCATCAGGTGTTCCTGGAGCGGCAGCTACTGGAGATGGCACAGTTGGTTCTGGTGATATATCAATGCCACTTGGTAAATATACAAAGAAAGGTGTAACGGGTAATCAATACACTAAATTCGATCACAAACCTGGAAAATCAAAGAAAAAGGGGAAGAAGAAAAATAAAAAGATTCTTTCTGATGTTGCTGATTTTCTACAAAAACATAAGAAAAACTCTAAACAATCAAATACACCAAAAACCTCAAAAACTAAGGTAATGGATTATCAAGATTTTGTGAAAGATAATGTTAATAAAATCAAGTAAAATAATATTTAATTATAAAGAATTTTTAAAAGAAAATTCTAATACGGACTCTAAATTCATACAATATGAAAATGATTTGTTTATCATACTACGGAAGTAGAAATATTGATAATATTTTAAAAAATGGTTTCAAAACAGGAGAAGAATTAAATATCTCTGAAAAAAGAAAAGCTATATATTTCTCTGATAAAAATGTCAATAGTGGATTATACACTAGGAATAAAGAGGGAGAAACTTATGAAGGGGATGAAGTAGGATTAATAAAAGCAAACATAAAAGGGTTAAAACTTTTAAATATGAATTATAAGGAAAATGGTGAATGGTTATTTCATAAGAAATATAATTTGTATGTTATTAGAGGGGAGTTAGAGAAAATACCATATGATATTGATGGAACAATTTCATTTCTAAAAAATGGAGATATATTTGAGGTGGCTCTACCCAAATAAGTAGCTAATAGAATCATAGTTTAATTTATAACTCTTTTTTATAATAATTATCACACTTTTTTTGAATACAACCTATTGACATACCAAACCATATAAACCTTTTAACTGTTGTACTTCCACACTTCGGACAATCTCCAATAGTCCCCTCTCTAATTAATCGTGGGTTTTGTCTTATTATCTTATCTTTATCTTTATCTATATCTGAGTATCTTTTTCTCTGCTCTGGAGAAAGCCTACCAATCGAAGGTTTATTACTTTCTCTTAATTCAACCACCTTAGTACATATACACTTTCTAACTTCATATAAATAGTTTTTTTCAGGTCTTGGTAAATCTCCGTTCAAAATAGGATTTAAAATTAGTGATGATAAAGTTAATAAGACATATATCTTCTCAAGGTCACCCTCATCGAAAGAGTCAATACTCTCTTTAATAATAGATTCATAATCTTCGGGGAAATCTTGAGTTATTTTACCACAAATTTCTCTTGCTAATATAATAGATTCTTTTTTCATTTCATTTAATTATTTAGTAAAAGAGGGATAAAAATTAATCTATCCCTCTTTTTGTTTGTTGTTACGGTAACAATGAGAATGATCCCATTTTCTTGTAACATTCAAATAAGTGTTTGTTTTCAACTAGTTCTGAGTAACTATCAGCTTTTACATTAGCTTCAAATTCATTAATAGCTGAAACATAAAATTGTAGACTTTCACCACTCGTAAGTGTGATATCTACCAACCAATATAACATTGGTTGATCTTCTTGCTCTTTCGAGACTTTTCTTTTTGATTTCATCATAGACTAATAAAAGTCTAAGGTGATCTCTTGTCGTTGTAAGTTTCCATAATCATAATTGTTCAATCATTTTGTTTTGTTTATACGTTGATCTTTTCCATATCTTAATGTTATAATAGTAATGTATTAAAATGTTTTCAGAAACAAAAGTTTTTATTGATAAAATAATTAATTATTTAGTTTTTATATGGAGGAATTGTAAAATTGTTTATATTGGAAGATTCATGTTACTTAAAACTTTTTTTGAAACATGTGTATAAATCTCAGTTGTTTTAGACGAAGAGTGTCCAGCAATAGTCTGTATTATACCCACACCGCACTCTAAAAGATGCGTAAAACATGAATGCCTTAATTGGTGAATATGATATTTATCACCTAAATATTTTTTAACAATCTTATTACAACTCCCACTGGAGTAAGTTAGGTATTTTTGACCATTAAATAAGTGCGTGTTCGGTCTATATTCTAGGAAGTACTCTCTCAGTAATTTAAGAATTTTTTCAGACAGTGGCACAACCCTATCCTTTCTACCTTTTGCATTCTTAATATGAATAATCATCCGTTTAGAATCAATATCTTCTATTTTAAGATTAATAACTTCTGATACTCTAAGTCCAACAGAATAAGTAATTGAAAGTATTGCTTTATGTTTAATGTTTTCTATCTTAGAAAGTTGCTTTATTATAAAATCATTGTCAATTACAACTGGTAATTTCTTTTCACCTCTTGGTCGCGTAAATGATACTTTATCATATTTCTTATTCAATCCGAACTTATATAAGAATCTAATAGCATTTATAATTTGATTCTGTTGAGAAACTGATGTAAATTTATAATTATCCAAATAAGATTGAAAATCTTTCGAATTAAGATGTATTACTTGTTTATCACCAAATGTACATAAGAATTCTTTAATATAATGAATGTATATATTTTTTGTTCTCGGCGAGTAGTTTAAATATATAAACTTTTGTTCACAAATCTTTATAATTTTATTATTCAATGTATTGATTTTATTGAGTTAATCACTAAGGTATTTATATATAATAGTTATGCGCTATAAAAGTGCATAGGTAAGCAAGTATATACCAATTTACCATTTCTATATTTCACCTTTCCTATACCAATGTTTAACATTCCATTCTCAGGGTTGTTTTTATATTCCTTTTCAGCATAACTTACAGCTTGTGCTTTTGTTAGGTTACTTATTTTTTCAACGCCCTCTATTGTTACAAAATAATTCATATCTTGTTAAATTACAGCGCATAACAATGTGTAAAGTTAATACGCTAATGATGGTTGGTACTTAATTTAAACGTTTGTGGTAAGCGTACTAACCTTATACTTACCGTTGTACACAATTGTTTTATGAAGGTTTTTCACTAAGTCCACATCTATAACAATCACCTTTTCCTCTTGGGTATTTTATGTAACAATCACAAAACAGTTCGCTTTGCTGTACAACAACGTGTATATCACATTGCTTAGTAGTTTTCTTTTTGCTAAATAATCGCTTAATCCAATTCATATCTTTACCTATTTAATTCTGTTATTAATTCCGCAACGTGGCATACACAAAACGTTATAGATAATTATTAATCTACTTCCCACTTATCAAAAAACTCTTCGCGCTCATCGTATTTTAATTGTAACATCAGTGATTCATATTGTCTAGTTTTCTTAAAATACTTCCGTTAATAGTTTTGTCGTTTCCATTAATTAAGTCTGCTAGAGCTAAGTCTCTTATGTGTTTAATTTCCTCTGTATTTAATTTATTCATTTTAATTTAGTGTTAATATTCCGCAACTAATCATATCCGTTACCGTTGTAGTGCATTACCGTTCATCATCAGATTCGGGTCTTGTACACGAAATTTGTTCTGACATTCTTCTACAAGTGTTTTTATCACTATCAGATAGTTTTTCCCAAAAATCCATACTACCGCCTTTTTGTTTAGTATATTGGTCATCATACAACCACATTGCACATCTTGCAGGTCTATGTGGGTCTAAATTTCTTTCTTCTTTTGTCATTATAAGTTAAATTAACGCACTACAACAACGTATAAAATTAATACGGGTGTTAGTGCTTATTTATACAGTTTT
>Ga0307983_1000960_pt1 | contig 13440 bp, 14 predicted proteins | sample OrgLakmetagen991_FD_201845 | JGI IMG/M metagenome (GOLD analysis project Ga0307983, IMG submission 201845) | Saline water microbial communities from Organic Lake, Antarctica - #991 | ecosystem: Environmental > Aquatic > Non-marine Saline and Alkaline > Saline | place: Antarctica: Organic Lake... | reverse complement strand
GGAAACACTTTAACCACTAAAGTAAAAGTTAAAAGTTTAACCCCAAAAAACCCAAAGGTTTCCATTTGGGTTTGATATTTAACAACCTCAATCGACTAATACTTATCAACACAAGTGTCATCTCGATAATTCCAACTCATTTCAGACGCTACACAGCTATCAATCGCTTTGATATAAGCAGACTGCTCGGTTTCAATAGGCGTTCGATTAGTACGACTATTGATGGTTTTCGGTTGAGCCTTTTGATAAGGGCTGATACTACGAGAACCCCGCAAGCGACTACTAAAACGCGTCGATGTCGTGCTCGCTTTTGGTGTCACCGAAACGGCGGTCCAGGTTTCACCTTCATTGAAGGTAGAAACAAATCCAGCTTCTGAAGAAGCGCCAGTGTAGGTGTAAACATGAATAACATTATTAGTTTCAACTACATTTTTTGCCATTCCATTAGCCCTGTCGGTAATGGTGGAGCTTAAAGCAAAAGTGGTGCTTAATAATGATAAAGTGAGAAACATAATACCCAGTGATCGAGATAACTTCATGTCAAAGTATTAAAAAACAATATTTACGCTAACTGTAAGGCGTTTAAATTTAAAAGGCAATGTTTAAGTACTATTAAAATATAAATCTATACTACTGTGAACAAGTGTCAGTTCTAAAATTCCAGACAGCCCCTTCTTCACGACATTCATCCACTATTTCTACGTAATTAAAAGTTTCAAGTCCCGTAACTTGATGCGTATCAGCTTTAAATTTTTCTTTAGATTCATCACTGACTCTTTGAGAAAAAGGCCAGACTTTTAGCGGCTCTGGAATCATAACGTTAGTCCAGTCTTCGCCTTGGTTAAAAGTAGACATTAGTCCCCTTTCAGAAGACATGCCTTTATAGTGATAGACATGAATTATATTCTTATCCATGACAATATCAGTCGCCATCCCTGCTTCTAAATCAGTAATAGTTGAGTTCGAGGCAAACGACACCGAAAACAAACCAGAGAGCATCAACGCAAAACCAACAAAACGTAAATTTTTCATATTAAGATGGTTAAATAATAATGAACGAGTCCAGTTTAAACCTATCTTTTTTTTAAGCCAACAAATTAAAAATTGATAAAAGTGTCTTTATAAGTTTTAAAATCACGTTTTAGTAAATACGTTTGAGGATTAGATTTTTGAGTCTCTTTTAAGATTTCTTTTTTAATATTTTCAAAAATTTTAGGTCGCGCTTTTTTCAACGTAGTCTCTACTAAATTAATGTGTTCTTGGTCAAATAAAGTCTGCGCTACCCACAAAGTATTAAAATCTACCTGCTCCCAGCTGATCTCAAACGCTCGTTTATGATCGAAAGCGTGCCCCATAACCGCCTCACTCGAAAACCATAAATCATACCCCTGCCGCCACAAACGGAGGCTGTATTCAAAATCTTCTCGACCCCATTTTTTTAAAGTCGAATTAAAACCGCCGGTGGCGGTAAATAGAGATTTTTTAATCGCAAAGCAGCCGCCTGGTATCGCTGGGGCCACTTGATTGTTTAAGATATTTTTTGGCTTAGTCCACGTCGGCTCTAAACTCCAATTTTTAAGCGTGTATAAATACCCCAAGCGATCGGCTTCCCCAATTGAGGCAATGTTAATAGTAGCGGCTCCACAGTTTGGCTTACCCAGTAAATCCACTAACACCTCAAGCCAATTCGCCGACATTGGTTCTTGATGCGAATCGATAAAAACCAAAACCTCACCCTTTGCCAAAGCCGCGCCCTTATTACGAGTTTCAATGGCCCCTACACTCTGAGGTAAATCTAAAATTTTAACATTCGGAAATTTAAGCCCTGACAAGGTCTCGATCGATCCATCGCTGCAACCATCGCCCACGACAATAATTTCAAAATCAGGATAATTTGTTTTTTCCAAGCAACCTCGAACGGTTCTTTCTAGCCAGGAGCCCTCGTTAAAAGAGGGTATTACAATAGAAACGCGTGGAGTAAACATTATGCTTTATTATAACAAATTAAAGCCTTAGATTCAACCCTCAAGAACGTTTTTTAACTGATCATAAATCGTTGTATTTTTACGTTTCCACGTTCCCCATTCGCGAACGGGCACCAAACCTTTGATAGAGTTGGTCAAAAATATTTCACTCGCTTGCGCTAATTCTTTTTTACTAATGTCACGAAACTCGGTTTTAAGTCCTTTTTGTTGGGCGCGTTGCAAAACCTGCCGCACCGTAATACCCGGTAAAACGGCTTCGTTAGGAGACACTAAAACCCCTTCTATTACTGCAATTACACTGCTTACACTGGCTTCTAGTAATTGATTATTTTGATCAAAATAAAGTGTTTCAAAATAAGGTCCTGTTTGATGTTGCTTCTGATAAAACGGATAAAGGGGTGAAGCTACTTTTGCCGCCGAAAACGCTCGTAAAACCACCGCGTCATTTACGGTTACGCCTTCAGTGTAAATGTTGGGTAAAGGCTCAATTAAAGGTTCAGCCTTGAGCCACCAAAAATCTGTGTTAGCCAGAACTTTACAACGATAATTAATGTCATGGCTCAACTGATTACTAAGTACCGCTAAAGCCGTATCAAGAGAAGCCTGATTTAAAGTGCTAGGTGGATTCATCGCCAACACGCTCAGCGAGTGAAACAAACGCTCCCAGTGTTGTTTAAGGGCTTGTGGAGGTCGACCTTGAACTATTTTAAAGGTCTCAAATACGCTCTCACCAAACTGTATAGCCGCGCTTAGCGGGCTCACTTGAACGAATGGATCTAGCTCATCTCGTAACTGCCCGTTAAAGATAATTTTCATGTTTTTAGATTATAAAAAAAGTCGCTCTAAGGCGACTTTTTAGACTAAAAATTTAAATTTCTAAATTTAGGCTTCCTCTTTATCTTCATCAGCGTCTGGTTTTAGATCCGCTTCAGGCGCTTCAATTGGCGCGTCAAGATCTTCTTCCGCCGCTCGTCCCATGATAGAACAAAGTTGAACATCATCTTCAAGATGCATTAACTCAAAAGCTTCTGGCAATTTAAGGTCGGCAATAGTGATGCTATCACCAATTTCTTTCATAGCTGAAATATCTACTTTAATTTCATGCGGAATCTCACTTGGTAAACATCGGATATCTAAACTATCGTGTGAAGTATTAAGTACTCCACCAAGAGATTTAACCGCTTCTGATTCACCAATAAATTCAAGTGGTACGTGCACCATTGTTTTTTCTTTCAGATTCACCGCCATCAAGTCAATGTGGGTGAAAGTATCTTTAACCGGGTCTTGATCATATTTATGAATCAAAACTTTTATTTTCTTTCCTCCCATGTCGAAATCAACCAAAGACGATTGACCCGCTCGACGAATGAGACGTAAAAAGTCAGAATAGTCTACGCTGAATGGCTGAGAGTCAACTCCGTGACCGTACAACACACCCGGAACTCTTCCTTGAGCACGTGTATCACGAGCAGATTTTTTAGAAGTTTCTCTTTTTTCGGCAGCCAAGCTATAAGTTTCAGCCATTAATATTCTTTATTTAAGCCGCGCGATACTATGGAAGTTGATTTTGGTGTCAAGCCCGAATCTTAAACCAACTCAGAAAGGACGATTTAATCAGCTAAAAAATACTCGCATAATATCGTTCCAGGTAATAAGTAGCAGTAGCCCCATGAGCAACATAAAGCCAGCAATATGGGCATAGTTTTCCCATTTTTCGTTTGGCTTAATACCAAAAGGCTTCAGCATTAACTCTACTATTTGAAACACAAATCGACCACCATCAAGTGCAGGAATCGGTAGTAAATTCATGACCGCCAATGAAATTGAAAGTAAGGCTGTTAGCTTTACCAAGGCCATAAAACCTTGTGGTAAAATTTTGTGGGTCACTTCTGCGATTCCAACCGGACCCGCTAAGCCTTCTGGCACACGCAAATTTTGCACGAGCTCCACCGGTATTTCGGCCGCTTTTTCGAGCACCGCCCATGAGATACGACCTGTTTCGGTTGTCGCCAGCCAAATAGACTGCGGAAAAGGCGCTTTGGTTTCTTTCAAAAACTCAAACACTACGGGCGTATTAGGTTCATCAAGTTCTTTAATCTCGTCAGGTGTCATCCGCTCACCGTTTACGACAAAGGCAATTTCACCGTTGTCGTATGCTCTCTCTACGTCGGCTTGCGACACTAAAATTGGGTCGGTTCCAGCGGTAAATAATATCGTTAAAAACGCAATGGCCATTACAAAATTCATAAACACGCCTGCCAGCGTAATTACCATACGCTTCCACAGTTTGGCTTGCCCAAAACTGCGCGGATCTTTTGAATCATCTTCTTCCCCCAGCATTCGTACAAAACCTCCGAAAGGAATTAAATTTAAGGTGAATTCGGTTTCACCACGCTTATAGCCAAATAGCTTTTTCCCCATGCCTAAACCAAATTCTTCTACTTTTACGCCTGACTTGATAGCCGCGTAATAATGCCCAAATTCATGCACAATAATAAGCGTTGAAAAAATCAGTAAGAAAGCCAAGATCGAAAATATAATCATCGAAATCGAGTGTAAGAATAAAAATGGTGATGGCAAAAGATCATTCTAGATGCATAAAAACAATATTATTTATTATTGTCTATTTTTATGGTATAATAAAAATAGTAGATATGACTTTCTGGGTGGGGGCACCAACCAGTTGATCTTCTGCTAAAACGGCAGAGATCTTTTCATATTTAGGAGAATCCTAATGCACCATAAGTCCGAACTCTATGATCTATTCTTTCGGTTCGCTGAAAGAGATCATTTCCTCGCACTCATAATGCTTACTATCATTGGGCTTGGCCCCTTGATACTTGCAGCATTCAAACAAGATCCTCGCGATTCATGGGTCCAGTCTTTCTGGTTCTGTACCGCGCTCGTCTGGTTTGCAATGGTTTGCGCTGACGTAACGGGATTTGCTACTTGGTTCAACCAAGGCCTTCAATTCCCGGAATTTGCCAGCCAATAAAGACTCTGCCACCAAATGTGCTCGACCCGTTCTCTTACGGGTCGACACACTTCTTTAAGGATGATCGACACCGCCGTGACTAAAAGGATGACAACGTAAAACCCGCCAGATAATCTTTGGCACCCCAAACACAAATCCGTGTTTTTTTAAGGCCTCAATGCCGTAATTCGAGCAACTAGGATAAAACTTGCAGCCTTTAAGTGGGTCTCCCGCTCCACTTACTGAATGATCTGGCGAGAGTGTCGCTTGGTAAACCTTAATCAATTTAATGGTCACCGCTGCTAAAACCGTATCTGGCCACAATAATAGTTTCCACATTAAGCGATGTTAAGAGCGTATTTACCTAGAATATCAAACTCGACATTTACGCCATCGCCAACAGCCCGAGATTTTAGAGTCGTGTGTTCCCACGTGTGCGGAATAATAGAAACTTCAAACCATGCTTTATCCCCTTTCAAATCACTCACACCACTTACCGTTAGTGAAATCCCTTCCAAAGCTACTGAACCTTTGTGAACCAACCACGCTCTGTGCTTTGGCTTTACGCCCACTCGCACCAGCCAGTAATCTTCGACAAACTCTAATTTTAAAAATTGGCCAACCTCATCAATATGGCCTGTTACATTATGCCCAGAATTTCTTTGGCCAATTTTAGCGGCGCGTTCTAAGTTTACTAAATCCCCCACCTTTGCATTCCCAAAAGTGGTTAGCTTTCTAGATTCTTGAATAATATCGACCTCAATAGAACTGTCGGTTGAACTGACCACCGTGGCACACATGCCGTTTAACGCCACCGATTCCCCCAGTTCAAACGGTTCCTCATAACTATGTTCGATTACAAATCTATTTTCTTTAATAGATTGAATCGTGCCGACTTGTTCAATTATTCCGGTAAACATTAATAAGATTGAAATTGTTTAATTAAATCGGCTCGGGTTTCAAGTGGTTGCTTCATTAAAGCGCTACCAACGACCACAATGTCAGCCCCCGCTTCAGACAAACTTTTCACATTGTTTAAATTCACCCCGCCATCAACTTCAATCTCCCCTGTATATCCTCGTACTCTTAAGGTTTTTATTTTAGTAATTGATTCGGGCATAAAACTCTGGCCGCCAAAACCCGCTTGCACTGACATCACCAAAATTTGATCGGCCTCAGCTAAAATTTCATCGCTTAAAGCCTCGACACCCGTAGCGCCATCGATGCAAATCCCCGCCTTAACACCGCGCGCTTTTAACGTTTTAAATAGTTCTAGTGCTTTCGCTTCGTTAACGGTTTCAATGTGAAACGTAAAAGTCATAACCCCCATATCACAAAACAAATCCACAAAGCGTTCAGGGTTTAACGCCATTAAATGAACTTCATAATCCACCGGATAATTTAAATTTTTTAACACTGGCGGGCCAAAACTCAAATTAGGAACGTACTGGCCATCCATTACGTCTAAATGAATTCGGTCTGCGGTAGCAATCGAATCTAAGTCTGCTTGAAGATTTTTAAAATCAGCGTCTAAAATTGAAGGAGAAATTTTCATCAAGGCGCAGCTTAAACAATTTTTTTGAGGTTTCAATTAAAGGCTATTAGTCACAAAAAAACGTTTCGGTTCGTTAGGCAAAGTTGAATTACGTTAGAATTCAAGTAAACCTTTAAATGTATGCGTATAAATAAGTTTCGCCGTCGGCAAAGCGTATGGTCTAAATTACAGTTTTGGAAATCCGACAAAAAAAAGCCGGCTAAAAAATTTAAATGGACGAAGCGTTTTTTAATACTCGGTGTCGGCTTTACGGCCTTTTTATTTGTTTACGGAACTTTTTACCTGCCGGACGTAAAAGACGCTGCGGAGCTTACGTTTTCAGAATCGACCATTATTTACGACCGAGGCGCCCTTGAACCGGGTGCTAAACAAGAGGAGCATATTTTGTACGTTATTCATGGCGATGAAAACCGTGATTATATTCCTTTAGAAGAAATGTCCCCTTGGATTGCTAAAGCGACCCTGGCCATTGAAGATGACCAATTTTATAACCACTTTGGTTTTGATGCCCCCGCTTTAGTAAAAGTATTTTTACATGAAGCCTTTGGAATTGGACCGCAACGGGGAGGTTCCACCATTACACAACAATTGGCTAAACAAGTATTTTTAAGTGGCGAGCGATCCTACACGCGTAAATTTAAAGAACTTTTACTCGCCATAAAACTTGAGTGGCACTACAGCAAAGACGAAATTATGGAGCTGTATCTCAATAAAATTCCTTACGGCAATAATGCCTTTGGTATTGAAGCCGCGGCTAGAACTTATTTTGGTAAATCGTCTCGTGACTTAACCGTGGCGGAAGCGTCTATTTTAGCCAGTATTCCCGTCGCCCCAACCAGATTTAGCCCTTATGGTTCTAACAAAGATTTATTGCTTGGGTTTTATGAATATGAAAATTTTAGCACTGAAGCCGAAGCCCGAGCAGCTGAAGAAAACCCGGTAGAAGTTGTAGCGGAAAATGAAAGTACAGTTTTAATCGACACAGAGGATAAGGTTCGAATTTATAAAAAAGGTCGAAAAGATTTAGTACTGCAACGAATGCTGGACCTAGAGCTTATTACCGCTGATCAATTTTATCAGGCCTGGAGCCAAGCTAATAACATTGAATTTAAACGCGGTGCCACCGATATTGTGGCGCCTCACTTTGTGTTTTACGTGCGTGAACAAGTGGAAGCTAAATTTGGCCAAGAGTTTTTAAGCCAAGGGGGTTTACAAATTTACACCACGCTAGACCCAGAAATTCAAGCCCAAGCCGAATCGACTATCCAAATTAAAACCGAAGGTTACGAAAATGTGTATGGCGCTGAGAACGTGGCCATGGCCGCTATAAACCCTGACAACGGAGAAATTTTAGCCTACGTGGGTGGGAAAGATTGGTTTGATGTTGAGTCTGACGGACAAGTGGATGTACTGACTTCACGACGCCAACCAGGTTCTAGTTTTAAACCGGTCGTTTACGCCGCTGCCTTTATGGCTGGTTTTGCTCCCGCTACAGTTCTATTTGATGTTAAAACTAACTTTGGAGGTGGGTACGAACCCAATAATTTTAATGAAAAATTTCAAGGTCCAGTTTCAGCGCGAGACTCTCTGAACCAAAGTTTAAATATTCCGTCTATTAAACTAGCCGCTTTAGCGACGGCACAGAAAGTACTTGACGTAGCTGATCAGCTGAACATTCCTTATGAAGGTGACGCTGACATGCATGGCGTCGCCATTGGTGTAGGAGTAGCCGAGATTGAACCGTTGGCTCATATTTCTTCGTTTCAAGCTTTTGCCGGTGACGGTACTATTAATGACCCGGTTTCTATTTTAGAAATTAGAAATGCTTCAGGTCAGGTTTTAGAAAAATTAGATCCAGAAGAAAACAAACGAGAAGGGATAGATTCACAAATTGCAGCTTTAGTAAGAAATATTTTAACCGACGAACAAAGACGTCCTGTAACAGACGGCTTTGCCTGGAACACGTTTTTAGAACTCGCGCCTGAATTTAATAGTGGCGCCAAAACCGGGACCTCTAATCGAGTGATTCCAAACCCAACTTTCAACGAAGAAATACCCGAATCAGATGAAAATCGACGATTCTTAACGGTTCCTGGTGACTCGTGGACGGTTGGCTTTACGCCGCATTTAGTGGCGGGTGTTTGGGTGGGTAATAATCGTGGAAAGCCAATGAAATCTGGCGCTACCGGACTTACCGTCGCCGCGCCAGTATGGAAAAACTTTATGGATAACGCACACGCTATACTGGTAGAGAACGGCGCGGATCCAGAAAAAAAATACGAAGAACCAACGCCGTTGGCTACGGTTGAAATTAATCGATTAACGGGCAAACGAGCCACCGACATTACGCCGGCTCACCTGCGAGTGACAGAAGTGTACCCGAGCTATTCGTTACCCACTGAATTTGATACCGAAGTAGAAACTAAAAATATTAATATCTTTACCGGGGAGGATGCGACCGAAGAAACCCCTGAGTTTGCCGTAAGAGAAATTAACTACCTCCCTTTGGACGTTCAAAAAGAAGATCCTAACTGGCGTGAGCCCGCTATGCAATGGATTAAGGAACACCCAATTTTTATGAATTCATTAGGGGCTATTATGGATCCTGAAAAGGTGGAAGACCCAGAAAACCCAAGCGATGAACCAGACGGCTGGCAAGTACCTGTTGAGTTCTTAGCCGACCTACCCGTTAACCTGCAACGTCGCTGGAGACAACTACAAAACCAAGCCGAAATGATGGGCACTACGGCCGACTGGACCGAAATTACCAGTGCAGCGGGCATGAGTTCCAGCGGAGATTTTGATTTCGAGATAGTCAGCCCAAGCCAACAAGTAGGCACCGGGAGCGTGGAAGTAATAGTTGATTTTAACAACGACATTGAACTGGCCGAAGTTTCTTATTTCTGGGATGATAGATTAATCTACAAAGCCGTTAATGAACCCTTTAGTGGTCGATTCTCTGTGCCGAGTAGTTCCCGCATAGGTACCACACACGAAATTAGAGCCGTAGCTCTTAGCAACGACTTTAGATCGGCTGAGGCCACGGTTGAGGTTGAAGTGAGCCGTATTCGCGAAACTAATACAAATACAGCTCCTAACCTAGATGACACTTCTGCCAGCAGTGGTGATGGTTACAACGGTCCGCCAGACATTATTTTCTTGGGGCCCTTAGCGAACCAAAAACTGTCTATTAATTCAGTGGCGCAAGTAGTGGCGCAAATTGCGAGTTCTGAAATAGATACCGTCGAGTTCTTACTTAATAACCAAAGCCTTGGTTTTAAAAACACTCAGCCCTACGTAATGAACTTTGAGGTTCCAGATCGAATGGGCCGTCACACTTTAACTATTAAAGCGGCGAATAAGGCGGGGTTGAAATCTGAAAAATCAATTCCGATTACCGTCAGCCGTGAAGAATTTTCTGAAGCTGAAATGCCTTTTATAAGTGGAGTCGATAAAAATTTCAGAACCCTGTCACTGACCTTTACGCTGCCTAATTTTGCCGAATTAGAAGCCGCACAAGTGGTGGTGTCGCAACCAGAAAATATTTTATACCAAGAAACGTTTACCGATTTAAATAAATTTAAATACGTGTTTGTGCCGTCAACTGGGGTTCGGGGTCAGGTAGACATTGAACTGTACACCAAAACTAGAGGTGAAGCTGATTTCGTAAAAGCAGATTCAAGTAACGTTCGATACTAAGTATGAATGACTTAGAATTTATGGTCGTCGCCTTTAATGCGGCGGCCAAAGTTAATCCTCATAAAACCAAAAGTAACCCACGAGTTGGCTGCACGGTAGTTTTAGAGGGTGAAATTATTAGTACTGGCGCTCATGAAGTCTTTGGCGAAGCCCACGCAGAAGTAAACGCTTTAAAAAATCTCATCCCGGGATGTAATCTTGAATCTATAAATAACGATGATTTCCATCCCGGGATGGAAGTATCTAAGGCCACAATTTACATCACCCTTGAGCCGTGTGTTAAAACCTCTTTAAAAAAAACCCCCGCTTGCACCGACTTACTGTTAAAATTTAAACCCGCTCGAGTGGTTATTGGTTTGCTTGACCCACATTTCCCGGGGCAAGGGGTGGCCCAATTAAAAGCGGCCGGTATAAAAGTAGAAGTTTTAAATACCAAGCACCACCAAATTTTAAACCCGTGGTTTGAGACCTGGATCACAACGCAAAAACCATTTATGACTTTAAAAGTGGCGCAAAGCTTAGACGGAAAAATTACCCCTGCATCAAAAGACTACCTGCAAGGCGTAAGAGGCCTTACTAATGCTTTAACCCAACAAGAGGTGCATAGCCTGCGTGCTTTGAATCAAGCGCTGTTAAGTAGTACTGAAACCGTTTTAGAAGACGACCCACAGCTTGATGTCAGACACGCTAAAAATCTAGACTTCTTACCCTCTGCACCAGACTTAATTGTTGTTGGAAAAAGAGAGATTCCAAAAACAGCTAAAATTTTTAAAGCGAAAAACCGATCGGTTCACTTTGTGAAAGATTTAAAAGACTTAGTCCCCTTTTGCAGAGAAAATCAAATAGCATCAGTAATGACTGAATGTGGTGGTAGTTTAAATACACAACTCATTGAGCAGCGTTTAATTGATCAGATTGAACTTTTCACGGCGCCCATAATTTGTGGCGATACGGCGAAGCCCGGTTTTACAAAAGAATTAGACTTAAGTCTTTTCCACTTAAAAAATGTGTGTCATCTTGAAAATGATTTATGGCAGACAAGCTGCAAGTAACTTATTTTTCACTTTTACTATTTTTGTTACCGCTAACCACAATGCTTCTTACACGAGTACTCATACTAATTTGAACTTTTTTTGCGGCCAGATCCTTTGTTTCTGGCATATCACTCAATCGTTTCGCCCCAAATCGCTGTGATTCCCCATCAACAGTTCGACCTGCACGGGCGCCTACTTCACGATCAGGACCAAAACGTTTCATCCCAAACACTCTAAATATTTAGTCCTCACTTTTCAAAAAAATTTAAATCCCTAACCTTGAGCCATGCACCAGAAAGTAATCATTCTTGATTTTGGCGGACAGTACGCGCACTTAATTGCTAGCCGGATTCGGCGTGAGCAAGTGCTCGCGGAAATTCATCAACCCGATGAAGTTAATTTAGCTTTCTTTCAAAATAAAAATATTAAAGGGATAATCCTTTCAGGCGGCCCACAAAGTGTGTACGACGAGGGCAGCGCTAGTTGCGATACCGCGATTTTTAACTTAGGTATTCCGGTACTCGGAATTTGCTATGGGCACCAATTTTTAAACCAAGCTTTAGGAGGAAAAGTAGTGGCCGGACATACCTCTGGTAAAGAGTTTGGGCGGGCCGATTTAACCCACGATGATCAATGCCCACTGTTTAAAGATATTCCTAAAACCTCGCCTTTTTGGATGAGTCACGGCGACGAAGTGGAGATTATGGGACAAGGCTTCGAAGGCTGCGCTGACACCGACCTTTGTAAAAATGCCGCCGCTTGGCACCCAACTAAAAACCTTTTTGGAATTCAGTTTCATCCAGAGGTAACCCACTCTGAACATGGCATTCAACTTTTAAAAAACTTCTTAAATATATGTGAAGTCAGTCGTGACTGGACGATTGAAAAATTTTACGAAGAACACCAAGCGAAGCTGAAAGCCGAAGTGGGTGACCGTAGCGTGGTGTTATTTGTTTCAGGAGGCGTTGATTCGACGGTTGCGTTTGCGTTGCTCAGTAAAGTACTAGGCCCAGAACGGGTACAGGGTTTATTTGTGGATAACGGCTTACTACGCCAAGGCGAAAGAACCTACGTTGAAAAAGCCATTAAAGCGATTGGCGCTAAACTAACGGTTATGGACGAAGCCGATCGGTTTATCGGAAACTTAAAAGGCGTTTATGACCCAGAAAAGAAAAGAGAAATAATTGGGAATACCTTTATTGAGGTTCAAAAAGACTTTTTTGCCCATCACGACTTAGACGAAAATACCGTTTTAGCCCAAGGGACTATTTACCCCGACACTATTGAAACGGGCGGCACCAAAAACGCTGACACCATTAAAACCCATCACAACCGTGTGCCAGAAATTCAAAAAATGATTGATGCGGGTTTAGTCATTGAACCACTGGCTGATTTGTATAAAGATGAAGTGCGCGCCTTAGGCGAGCTAATGGGCTTACCAAACGAGCTGGTTTGGCGACATCCGTTTCCGGGTCCGGGCTTAGGCGTCCGAATTTTGTGCGCCGAAGAAACGATTGAAGATATTCCAGAACGAGATGCCAATGCCTTTAACCTGCAACGCAACAAAAAACCGTTTGATGTTTTACCTCTTAAGTCTGTTGGGGTGCAAGGAGACTTTAGAACTTACAAACACCCAGGGTTAATTACGGTGAGTGAAAATAATTTGAGCGCGCTGGAGAGCCTAGCTACAAAATTGATTAATCATTATCCAGACATTAATAGATGCGTCAAAAGCCTGGGGCATAATTACACGGGCCGGGTTGATAGTACCAAAGTTTTAAAATCTGATGTGAACGATGAACGAGTAGCGCGTTTACAACGCGCCGACCACATTGTTACCACCACTATGCACGACATGGGCGTTTACAACGATGTGTGGCAATTTCCGGTGGTGTTAGCCCCGCTAAGTTTTAACAACGTAGGGGAAGAATCTATTATTTTGCGCCCAATTGATTCGATTGATGCTATGAGCGCCACGGTCGGTAAACTACCTTGGGCATTCTTTGAAAAAGTAACGGCAGAAATCTTAAAAGATGAATCGATTAGCGCGGTGTTTTTAGATGTTACCAGCAAACCACCCGGCACCATTGAGTGGGAATAGGTGCGGGTTGAAACCTAAGGTTTCCCCCGCAAGCCCCCTTCCTGCTATTTGTATTCATGCGCTTTGGGGCCCACGAGACCCAAAGCTTATTC
>Ga0307983_1000953_pt1 | contig 13486 bp, 7 predicted proteins | sample OrgLakmetagen991_FD_201845 | JGI IMG/M metagenome (GOLD analysis project Ga0307983, IMG submission 201845) | Saline water microbial communities from Organic Lake, Antarctica - #991 | ecosystem: Environmental > Aquatic > Non-marine Saline and Alkaline > Saline | place: Antarctica: Organic Lake... | reverse complement strand
CCAATGAGGCGTTGCAGAAAACGTGCCTGATGCTGCAGTTGTTTGCAGACACGCACCTGGATTTGTTCGCAGCCCTTAACGCGCTCGGGTCGCAGCGTTTCGACGACACGTTTCTGAGTTCGGCGCAGGTTCACTCGGCAAAGGACTCGCACGCCAATTTCTTTTCGCATAGCGGCGCCGTGCCTCTTTCTGCTCGATTATCTCTATTCGAGCGTTTCTATCCACATCCTCTTCGAGCGCCGTGGGCTGGAGAGATTGCTGCACTGGACGGAACGCCGTTGACTAGTGGAAATGTGTGGACAGTGCAAACTTCTCAAGGCGGCGGAAGCGGCGGAGGTAACATCAACACGAGCGGCAGTGCGGGTAACAATAGCGGAGGCGGGGGAGGAAATAGGAAGTCGAAAGCAAGAAAAGGCTCTGGTCGCGCTGCTGCAGCGTCGGCGTTGTCGGGAAGAAACAACTCTGGCGGTGGAGACGGCGGATCGTCTTCTTCGGACAGGCACAGTGAAGACGACTTTCTGGACGCCATGGTGCACCTTTTTTTGTCCAAAACATTGAATTACCCATCTCTGCGCCGCAATTATGCCAACATTGCCGTGCGGAACATGCACAACTTCCCTTCTCTATTCGAGATTCAGTTGGCGTCGTTTTTAGTGAGCGCTCTGGGAAATTACCCTGGTCCTCGCTTCAGACCGCTTTGGCGAGCTCGTGTGGCTGTGACACGTTCACATCACTTTTCGACGCTTCGTTTCGAGCCTTCGTGGTGCGCGTCGTGCGGAACCGACAAGATGAAGAGCGCGTCGAAGATGAACATTTCAAAGAACGCGTGCCCGCGGTGTGTGCCAGCGGAGAAGTCTCTGTGGTGCACGGATCGTTGTATGCGCCCTCTCTTTATGGACGCTGCCATTGCCGAGAGGGGTGTAGATCAAGACGGCGGAGCTGGCCAAGAGCGACTCTTTGCCGCGCAAAAGATTTCCAGCGCATCGTTTTTCAAGTACAGCGCGACAATGCGGGCGATTCAGCGAAAAATCGACGAAGAGGGAAAAACAAGGCGACTCACTATAGATCAGCAATTTGAAAAGTGCCGAATGGATGAAGAGGTGGCTGGGCGCTGCGATTTGTGCGAAGCGTCGCAGAAGAGGCTAGTCGAACGGGGATTGCAGCCGATGAGCGCAGAAGAGCTTAGAATCGAGCACCACGCACGCAAGCATCTGTGCGGCTATTGTCGCAAACGCGAACACGACGACGCTCAGCGCGTGTACGAGAAGAGATTCAAGGGATTTTCGGCAAAAATTGGATCGAAAACGCTGTGTTCGAAACACTTGTGCGAGGCGTGTAGTCTCATTGGAAACAATGAAATGTACTCGTTTTACGTGGCCAAGGAGTGTTACGCGTTTCGAGTGGATAGTGAGGGCTGCATGATTCACACGCTCAAGGAATTGAACAACTGGAGTTCGTATAGGCGACTTCTATTCTCTGGAATGGACGAAGTGCGCAGACTGATCAACGACGAGTACAGTTCGCCGCCGAAAGCCGACACATTTGCCAATGTCGCGCCCGGTGCTATCAGCACGTCTCTGTCGCGGAAAATACGAGATTCAATCAATTACAATCATCGCTATGTGAAGAAGACGGCAGTCAAATTCAAGAAGGAGTCGTTTGTGGACGTACTTCGCAAGAAGCTCAAGACGGTGTTCTCCGACGCGTGTGTCAAGAACAACATGACGAGACCTCAGAGGCCTGAGGATTTTCTTGACAATCCGCAATTGGTGCTGGACATTGGCAAACTCGCCGAAAGCGAGCTTTTGCGCAAGAAGAGCAACAACCGCTCGGTTCAAATCGCCATTCAAGAGATTCAGCAAAATACGCAAAGAGCGTACGAGTCTCTTCGAGTGTGGAATGAAGACTACGGCTTTAGGTCCATCAACGTGATCAACGTGGCTGAGAGAGCTGCCGCGCAAGCCATAGAATGCCAAAAGCCGCTCATTGAGAACAGTGGGCGCAGCGCATTGTCACCGACGGCCTCGGTCAATTTCCGCATTCTGAGATACGTGGGTATGAGCAAAGAGTCTTTACAGATGATTGAGGACATGGCTTTCAATTACGAAGTACTGTGCTTGCCAGACAACCCCCTTGCGTCACAGGCGGCCAATCTGGAGAAATTGAGCCGTGCCGACTTTTGCGTGCTTCTCTTGTTCTGCAACACCTTTGCGGCTCGAAGTTCGTTTCGCATATTTCCCCTCTCGACGCAAGCGGCTCGAGCTCAGATGCATGCTCTTCGACTCAAGGCGAACATTCTGCCACATGAAGACTCGCCTGCAGACTTGAGCGTTCACTGTGTTTGCATTGATTGCAGTCACTGGTACACGGAGATTATCCCACCGACTAATTTCAGTGAATTGCGAGACATTGTACTCGATCACGACGGAGACCCTATGCATTCTCACTTAAAGGGTACAAAGGGTTGGGGCATAACGGAAGACGACAACGATCACGGCGAAGGGGCGAGCGACACTTCAGCAAAGACCAAGAAGAGGCACGGCAAGAGAAGGCGCAAAAATCAGAATGCTTTACTCGATTTGGGATTGATGCAATTGGTGTGCCCTCAAAACGCCAACAGCACAGCTCTCAAGAGAATGAGAAAAGCTGGAGAATTAGAGAAGGATTTAGTATTCGACACTCAAAGGGCTCAAATCAAAAAGGCAAACTCGATTCGCAATGCGAGAGAGCGCAGCGACCAATGCGGCGCACGCCCTCTGATGAGGATCGCCATGCTCGGTGTGGCAGTGTCGGTGACTAATGAAGGGCAGTACGGCAACGTGTACGCTCTGTGCGGCGAGTGTGGAAACATTTTTTGCATGGCAGAAGGAAAGCCCATGAACGACGGGGGAGTGCCCAATTGCGGCCGCCATTGTAGTATAGGAGGGCCGAAAACACGCCCGTACACGGCTCTTCACGCCTACGTACCACCCTATCTTCATCCAGAGCGTCGCGGAGCAAACAACGCACTTCGAGTGGCCAGAGTCGCAGCCACCGACATGGTACCGTACACGGCGCCGCCTCTTACACGATCGGACTTGGCCAGCTCAATCCGCCTGCTAAACGACTACGAGTACGCCCCTCCGCGAAAAGAGTTTGTCGAGGCCCTCGGAGTTCCCAGCGTGGCGCACATGGCAAGTAGAGGATGGGTTCGCTGCACTCCAACCATTGCTCAGCCCAAGGTGCCCGTGGAGAGATTTGCCACCAATGTTTTAGCGTACGCCTTTCCCCGATTCGACTCGCAAAACGTGCTATGCACGGGAACGGTACCGTCCTCTGTACCTACACTCACCGAAGCCGAGAGTCGGCGCGGCGTGGCTTCGGATTGGATGCGATACGATTCGGCCAAGAGTCGCATCCGACGCGAGGAGACTGCGATTCACGAGTCTAGAAAAGAGAGCCTGGACGATTTCTGTCAAAAGCTCAAGATTTCTCTTCGCGACGTCGAGGCGGTGGCGGCATTCTTGTTGCGACACAAGGAGACTGACGAGAAAATCGACGAGAAGAAATTCATGGAGTATTGCGCATCACACGGAATTAGCAACCAAGAAGACGTCATGACCATTCTTACGTACCTGGAAGAGGCGCATTTCTCCGAGCAATCACTGACCAGGCGAAAAGCTCGCACAGAGAGTTTGTCTGGATTTGTGATGCCTGAGCTGATTGAAGTGCGCGAGCGTTGCATGTCACTGATGAGCGGATTACACGGCATAGACTCTGGAGCCACTGCAGTGGTGTGCGCGTACTGCGGCACGGCGGCAGACACTCACAGTTGCTATGTCAGGGTGGACGCAATGGACCCAGACGGGCTGTGTCGCAATCGGTACACGGCAGCGCCCGTGCGCGGCTCGTCGCATCTAATGGACAATTCGAACACGGCGTCGCGCGTGCAATTGTTTTTTTGCGAAACGCATTTTGGCAAATTGCAGCCTCTTCTTGCGCATTACACTATGCCCACCACGGCCATGATATTCGTGTTTATCTTGTACGCGACTCGAGACGCCCTCATGGGACCTCCCAAGGAGAATAGGAGGCAACTCGAAAAGAGGCTAAGCATGGAGAATCAGTACGACGACTATTTCACAAAGCGAACGACCAAGCGTGCGCCGAGAAAGACGGGTGCGAACCGAGTGACTTTAGTGAGAGAGAAGAGAAAGAGGACAAAGCGATCGAGGGTGGCCACCATTCCCAATTTGCGCATCACGAAGAACACACGCAAAGGCCGTCGAGGCCGACAATCCAATTCGTCAACAACTCTTCCTGGCATACTGAACAATGTCATTTCCAACATTAGAGCGAGGAAGGAAGGCGTCGATTTAAAGAAGGTGATTGAAGAAGTGAAGGGGGGCGGAGATAAATAAACGAAAAGAAAAAGAAAGAAGAGACCTTGACGTATCAAAGCAAGTATTTAAATAAAATGAGCGGCAATGTTGAAAGCGAAAGCGAACTCTATACTCCTTCTACACTATTAGATTCACACGATAGAGAACCACGTTTATATATCAATGCCGCCGATTCCGTTATCGAGTATGCGTATAGAAAAAAGACGAACATGGTGGCAAACAGACTTTATCGATATATAGATTCTTTGGAAGTGCAGCAATTGATTGTTGCCATGGAAAGGCAACAGACTAAGGAGTATATTTTTAAATTGGCTCTGAATTGTGCGATTTACTGTCATTACGTAGACGTGATTCCTATAATAGCTAAAATAGACGGAGTAGGCGATAAAATCGAATACATTGAGAGAAAAAGAATTCAATATTACACAGCCGCGAACATAGACACTTGCCGATAAAAAAATGAATACAGCCTTTACCCTTCTTCTACTGATAGCAGCGGTATTGTTCCTACACACAGACATCGCAGACGCAAGAAAAGAAACCGAGGATGAAAAACTGAAAAGGCTCGACGACGAGTGTGAAGTTAAGCGCGACGATGCATACAAATGCGCAAAAGATTACGCCGACCTTGACCACGATGGTCGCATCTCCAAGCCAGAGGTGGTGTACTTTAGAAATTTCGTGCTCCACTGGTGGGAGCGCGCTCTAATTTGGGTGGCCAACGAAACGCCAGAAAAGGTCATGGATCGCTGCGCTCAAGGCCCAGAAGAGCAATACATTACAACAGAGTCGTATGAAAATTCCAAGATGAGATGCTTAAAGCACTGCAAAGACTGGAAACTCTTAACTAACATGTGCGACCGCTTCGAAGCAAAGTCTCATCGCGAAATCCGACACCACCGAAAGGAGTTCAAGTCGTGGCTCGAAGACCACCAATAAACACTTCTCTTTTCTTTTTACTTTATTTATCGAATAAAAACATCCGTGTAATACATTGTCGGGATCAGACCCTTTTTCATGTGAACAAAACTGGCCTTGAGCAACTCGTCTCCCGATATCTGAACGGCGTACTCGATGAGATTCAGGCGTTTCACAATCGAATCGATAACACCTGCCTCCGCCGCCGGCTCATTTCGTTTTTCGACAATTTTCATTGTAGCGATTAATGCAATTCGAAGCGCAACGTGGCAACTCAGAGAATCCAGCACTCGATTTTGAGTGAATTCTTCACTAGAAAAGAGGTCGGCAATGGCCTGCGTGTCTCTCTGGTACGCTTCCTGCATGCTCTCGCTACTGCCCGCGAAAGGAAAAGTCAAGTGCATCTCGACGTCTCTCTCGCTGTTGATTGTGTTGCTGTTCAAATCCACAATGTCTTTAAATTTGACAATCAACGGGTCCAGCGTATTCTTGGTTAAACTCTGCACTGCGGCTTGGTACGCCTCGCTAGAAAAAACATCAATGTCACTTGCAAACGAATTCTTCTCGATTACAGAGAACAACTGCATTTTGTATAGAGAGGGGTCCAGAGCGCCCTTGGCGAACAATTGATTGTACTTGTCTCGAAGAGACTTCAAATTCGAAACGGAGTCGGCAACTTCATTCGGCTTCAGAACATTGTTGCGAAACTCCCTTTTATACACTGGTTTGGAAGACGTTCTGAATTCTCCTTTCGTCACGCGCTGCTTACCATCCAATTGTTTCAAGTACGCAAGGCGGTCGCCTTGGTTCAACGTGAACGCTAAGATAATATCAGTGGCCACTTTTTGCAGCCTTCGCACCGACGGTGCAATCTTTCTATTGATTTTGCGAACTTTATCGTTGACTAGTTTCCTCTTTCGTTTTAGTTCAACATTTTCTTTATAGTCTACGGCGTCAGTGCCCCTTTTTCCGATAATCTTTTCGATTACATCGTAATTGAAATGGATTGCGACTTCTTGCATGTAAAGTAGAACTCCGGCCACGGTCAAGGCAATTCTAGACTCGAACGCGTCATACATGGAAATGGCGTCGTAAGCTTTGTTGGTCATGGCAATGGTGACGAATAGCTTGTAAACATTCATGACCATTTCTTTGATTTCATTCTTTGCGCTTTCGTTTAGAACACTCTTTTCAAAGTTTACCACATACGAATCTCCAATTACCGCTCCTAACCTGCACACTTCTTCATCGCCGATGAATTGGATGTATTCTACCAAGTCTGCGACTTTGTTGTATACAGGGTAGACAACCCTAGAAAACTCGCGTTGAATCGACTTTTCCGTCAAATCCCGTATATTCTTCATTTGACTCGAATTAGCGCCTTGGAAAATGGACGTGTTCATTTTTCACACACTCTGCCACTAAAAAACAATATTTACTGTAGTAAACTAGTTTTCCACAATGCGCTCCTCTCGAGTAAAAGGTATGTAATTCCTGCGAAGCGAGCACGTCTTATCAATGTTTCCGTATGTCGTTTCGTCTGGATCATACTTGTAGAGGCCCCAATGTGGACACGGTGGGTCTTCTTTAGTCGCATACTTATTTCTATTATTATACCTTTTCAGCGTAACTTGATAAAGAGCCTCTCGCACGTGCTTCAACAAGTAAAGGCCGTGATTCAGTGGCAGTTTCGTCATTCCCATTACACACTTGAGCATCCGAGGAGAATTGCGAACAGGGTCGTACACAATGCCAAGCTGAATTGAATCCTCAATGTAATTTGCCATCATTGTCGATGTTTTGCGCTGCAACGAGCAGACGGTGAAATTGTTGTAGACCTCTGCGCACACGTCGGAGGAGTGGTCATCCCTGAACACCATTTCGGGCAAGTTGCACACGCGGAGAGTGCAATTGGCAAAATATCGAGCAGTGGCACCGTTCTGCGACTCGAAAGGCTGAAACGAACAAATCACCTGATGCGACGCTGTCGCGGCTTCCGTGGCTAGAAGAGACACAAAATCACTGTAAACGCACAGCTTTCGAAGCAATTCGAACAAGCGTATCTCGCGGCTCAGATTGTGATTTTTGCAGCATCCACTTTTTGACGTACACTCCAAGAGATAGTCGTTAAATTTGACCTCTCCGTTAGTGTCAACAAATTCTGTGTTTTTCTCACACACGCATATGTACTGGGTGCATTCAAAGTTGTGCTTCTCCTTGCTAGATTCCATAATCGATTCTATTTCAGTGCACAATGGATCGGCGGCGTGCTGCCCTTTTTTCATCAAATCTTTATACATTCCGTCAATGACGCCTTCAAACGAAGAGAAGGACTCTTCTCCGTAACGCATGTTTTCTGAAATATTGCGCATTTCCACAAGATATCCTCGATACGACTTCTCTTTTTGATCACTTGTTTTCGCCACATTCTCACGTAACCTCGTCTGAACTGTTCCCATGTAAAAGCCATTGTATAACTTCTTCACCAAATCGCAAAGCATGCGATACCCAGTGACCGCTCTAATGTGCAAAATGTCGATATTATGCACGGCCTTCTTGAAAATGGTTTCAAAATCAAACGACTCTCGAATGTCGGGAAGATGAAAAAGAATCTTGTCCATGTAAGCATGGTCGTCTTCGTTCAACGACTTTAACAATTTCGAGACGTACTCATTGTAGCCACTCTCTGTAATCTCGCCGCGCTCCTTCTTGGACATTAGATTGTTCACAATCGACACGCAAGTTCTCATTCTTCGTACGGATTCGTCCCACTTTTCATACTCACAAGAGACTTCGTCGTTTTCAAGATCAGAGCCACGTTGAAAGTCGTATTCGTCGTCCTCGTCTTCATTACCTTCAATGTACCGTGCAATCATATTCACATCGTCCTTGCTCTCTTGGTTGAATAGCAAAGACACGCGATTCACCTGGCGCCTGCCTTGATTCGACGAGTCCTCCTTTCCCAGGCACAAGATGGAGTTGATGTACTCAATGTAATCGACTGTAATGTGATTAGTAGGGCGAAAGAGTTTCTTAATCTTCCGAGTCGACAATTCAAGATCGCCGCCGCCGCCTCCACCGCCGCCGCCGCCGCCGCCGCGACCGTCATTTTTCCCTTTTCCGTTTTGACGACCATTCTTCTTTTTTCCAGAAGTGTGCGACTGATTTCGAACTGATTGCGGTTTTCGTTTTTGACGAGAAGACACCTTCTCTCGGCTGGCAATGTCCCTCAAAGCGGTAACCTCTTCAACGGCAGCGTCATCTGCGCCGTTCATCGGAACTTCCTTTTGCTGCGCCGAACAAAAACGATCCTGCTCTTGCAGTACCATCCACCGAGCTTCGCGATCAGTCTCATCATCAACATTCAGAAATCCCTGTCCGTCAGTGTGATCAATATCCACAATGTTGGACGTGAAAACTTCGCGAATAGGATGCGCACTGTACGTGTACGCGTGCGCTTCGTGCCGATCCTTAAGCGCATCGAATGTAGTCAGAATCGGCGCCGTTCTATCCAACAAATAGCACATTACAAACCTCATGTACTCCAACCGAACACAGTTCACACACACTGAATTCGGAAACTTCTTTGCTCTCAATATACTCGGCACTTCCTTCACAGACTCGGCGTCGGTGTATTTAGCGTTACCATCAGCGCTGCTGCCGCCGCCGCCGCCGCCGTTGCCGTTGCCGTTGCCGCCGTTTTCTATTTGCGAAATCATTTCATCTTCCACCTCATCCTCGCACATCATGAATTTCTCCAGCGCATTCATGTAGGTAGTGATTGAATTTCCATTGAAAGGATCGACGATTTTTGTTGGATCGCTCATTGAATGCTTTCGTGTTTAAAAAAGGAATTAATGCTACTCTTTGGCTTTTAGACTTTAGTTGACGTGTAACAACACTTTTTTTTTCTTCTCTTATCGATTGAACACAATGAGTGCAGAATACACACAAAAAATGTTTCAAAACTTAAATAAGAAGTGTCCAGAAGGCGCTTCGCTGGTGCAAGGATGCGAAGTGGTAAACTCTCTGAAGGAAAACGAATTGAGATCTGTCTTCACATCTAGAATGCAATACGCCGAGCAATCTTCGCTGATTTCAGCAAGTTCACTCAAAACGTACGGTCAAATACCCGCTTCGGTTGCCTTTGGCAAGCCAGATGAATACACGTCGATCATCTTTTCCTAACTGTAAACAAAAAATAAAGTGCTCGTCTTTTCTATCCAAATATTCTCGGAAAGATGGCCGATCCATGCCAAAGCGCATTATAACCAATAATTTCATTTTTACTTTATTTTCATGAACGGCGCATTAAAACAATCCGAAAAGGAGAACAGCATCAAAAAGAAAGCGGCATCGGCAATGGCGACGTCCGATGCCGACGCTTCATCGTCTGGCAAAATCAACGGAGGCCCCACAGTGGAAGATGCAGCCACCAGCGACGACGGAGCCACTGGAAGTCTTTCGGAGAAGGATTTTGCAGAAGCTGCAGTGAACAAGAAAAGGAAGGCGCCACAAGACGTCGTCGCCGCCGTGGAAGGAAGCGAAGACGTTAATGTTGTTATAGCCGAGGACAGCGTTAGCGCATCGAAAAAAACGAAGCGCTCGCGCTTTGGCGTTAGCAAAAATACAGCCTCTTCTGTGCTCCAAGACAATCCAACGGCGAAACCTACTGTAAACAATGCTAGCGTAAAAGGTGAACCCCTCACGGATTATCGCAAAGCTTTACTTGTGCGCGCAGTTAAATTGAAGCCAGACGACTTTGCGTTACAGTGCGCTTTACGAAACGGTTGGCTTTCTTACCGTTCCATGTTAGAAGATTTCATCCCAACAAACTCCTCCGGAAACAACAATGGGGTAGGGGAATGGTATGGAGGCCATGTTGCAAAACACATGATTCGTTTAGATGAAAAAAGCGGAAAGTTTCTCGTCTCTCTCTCGCGCCGTCGCCGCGTCCACTCGGAGCACGACACCATAGAGCAAGCCAGGGAGAGCGCGTTGGATCTCATGAAGCAAAATGGCATCACGCCTCTCAACCAACGCAGGAAGGTTTTTGATCCTACTACCAAATCAAACTTCATCGAAGTTAGCGTGCCTGTTCTTCCTGCTGGGTTGATGCAACTGTTGTACGGAGAAAAAGCTGCTGATTTTACTACAATCGCCGTAGAGGAAGACGCCGAAGTTCATCTGGACAAGTATATTTTCCGTATGCACGTTAGAGCTGGCGATGAACTTCCTTTTGTGTCAAGTTTCGCCGAGATATCGTCTACAGGACAACATCCTGACAGCAAACGCCACCGATTGGCTAAATTACTCAAAATCATCAATCCTCGTCGCGGCGAAGATTTTCGCGACTTTCGTGAAATCAAAAATCGTTCTCGTTCTTCTAACCGCTGCATGCCATCTCCTCTTATCGATAACTCGTCTATAAATATAGACGCCGTCAATGGAGTCGTGTCGCTTTCTAATCAAGCAATTGCCGAGGCTTCTTCTTATTCTTCTTCGCCTTCTCCTCCTTGTCATTCGCAGTGCGTTACAAAGGAAGAAATCAAGAAGATGCTTGATCAACAATTCGAGCGTATTAAGATTTTGTTGTTTCCAGAAAAAAAATAATAAACAATATTTACCCAGTGTCGTTTTGTCGGACAAAAAACCCCAGGCAAATTTATCCAACAAAATATTTTTCCCAATGTCGATTTTGGGAAGTGAATATCACTTCCGGGAAAAATTTTTTTGTTGGATAAATTTACCTGGGGTTTTCATCCAACAAAATATTTTTCCCAAAACGACACTCGCTTCCCGATTTCAAACAAAAATAGACACCGGGAATAATTTTTTTGTTGGATAAACTTGCAAACGCTTGAGTTTGTAACCTTTTACCCCACCCCCTACTCACATCTTTTTCACCATTTATATCACGATAGTGAAAATGTAATACATTGTTTATTACAATGAATGTATTTGATGCATCTGTTTATATGTCATGAAAAATGATTCATTATGGGTGAAAAATGGGGACGTTTTTTTTACAAAAAAACGCTCGGTAAATTCCTATAGAAAATCAAAAAACCCCAGGCAAATTTATCCAACAAAAAATTCTTCCCAGTTTCGATTTTTGTTTGAAATCGGGAAGCGAGTGTCGTTTTGGGAAAAAAATTTTTGTTGGATAAATTCGCCTGGGGTTTTCATCCAACAAAATATTTTTCCCAAAACGGCATCTACTTCCCGATTTCAAACAAAAATAGACACCGGGAATAATTTTTTTGTTGGATAAACTTGCAAACGCTTGAGTTTGTAACCTTTTACCCCACCCCCTACTCGCATCTTTTTCACCATTTATATCACGATAGTGAAAATGTAATACATTGTTTATTATAATGAATGTATTTGATGTATCTGTTTATATATCATGAAAAATGATTCATTATGGGTGAAAAAGAGGTGTATTTTTTTTGCAAAAAAACGCTCGGTAAATTCCTATAGAAAATCAAAAAACCCCAGGCAAATTTATCCAACAAAATATTTTTCCCACTGTCGATTTTGGGAAGTGAATGTCGTTTCCGGGAAAAATTTTTTTGTTGGATGAAAACGCCTCGTTTTCAACTGGGAAACGGTTTTTTTCCATTTTTGTTTGAAATCGGGAAGTGAATGTCGTTTTTGGGGAGAAAATGTCGTTTTTGGGAAAAATATTTTTGTTGGATGAAAACCCCCGCGTAAATTTATCCAACAAAAAAAATCAAATTTGGGAAGAAAATGTCGATTTTGGGAAGATTTTTTTGTTGGATAAACGTGCCTGGGGTTTTTTATCCAACAAAAAATTCTTCCCAAAAGCGACATTTTCTTCCTAAAAGCGACATTCGTTTCCCAAAATCGACAGTGGGAAAAACTTTTTGTTGGATAAATTTACGCGGGGGTTTTCATCCAACAAAAATATTTTTCCCAAAATCGACATTTTCTCCCCAAAAACGACATTCACTTCCCGATTTCAAACAAAAATCGAAAAAAAGCGTTTCCCAGTTGAAAACGAGGCGTTTTCATCCAACAAAAAAATCGCACTTTTGGGAAGAAAATGTCGATTTTGGGAAGAATTTTTTGTTGGATAAAAAACCCCAGGCTGGAGGCCACCCCCCCCTCTCGATTTTTTTTAAAAAATTTTCGAGGATGCATTTTCGTCGTTATTTCTCTAAGTCAAGGGTGAATTTTCATCTTCTTTTGTAACATGTGTAATATAACACTTTTTACATGAAATGTAAAACACATCATTCCTAGTTGAATGATATGGTTCATAATCATGATGGATGATTGAATTCGAGTGAAAAAAGTGAAATACTTTTTTTTTTGCAAAATTGAAACACTTTTTTCACCCCTAATGAATCATGCATCGAGTCTGAGATTAAAATGAGAGAGGTTATAGAATAACTACCACAATATGAATTTTATGTGTTTTTTGAGCTTATTGAGTGATATCTACTCACTCCTCGAGTTTTGAGAATTTTCGAAGGTCTTGTAAATTTTCTATGCGCTTAGCAAAAAAAAATATTTTCAAAATTTTTAATTACACAGACTTCATTTCATTTTCTACCAATTCTCGCCAGTATTTGGCCATTCGTAATTCTATGCTTAAACGTGTAGCTGAAGGTAACTGGTCTGGATGCGGATAAGAGAATCCACGACGGCAAATAGCGTTCCTCGGAACCGCAATTGTAGATTCCATTTTTCTATAGAAAAAAACACCAGTGCAAGGATAATAAAAAGAATTAAAAAACAATGACTCATGAATGCATATCTCTGTCTCTCAGTGGAATATTTAAATAATATCTGTACTTGTATAGATGTGGAGAGATGGTTACTTATTCGACAAGTGAAATGGATAAATAATTTGATCTACCAAATATTTTTTTTACTAAGCGCACGGAAAATTTACAAGATGTTCGAAAATTTTCAAAACTCGAGGAGTGAGTAGATATCACTCAATAAACTCAAAAAACACATAAAATTCATATTGTGGTAGTTATTCCATAACCTCTCTCATTTTAATCTCAGACTCGGTGCATGATTCATTAAGGGTGAAAAAGGTGTTTCAATTTTGCAAAAAAAAAAGTATTTCACTTTTTTCACTCGAATTCAATCATCCATCATGATTATGAATCATATCATTCAACTAAGAATGGTGTGTTTTACATTTC
>Ga0307983_1000941_pt1 | contig 13623 bp, 13 predicted proteins | sample OrgLakmetagen991_FD_201845 | JGI IMG/M metagenome (GOLD analysis project Ga0307983, IMG submission 201845) | Saline water microbial communities from Organic Lake, Antarctica - #991 | ecosystem: Environmental > Aquatic > Non-marine Saline and Alkaline > Saline | place: Antarctica: Organic Lake... | reverse complement strand
GTGATCGAAGGATCAGTTCTTACAATCCGAAAGCACGAGGTCTTAGTTGATCTTGGTCCGCACGGAGTGGGACTTGTTCCACGACGTGAAGTAGGCTTTTCACGTGCCCTCAGCGAAGGTGATGCTGTCAGTGCGAGTGTCGTTGACACCGAGCTGGAGAACGGCTACGCACTTCTTTCATTGCGTAAAGCAGCGAAAGACAAGGGCTGGGACGAGCTTGCCGTCAAGATGGAGAGCGGCGAGATTATCGACGTTGCTCCGTATGACGCAAACCGTGGCGGTCTGTTGGTAGAATACGATGGCGTTCGTGGATTCCTGCCAGTTTCACAACTGTCGGCCGAACACTACCCACGTGTTGGCAGCAACGACAAAGATGAGATTCTTCAGCGCCTGAACGGCCTGATTAATCAGCCAATGAAAGTCCGCATCTTGGATGCTGACCGCAAAGCCAACAAGCTGATCTTCAGCGAAAAAGAGGCTGTCAAAGAAGGCTTAGCTGCTCGATTCGAGAAGCTAACAATCGGTGATAGCGTCAAGGGCGTTGCAACTGGTGTGGTTGATTACGGTATCTTCGTCAATGTTGAAGGTATCGAAGGACTGGTTCACATCTCAGAAATTAGCTGGGAACGGGTGAACAACCCAAGTGACTACGTCAAGGTTGGTCAAACAATCGATGCGAAAATTATCGCTATCGACAAAGACCGCCTCAGCCTGAGCATGAAGCAGCTGACCGAAGATCCATGGATGAGTGAAGTCGATCAATTCAAGGTTGGCGACAGCGTTGAAGGAACCGTCACGCGCATCACTCCGTTTGGTGCTTTCGTGCAGATCAGCTCGGCCGTTGAAGCACTTGTTCACGTTAGTGAATTAGGCGAAGGCGACAGCGCTGACCCTGAAAAAGTCTTTACGCTGAACGAGCGCAAAGCATTCGTCGTCCTGGACGTCGAAAAAGAAAACCGCAAGATCTCACTTGGTCTTGCCGGTAAAGCAAAAAAGTCTAAGTAATCTCACACCGCTGTGAAGCGGGGAGAAAGGAGCGCATATGGCTGAAAAAGTCCTCACTATTGCCGATTCGATCACAGTAGGTGAACTCGCTGAAGTGCTCAATCTTCCCGTTACCACACTGGTGGGGGAGCTGTTTAAGAATGGCATCGCTGCCACTATTAACCAGCGTATCGACTTTGAAACCGCGACGATTATTGTGGAGGAGTTGGGCCTGGACGTTGAGCTGCAAAAGCGCGACGCCAGCTCGGCAACTCCAGAACGTCGTGTATTGAATATATCTGACAAAGCGGTCGAGCGACCGCCAATCGTGGCCGTCATGGGACACGTTGACCATGGGAAGACCAGCCTACTGGATGCCATTATGGGTCAAAAAGTAGTTGATGGAGAGGCGGGTGGTATTACACAGCACATTAGTGCCTACCAGACGATCCGCGCGAATCGATCAATTACTCTCTTGGATACACCGGGGCACGAAGCATTCGCAGCTTTGCGTCAGCACGGTGCCGCACTGACGGACGTCGTTATTATTGTGGTCGCTGCCGATGATGGCGTGAAGCCGCAGACGATTGAAGCAATTCGTTTTGCTCGCTCTGCTAATGCTAAAATTGTAGTTGCCATCAACAAGATGGACAAAGAAACAGCCAACCCTCAGTTGGTAAAAACGCAACTTGCCAGCGAACACGGCCTTAACCCAGAAGAATGGGGCGGCGACGTGGTGATGGTGGAAGTCAGTGCGATGACCGGCAAAAACGTCGACAAACTGCTTGATATGGTGCTGTTGGTAGCTGATGTTGAAGAACTGAAGGCAGATGTCGATGTTCCTGCCCAAGGGCTGGTGATTGAATCACACATGGAAACTGGCCGCGGTGCTGTTGTCGGGCTCTTGGTAGAGCAGGGCATGCTTCGCCCGGGTATGTTTATGGTTGCCGGCACTGCGTTTGGAAAAGTACGAACACTGCACGATTTTGCTGGCAAGACCATCAAAGAAGCTGGCCCTTCGACACCGGTGACGGTGAGTGGATTTAAAGAACTACCCCAGTTTGGTGATACCTTTAAGATTGTGAAAAGCGAGAAGGAAGCTCGCGTCATAAGCGTTGAGTCGCGGATTGAGCGTGAACGTAACGCTGCTAGCACCAACGTGACGAGTGGCGACCTTTTGAAAATGATGACCCAAAAAGATGAAGCAGCTGACTTTAACGTGATTGTCAAAGCTGACGTCCAAGGCTCGCTGACCTCAGTAATGGACAGCCTGCGTCTGATTGAAACTGGTGGACTGGTTTCACTTCACGTTGTTGGTAGCGGTGTCGGCAACATTACAGAAAACGATGTTCGTTTGGCGGCTGACGGCAAAACGGTTATCTACGGCTTTAACGTCGATCTCTCTCCAGCAGTGAAACGTCTCGCAACTCGCGAGCTTGCTGAAGTACGATTGTATCGTATTATCTATGAACTACTTGATGACGCCAAAGCATCAATGGAAGCATTGCTTGCGCCAGAAGTTGTCGAAACTGAACTAGGCCGTTTGAAGGTGAAGGGCATCTTCCGAACTCTGAAAGACAAAGTGATTGCCGGTGGCGAAGTCTTGAACGGTAAAATCGTGAAGGATGTTCGTGTGCGCGCCAAGCGCGGCGATGAAATCATCGGTGAAGCTGACGTAACGAGCGTGCAGCGCCAGCAACAAGAGGCCAAAGAAGTCTTTGAGGGCGAAATGTGTGGTCTTAGCCTAAAGACTGAACGAAAACTGGCACTCGAAGAAGGCGACATACTCGAATTCTTTACCCGTGAGCTGGTGACGCGAACGCTGTAATGCGTGGTACAATTGAGTCAATAAGCAAGGAGCCTAGATGTTTCAACTCGACGATACTTTTTTAGAAGATGTAGGCCTGGCAACAATGCCGGAAGAGCAAAAGAAGCCTTTTTTGCAGCACACGTATGATCAGCTTGAGTACAAGGTGGGTATCCGGCTGAGCGAGGGTATGAGCGACGACCAGCTGAAGGAATTCGAAGCAATTATTGATCGGAAAGCCGAAGTGGTGACGCCGTGGCTCGAAAAGCACGCACCAACGTATCAGCAAGAGGATACATTCCAGCGAATGGCACAGGCCAGTGGATTGCCGGCTGACCACCCAACCTTGGCAGCTGAGTTTGCGGCCACCAAGTGGCTAGAAGTGAATCGTCCCGACTATCGTGACGTGGTTGCAGCGACACTTGATGAAATTAAGAGTGAGATCGTGCAAAACAAGGACGCCATTTTAAGTGCTGGTGGTCAGGCAGCGGCGTAGCCGTTGCGGAAGTCTTTCCCAGACATACGACGACCACTCGGTCCAATCAATTCATCGATAATAAGCCAGAGACCATCCGCGCACTGGACGGCGAGCTCGTCTTCTCGTACATCGCTCTCATGGGCGGCAGTAATGGTCACGGTTTGGTTGTGGATGGAGAGTTTGGTTTTCGGAAACTGCATATGAGCCCTGACTTTACGGGCCAATTCAGCTGCATTCCACTTTTCGGCGCTCACCATAGCGTCGCTTTTTTGTAACATTGGGCTATAGGAGACTTCACCTAGTTGGTCTTTTGGCTGCAACGAGCCATCCAGGATCCTTGGGAGCTCTTGAATCAGCAGTGAACTGCCGAAATCAGCCAACTTTTCGTATAGCTCGGGCTGGGTTTCGTTATGGTTGAGGGGGTAGACGTTTTGGCCATACAGGGGGCCGGCATCCATCTCGGCCGTGAGCTGCATGATTGACACACCTGTCTCTTCGTCACCGTGTAGAATAGCTGACTCGATCGGCGAAGGGCCGCGATAGTGCGGCAGGAGCGAAGGGTGGACGTTGATAATGCCGGGCGTAAACAGCTCGATGATTGACTGTGGGATGATTCGACCATAGCTCGACAGGACGCCCGCGACTGGTTGAAGCGCGGCAATGTCTTCGGTGATATCGGACAATTTTGATGGTTGCCAGACAGGAATATTCTGAGATTCAGCTAGCAGTTTTACTGCCGGAGGAGTCAGTCGTTGGCCGCGCCCAGATTTGCTATCTGGTTTGGTAATAACAGCTGCCACGATGTAGCCGGCATCAATCAGGTGCTGCAGCGCCGAAACGCTAAACGAATCAGTCCCAAAGAACAGGATTGGCGGCAATGTGCTCGTCATAATCAAGGGCCTCCAGTTCGCCATTATCGTCCAGTCGGTAGAATGCAGTTGGATCGTCTTTAATGTGGTCGATAAACACAGTGCCTCGAGTGTGATCAATTTCGTGTTGGATAACGCGAGCCAGAAAGCCGTCGGCCTTGAAGCGGACTTCGTGGCCGTCACGGTCTAGTGCTTTGACACGAATTTTGGTGTGGCGAGGGACTTTCCCATAGACGTCTTTTACGCTGAGGCAGCCTTCGTAATCGGCCACAATTTCGCCTTCGTATTTTACAATTTCTGGATTGATAAGAGCAGTAAAATCACGGGATTTTTTGTCGTCAAAGTCGCTGCGGACAATCACGACTCGTTCGAGCCGGTCAATTTGTACTGCGGCCAGGGCAGCACTGATTTCGTGAGGGCGAGACGCCTCCCAGTCGAGGGCCGCTTCGGTCATACTGTCGATAAGCTGGCGAGCATCATCATCAACACCTGAAATTCGCTTCGACTGTTCGCGCAGGTGAGGGTTTGGCAGAGAAATGATGTCGTCTTTGGTCATTCCTGCCATTATACATCACAACAACGGGGGTGACTAGAGTAGACTAACCGGGTCGAGCTCGCTTTGCCAATGCGTCGAGGGAACGTGCTGGAGCAGGTGAATCAAGTGCTCGCGCCTTGGACTCTTTAAAATTAACTGCCAGCGGTAGCTGTCGTACTGCCGTTCATAAAATGCCGGGGTTGGGCCAAGCAGGGTGACATCCCGGTGTGCTGCTGTTTTGAGTGTTGCTGCCAAGGCACGGGCAGAGCGGACAGCCGCTTGCTCGGTTTTATAAATGGTTGTCAGTTTTAGTAGGTAGGTATACGGAGGGAAGTGGCCGCGCTGTCGTTGCTCGAGGGCGTAGGCGTAGAAGCTTTCATAATCTTGCTGCAACCCAAATGCGACGGCTGGGTGTGTTGGCTGGTAGGACTGAACAACAACTTCACTGGCGTGTTCATTGCGACCGACTCGTCCGATGACCTGGGCCAGTAGCTGGAAGGCTCGTTCACTGGCAGCAAAATCGGGCAGCGCCAAGCCGCTATCTGCTTGGATAACCCCAACGGTACGGAGGAGTGGGAGGTCGAGTCCTTTGGCGACCACCTGCGTGCCAATAGCGATATCGATCTCGCCTTTATACAGTTCGTCGTAGAGGCTGGCGACGGTCTCGCTATCTTTATTGTCGGCATCAAAGCGGGCAATACGGGCTTTAGGAAATAACTTGTTCAACTCTGATTCGACAAGTTTAGTACCAACGCCTTTGTGAATGATATCGGCTGATTGGCAGACGGGGCAATGCGTCGGTACTTTCTCTTGGTAGTTACAGATGTGACAGCTGAGCTGGTAGCGGTCAGCGTGGAGCGTGAGAGGAATAAAGCAGCGCGGGCACTGAGCGGTCCAGCCGCATGATTCACAGAGAGTCGTGGCGGCACTGCCGCGGCGATTGTGGAAGATCAGCGTCTGTGTGTTGTGGGCGAGATTCTTTTCAATGCTCTGGAGTAATCTGTCAGAGAGAAAGCGGTGGCGCTTGAATTGCTCGCGTTTTTTCATATCAACTAATGTGATGGCAGAGGCGGCGCTTTTGCGGGCAGAACGGTCCAAGCGAATTATAGCGTGTCCGCCGGCTTCGGCGATAAAACGATCTGCGACTGAAGGCGTGGCGCTTCCCAGGATAACCAATGCGTCCGAAATTCTCCCAAGGATCGTAGCGGCGCGGATTGCTGAGTAGCGCGGTGCCTGCTCTTGTTTGTAGCTCGGCTCGTGGGCTTCATCAACTATAATGGCGCCTAGCTGCGGTACAGGCATAAAGAGGGCTGAGCGTGGCCCAATCACCACTTGCGGTGTATCAGCCGCAAGCAACGTTTGCCAGGCGGTGTGTCGCTGGGCCTCAGTCATGCGCGAGTGGGTGACTAGGACGTTCGGAAAATCGTGGATAAATTCGGCAATCAACTGGCTGGTGAGGCTGATTTCGGGAACTAAAACGATGACCGAACGCCCTTTTGCGACCATATCACGAGCGATTGCCTTGTAGACTTCTGTTTTGCCCGATCCAGTGATACCCTGCAAAATAGTTGTCGCTTGACCTGCCTTCAGCAGAGAGGTGACAGCCGCCTGCTGGTCTTTATTGAGTACAATAGTTGTTCGCTGTCGGACTGACGTTCTGGGCTCTTTTTTGGGCTGAATCCGACGTTTTTTATCAACGCCGCGCGGTAAGATTGTTTGCAAAACGGTGGCGAGGGGGGTGACGTAGTATTGGCTGAGCCAGAGCGCAAGTGAGACAAGTGAAGCGGGTAACGGTTGCTCAATGACACGTTCAACAATAGGTTTGGTCGCATAGCTTGGACGGGTGACTTTTTTAATCACCAGACCCAAGGCACGCTTTTTGCCAATTTCAACCTGGACAATCGAACCGATCGCCAGAGCTATCTCCGATGAATACGTCAGCGTATCCACGCCGGCGCGAACAATCTTGGTGGGGGCTACCTCGTAATAGACCATATCTCCTTTAGTATAGCGTGTGCGAGCCGCCTTACCCATGCTAGAATAAGCATATGTATTTTGAGAGTCGATCCGAGGCCGGAGCCAGGCTGGCAGCCGAATTGTTCGAGCGCTATCGCTACGAGAACTGTGCTGTCGTTGCACTAAGTGATGGCGGTGTCTTGGTCGGCGAGCAGATTGCCACCGCACTTCACAGCATCTTGACGATGTTGCTGGTCGAAAATATCGATGTTCCGGGTGAGAATATGAACTTTGGTGCCGTCTCGGAGACAGGTGCGTTTAGCTTTAACAGCTCTTTTTCACAGGGAGAAATTGACGAATATACCAGTGAGTACCACGGCTATCTGGAAGAAAAGAAGCGAGAGTCTTTTCAGAAAATTAACCGGTTGCTTGGTGACGGTGGTCTGATCGATCACGATATGCTGCGCGATCACACGGTGATTTTGGTAGCTGACGGCCTTGATAACAGTAGTGTGCTAGATGCGGCTGTCGATTTTTTGAAACCTATCCGAATTCATCGCTTAGTGGTGGCCGCCCCGGTAGCCTCGATTCAAGTCGTTGATAAAGTCCACTTGCTCGCTGACGAGCTGCACATCTTGGATGTGAAGAGTAATTACATCGGTACCGACCACTATTTCAACGTCAACGATGTGCCGTCTCATGAAGAAACGATTGATAAAATCAATAAAATCGTCCTGAATTGGCGTTGACCCATGCCGCCTAAAGAGTGTAGAATAAACATCAACGATGCAGCGCGAGCGCTAAATTAAGGGGAGTCATGTTAGACGTTTTTATTACATCTCGGGTTCGAAGAAAGATTGTGGTGGTATATGCCAAATATCCCGATTTCCGTACCCACGTTCGTGGCCTCGCCAAGCTTATTAAAGAAGATCCAGGTAACATCCAGCGCGAATTGAAGCGCTTGGAGAAGGTCGGCTTCTTGACCAGTGAAAAGCAGGGGAACACCAAAATTTACGCCACCAACAAGCAGTTCCCAATCTTTAAAGAACTTCAGAGTATCGTTATCAAATCGCAGCAACATGCCTCACGACCAAAGCGGACAACCAGCGACCGGGCATGAGCCTGTTTGATAAAATTCTTGCCACAAAAGGACTAACGCCCGATCAATGGGCGCTTTTTGTCTCTCCAGATTATGATGCTGGCCATGACCCCTTTTTGTTGCCAGACATGGCGCCAGCAGTTGAGCGATTAGTTGCCGCGCACCAGAAACAAGAAAAGATTACCATTTACGGTGACTACGATATTGATGGCCTGACTGCCACTACGCTATTGTCAGATGCATTTCGTTCGTTCGGGTTCATGAGCGTCGAGGCCTTTATACCGAACCGCTTTGTCGAAGGCTATGGATTGACGATTGATGCGATTGAAAAGATTGCTTCGGATGGCACGCAGTTGATTGTCACTGTCGACTGCGGCAGTTTAAGTCATAAAGAAATCGACCGCGCTAAAGAGCTGGGCGTCGACGTCATCGTGACCGATCATCATAACGTCGCTGCCGAGCAACCTGAAGCAATTGCAGTCATTAATCCAAAGCGAAACCTGACGGATCATCCGGAGATGTATAAGGATTTTATTTTGCAGAAGCAAGCTGCCGCCTTCTCGGAAGCCGACGTTTCCGCGCGCTCCGATGCTCCCGCTGAAACGCTGTCGGCTGCGGAACTCGCTGGTGCTCGGACATCCTCGCCGAGGCTGGTTTCGGCGGTCGCATCGGTCGGCTCCAACGAGGCTTCTTCGAATCCGATAGCTGGCTCAGCAAATGAAAATCTTTACCCGTTCGTTGATCTGCCGGGAGTCGGCGTGGCGTTTAAGCTTGTTCAGGCATTGCAGACTCGTCTAGATGGATTGCCGAAAGGTCAAGAGAAGTGGTTGCTTGATCTTGTGGCGCTGGGAACTGTCTGTGATGTCGTGACATTACGAGATGAGAATCGGATGCATGTTTTTTGGGGCCTGAAGGTACTAGCGAAGACGCAGCGGCCTGGTTTGAAGGCGTTGATGGCGGTATCGGGAGTTCGTCCAGAGACACTGAATGCCCGGAGTCTTGGCTTTGGCTTGGGGCCACGTATGAATGCCTCGGGTCGGATGGAAACGGCGCAGCATGCGCTCGATATGTTGCGAGCAACGGATGCTATGGAAGCATTACGATTAGCAAACCAGCTAGATGTCTTTAACAAAACCCGTCGAGCCGACCAGAATGAAATTTTTGAGGCCGCAAAAGTACAGGCAGAAGAGTATAAAGACGACCCAGTGTTGGTGGTGAGTGGCAAGGGATGGAACCACGGTATTGTCGGGATTGTGGCGGCAAAACTCTTAGAAAAATACCATAAACCCACCTACGTGTTGGAGGAAATGGGCGAAGAGTCGAAAGGTTCAGCTCGAAGTTATGGCGACTTCAGTGCCGCCGATGCGATCCGTGCGGCTGACGACCTGATTATCAAGGGAGGTGGACACAAACTAGCGGCTGGCGTGACGTTGTCGACGAAAAATATTCCAACTTTTCGTCAGCGGGTGAACGAATTCTACACATCTCAAAAGTTAAAGAATCAAGCTGAACTTTTGCTTCCAAAAGCGGATACTGATGCGTTGCTTCATGAACTTGAAGAGGCGGTCGTGCAACAAATTGCCCAGCTTGAGCCCTTTGGAAACGGGAACCCGCAGCCCATCTTACGGTCGGTGAATACGGTAGTGCGAAATCAAAGAAGGATGGGGGACAACGGTCAACACGTCAAGCTGACGGTCGAAGCTGACGGGCGGTCGGTTGATATGTTGGCGTTTAATGCGCCCGATCACTTCTTTGTGGATCCTGGTCAGAGTGTTACCGTTTGGTACACTGTCGACATTAATGAATGGCAGGGCCGGCGTACGGTTGAAGGGATGTTATTGCATCTTCAGACAAGCTAGTTGCATCGGGCCCTCTCATCTGTTACAATACGTCCGATATGGTACAAGTAACACGTAAAGACGAACGCGAAGCGAGTGAGAACATCATCCGTCGTTTCAACCGCAAGGTTCTACAGAGCGGCGTGCTGGCAGAAGCGAAAGCTACAATGCGATTCAGCAAGCCACTCAGCAAGACTGAGCGTCGAGCGAAAGCGATTATTCGCAAAGAGCGTAAGGCCGACAAGCTGAACAAAGCTCGATTGGGACTTCGCTAGGAATGAGCCTCAAGGCTCAGCTCGAAAACGATATTAAAGCCGCTCTTTTGGGCGGCGATCGTTTTGTTGCCGATGTGCTACGCGGTTTGAAGGCCGTTATCTTAAACGAAGAAGTTGCTCAGGGAAAACGAGATGTTGGTTTGGATGACGAAAGTATCGAAAAACTGATTGCTCGTGAAGTTAAAAAGCGCAACGATAGCGTCCAGCAGTATACTGCCGCAGCGCGCCCTGAACTTGCCGACGCCGAAGCTGCCGAAGCAAAAGTGTTAGAAGCCTATCTTCCAGCACAGCTGTCGGAAGCCGAGATCAAAAAGACAATTGACGAAGCTATCGCCGCAATGGGCGTCAGTGGCCCCGCTGCCATGGGTCAGGTAATTGGCGCCGTCAAAGGCAAGCTCGGCAACACGGCTGACGGCTCGACTGTCGCTCGCTTGGTCAAAGAATCTTTGGCATAAGCTGTTTCAATAGTAATAAAACAGGTATCATAAAGACATGATTTTATTTTTCGGACCTGCTGGAGCAGGTAAAAGCGTACAAGGCCAAATATTGTCAGCACGAATGGGCTGGCGTTGGCTGAGTGCCGGTCAGTTGCTGCGTGATACGCACGACCCTGACCTGCTACAGGTGATGCACAAGGGATCGATGGTGCCGCACGAGCGCATTACCCAGATTATTGGTGAGGCAATTTCCAAATCAGCCTCAATGGACAAGATCATACTTGATGGTTTTCCTCGTCAGCTTGAGCAAGCTCAGTGGCTGGTTGGTTCTCAGCCCGAACACGGTCGCTCGATTGGGCTGGTAGTGATTTTGGAAGTTCCGCGGGAAGAGCTGCTGAAGCGCCTTGAAATTCGGGGCCGAGCTGATGATACTCCAGAGGTAATCGACCAGCGCCTGAACCAGTATCGTCAAGAAATTTATCCGATTCTTACCTATCTGACCGATCAAAATATCCCCGTTGCTCATATCGACGGTAATGGAACAGTAGGTGAAGTCCATGATCGTATTGTGGCTGAATTAACTTCACGGTCGTTGGCAGCGTAATGTTTGGTCCTCGCAAAACAGATGATGAAATACAGGCTATGCGCCAAGGTGGCAAGATTATTGCTGCTATCTTTAAAGGATTAAAAGAACAAGCTCAGCCGGGCGTCAGTGAACGTCAGCTGGATGCGTGGGTGGAGGAGCAGATTATTAAACAAGGCGCGATTGCGACGTATAAGACGTCGGAAGTAAACTTCCCGGCCTGTGTTTGTATTTCAGTCAATGAGCAGATTGTGCATGGTATTCCGACCGACTATGTTTTGCAGACGGGCGATGTGGTGAGCTTTGACCTGGTGATTGAGTATAGTGGCATGAAAACCGACAGCGCCTTTACGATGGTCGTGGGCGAAGCGCCCAGTGGCGCTAAGAAGCACCTGATCACAGCGACCGAACGGAGCCTCTTTGCTGGCATCGATGCTATCAAGGGGCCGGTTCGAATAGGCGATATTAGTGCGGCAGTCGAGGCAGTTCTTCGCGACGCAAAGCTTGGTATTGTTCGCGAACTCGTCGGACACGGTGTGGGCCACGAGATGCATCAGCCACCTGAAGTGCCAAACCACGGCCGCAAGGGTACCGGCGAGCTCTTGTCGCCCGGAGACACGATTGCGATTGAACCAATGGCGACACTAGGTGGCGAAAAGATTTTATCTGAAGATGATGGCTGGACGATCTCGACTCGGGACGGCAGCCTAGCGGCGCATTTTGAGCACACTGTGCTGGTGACAGAAGATGGTGTGGAGATTTTAACGCAGCTGTAACGTTACTGGCTAGCCAGCAGCATCCTCACCGCGAGCGAAGCTCCCCATAAAGTGACCTCTGAAGGGAAGAAAAAGGTGACTTGCGGAGTGTTATGTCTTTGCAACAGCAGACGTAAGCGCTATACTAAGCGATATGCAAGAAGGCTCCGTTACGGCCGTCGGAATTGATATTGGTACTACTACTGTCAAAGCTGTCGTCGCCCATATAGATGAAACAACTGGTACGCCAAAGATTATTGGTGTTGGCCAGGCGCCAAATAGTGGTATGCGTAAAGGGGTGATCGTGAACCTTCACGGTCCTGCTCAGGCGATTGATGACGCCTTGGGTGAAGCTGAACGGATGAGCGGGCATCAAGTTGATATCGCTACTGTTAGTGTCAACGGTGCACACATTTTGAGTTCACGTACAGACGGTATGGTTGCGGTAGGAACCTCCGACCATGAGATTAACCGAGATGATTTAGCTCGGATTGAAGAAGTTGCCACTATCGGTAAGGTGCCGCCAAACCGTGAAATCTTAGATGTTATCCCGCACGCCTATAAATTAGATGGCCAAGAAAACATCAAAGACCCTGTCGGCATGACCGGTACGCGGCTGGAAATTGACGCGCACGTTATTTCGGCGCTGACTCCATATTTGATTAATGTTCAGAAAGCCGCCGAAACTGCCAAGGTAGAAGCGCGCACGGTTGTGCCGAGTGCGATTGCCGCCGCTCGGGCCGTTCTGGGTGAACAACAGTTAGAAAACGGCGTTGCAGTGATAGATATGGGCGGCGCAACGACCAGTGTGGCTGTCTATGAAGAAGGTGATTTGCAGTTTGTCGGAGTTGTTCCAATTGGGGGCAACAATATTACCAACGATCTTGCGATTGGCCTGAAGACTGACCCTGAAATTGCCGAGAAGATTAAACGAGAACACGCTTCAGCGATGACTCGCAAAGAAGACTCAGGCGTCAGCATCAAGCATAATGGCGAAATTTATAACTTTCTGACCAACGAAATTGACGAAGTTGTTGAAGCGCGTTTGGAAGAAATTTTTGAAGGTGTTCAAAGTTTACTCAAGAAAATTGGGCGTGCTGGTAAGCTGCCGAGTGGGGTTGTTTTGACTGGTGGCGGAGCTGAACTAAAGCACGTCGCTGAGTATGCCAAACACTCGCTGGGATTGGCGGCTCGTGTCGGAAAACCGACCGGATATGCAGGGGTGGCCGAGAACATTGAACACCCAGCGTATGCAACGGCAGTCGGTCTAATGTTGATTGATGCCGAACGTACAAATGGCTCACAAAAATCAAAGAAATCTTCCATCAAAATGAAGGATGCTCAGGGCTTTGTGACGAAATTATTTGCTCGATTTAAAGCCTAGTATTTTTCCATAGCCACAAAGTGTTATACTAGACAAAAGAAAGTTCAGTAGACTGAGGAGAAAAAAGACGCATGCCTGAAGTAAAGCCAAGTGACATACAGACATTTGCGAGCATCAAAGTAGTTGGTGTTGGTGGAGCAGGTGGGTCTGCAGTAAACCGTATGAAAGAAGCCGGACTCTCCGGTGTGCAATTTATCGCCATGAACACTGATGCGCAGGCGTTGCACAACAGTAAAGCTGACGTCAAAATTCACCTTGGTCACAACACGACCGGTGGACTTGGTGCAGGAGCTGATCCTACCGTCGGTGAGACCGCTGCCACAGAATCACGTGATGAAATTCGTGACGCACTGACCGGTGCTGACATGGTCTTTGTGACAATCGGTGCTGGTGGTGGTACGGGTTCAGGAGCCGGCTACGTCGTCGCCGAGGTTGCTCGCGAACTCGGTATCCTAGTTGTTGGTGTCGCAACCAAGCCCTTCAGTTTTGAAGGTGAGAAGCGCCGTACAAACGCTGACTGGGCAATCAACCAGCTGCGCCGCCACGTCGATACGTTAATCACGATTCCTAATGACCGTCTGTTGCAGACGATTGATCGCCGCACGCCACTACTGGAGACCTTT
>Ga0307983_1000940_pt1 | contig 13625 bp, 12 predicted proteins | sample OrgLakmetagen991_FD_201845 | JGI IMG/M metagenome (GOLD analysis project Ga0307983, IMG submission 201845) | Saline water microbial communities from Organic Lake, Antarctica - #991 | ecosystem: Environmental > Aquatic > Non-marine Saline and Alkaline > Saline | place: Antarctica: Organic Lake... | reverse complement strand
AAAATTTCAACCTTCTCTCTCTCTCTCTCTCTGTCTAAAACAAGCACTGGGTATAAACACCCCCTTCAACATCAAAATTTTGTTTCTTTTCATTTCTGCCCGTTTACTGTGCCACCACGAACTTTCAATCTTTTTACTCTTCTCTTCATCTTTCACCATGGCTTCTTTCAGTACCAACAACAACAATGCCAACCTCGAAAACTACCTTGCCATGTGCGAGCGGTTCGAGGCCAGCATTGGCGCGTTGAATGCCGCCTTTGATCACGCGACTGTCAAGTCCTTGTTTGAAACGTATGGCCAACACCTTGCCTGCGAAAACGAGTCTTCCGACCTCGTGGCCAGAACGATCTGTGCGGGTGTTAGCTATCCATACTTCCACGATGCCGTGTCGTTTTTCACAGCGGTGCATTCGTGGGATGCCACCCGTCGCCTAGGTCCTCTGCAAGCTCAAGCCAACAACTTTGAGTCCAAACGACGCCAGGAACTCGAGCTCTTGATGGCCGACATGTCCCTGTCAGCGGAAAAGTCTCCAATGCACGTGCGACAAGCTATCCTGAGGTTTTCCAGTTACGTCTTTGGCATTACAATTGCCGACGTTTCGGCCGCCTTCAGCCGCATTTCCATGCGGCCTAGAACAACACCCTCTTCTGTGACGATGGCCATTGAGTAGAGCCACTCCTCTATTCTCACCCCTTGAACTGATGTTGACTCTGTGTCTTCTTTGAACCCCCACCTTAAAAATTTACCTCTCTCTTATCCTTGTGAACCGTCTCTTTTTGGCATAAACATCCTTCTGGAAACAAGTGTTGCTACCGATGGAAATTTCTCTCTTGCCTGTTTGCAATCCCGCTTTTTACTCTGTCTTTGTTTAACCATTGCATCCTGCACCATGGCCATTTCCCCTTCCAAACGATGCCTTTCCCTCGACCTACTGGTCCAAATTCACGCACCGGCCATTGAGGAGGCGTACACTGCCAACATCCCCTCCAGTGCTTACACTGTCAGCACCGTTATTTCCGAGCTGTGCAAGGAAAACGTCCAGCTCGAGGCCAACCTGAAAAGATCGGTCCAGCTCGCGTGGACTGGCCAGCTAACCAAAAGTGGTGGCCCCGAGCTTGCCTACCTGCAGTGCTTCCGCAGCCTGTCGCGACCCCTACGCTCTGACGAGACACCCGCCGACTTTTGGGTTGCCGTCAAGTGCAATATCTGGGCCTGGCGCACCTTGGTGGTCGCGATTGCCCACCGCGGTGGCTTGATCAAGCGCGTAAACCGCACACTCGCCGAAGACAAGGTGCTGTTTGCCAAGCTATGCGCCATCAAGCGCCTTCCCGTTTCAGCGCTCAAGACCAAGTCGGCCGTGCTGGCACCCCTAGTTCGCTTTCAAAGCGAGCTAGAGACCATGATGGGCCTCTAAGACTGGCCTACCCACCCTCTCTCTCTCTCTCTCTCTCTGTGAACTGAAGGCACTCTGCTGCTTACACCCCTCTAACAAAATTCATACCCTCTCTTTCACTCCCAGCCTTTGCACATGGCAAAAAATATAAAAAACACGCATTTTTTTCAGTGTCGCCATCAGGCATGGAGCATGGGAACATTGACCCCGGGGTTGAAGCCGAAGCAGCGGCCCATCGCATCTTTTTGTGTGAGCGCATTTTGTCAGAGTGCCGTCGTTTGCGAGACGCGTGTCGCGGTCGAGCCCAGGGTGACACCCTAGCTCATTACACGGCTGTCGACGCCATGGAGGATTGGGACTTGGTCAACACTCTTGTTGATGGCAAGCTCGATTGTCGCTACTGCAGCGTCACGTTGCTGCGCGACGATATTGCCCAGGTTCGCGACAACGGGGGGTTTATTCCCGAGGAGGAAGAGTTTGAAGGCATCTGCACCTACTTGACCCACCTCTTTGAGCACCAGTACCACTCCCTGACCAACCCTGACGCCGAGCCAATCCATTGTCGCGAGCGAACGCTGCAGGTTCTGGTGCTCCAGTTCACATCTTCCATGCTGTACACCAGCATGTACATTCCACCTGCAGACTTGCTCGCGGTCTTGATGAAAGTCGAGTTTGACGGCCGCATCACCAGGCCAGTCTCAACTGCCGTCAAGCCACTGCTGGAAGAGATGTACATTGCCCTCTACATACGCTTTCGCGACGAGGAAGAGTACGAATTTGCCGATGGGCGGATCCGAATGTCGCTCGACACCGCCATGCCTTCTACCATCTGCCGAGCGGCCTACAACAGGCTGCTAGCGCACGGGATGAGCAACGGCTTTTCACCCAGAAGGGCCAAGGCCGAGATAGAGCGCTGCATGGCGCTGGACGGCTGCGTTTTGCAAGCCTAGGGTGATAGTCACAGCAATGACCACCCGCAAAAATTGAAACCTCCTCTGTCTGCTGTCTGGTCTAGCCGACTGTAAACCTGCGCACCACCTTCATGCGAGTGTACACCTCCCTCTTCCTCAACACGTGCTTCTAAAAACTATGCTTCGGTTCAAGGGTTGCTTGAGTGCAGTAGCGGCGCTACTAACACTGCAGCTGCTGCTGCTGATCGTTCGGGGCGATGACGTTGACCCTACCCCTTGCGCGTCCCCGACAACCGCCCCCGCGATGCAAGGAATGGTGCGCACAAGCACGTCCACCATCTACCTGACTGGGCAGACGGCCATTCCTCTGGGCGTACTGGCCACCTTTTGGACATCCGGCGGCCAGAGCGCCATCAGCATCTTAAACACCGTCAGCGTGCGGATTTTACCGTTTGGGACACTGACAGCCGCCAACGCAAACTGGATCGACATTGAGTGCATCGGTGTGTACACCACCCGCTTTTGCAATGGAACGGTCGACTTGCTGGAGGAACGCCCAGAGTGGTTTGGACTGTCAAGCTACGGGCCCAACGACAAACTTCTCGTGCAGGCCCGCATAGGTTTTGGGGGAACGGGGGACGCGGTCAGCGTGACGATTGTCAAGCCCGGGCAGATGGCCGTGTTTGATACCATGACGGCCCAACTACCTTTTCGCGTGCTGCATGAAGGTGCGCACGCCATCCCCGTGCTGACCAACACAATTGGCAACTCGACGGGGTGGCATATTCTGGCTATCGCCAGTGGCTACCCGTTCGTCAACATCACAGGCCTTACCCGCGACGCAGCTCGATGGCCCACTCTTGCTGGCAGCACTGCCATCGCCACAGAAGAGGGTGTTGTTCTAAGCCGCATGTCCATTACGCTGCTGGCGGCCAATGGCGTCAGCAATCTCGGTGTGGACGAACTGGCCGTCATCCACATCAATGTTACCACCCCGCCAGCCCCCATGACGGCCAGCTTTCAAATTGAAGCTCTTGAACGCACGATTAGCTCTGGCGGGACCAACACGGCCGCTGCCCAAGTGTACGAGATCCCTGGTGTAACAAGCACTGTTGGGACGCTGTATGTCGCTCCGCCCGACATGCTGGTGCACATTGCCGGCACAGTGGACAATGCCCGGCTCACCCGCACCGGCAGTGCAACCGAATGCACCAGCGCCATTGAGCTGCAAGGCCTGCGCCTAGACGGCACCGCCAGCGAGCTGACTGAGGACGAAAAAGATGCGGTTACCTGTACCGTTGCGGGTACCACGCCCACCGTAGTTGTGGTCGATCCCGACTGCAGTGCAATGGCCGTCAACCCTTTTGGACCGCTCAACGGTAGCGATCCGAGTACCTATCTCGAGATAAGCAGCGACGATATTGCCAGCGTCGACCTCGTGGTCTTTAACGTTACCTCGGACCCTGCGGTCGCCATGCCAGTAACATCGAGTAGTTCTAGCACCTCGTCTACATCCAGTACGACATCAACGTCGAGTACGTCTAGCACCTCGTCGACAACATCGACATCGAGTAGTTCTAGCACCTCGTCTACATCCAGTACGACATCAACGTCGAGTACGTCTAGCACCTCGTCGACAACATCGACAACAAGTACTTCTAGCACCTCGCCAATGTCGCTGGCGGTTGCCACGGAAGCGCCCGTCACGACAACGGCCGAAGAGGGTGCTACTGGCACCCCGCCCGAAAACGGCGCGTCTGTCCACACCCTGTCGCCAGTGTTGATTGCGCTGGCGTTGTTGCTGGCCAGCGCGTTGCTGTGAATTGTATTAAACCGGCACCATCACCATAAACATGCATCGGAAAAAAATCCCAGGCATTTTACTGTACCGTTTCCTTTCCGTGTGCGTTTTCTGGCCCCCCCTTGCCCTGTTGCTTTACTCTTGATTCCTTTTGCTACATCATGGCCGGCGGATTTACTTTCGGCAACAGCCTCTACGTCAGCGCCGCGTGGTGCTGCGATGCCGCGATTCTAGAACGACGTGCGCTGTCTAGCGACGTTGACAAGGGCCGCATCGACTTTCTCTCTTCCATGACACGGCCCCAGCTTATTGCCAAGCTGAGGGACGGTTGGTACGGGATGCGCAGCGCTGAAGGCCTGTCGGACAACCTCGTGCGGTGCATCCTCATGGCACAAGCCCGCCTTTCTATCCGGGCACTGGAAGTCTATTCCGCGTTTGGCCGTAGGGACTACATGGCCAGCCTGTACGCGTTTCTCGAGTCTTCGATGGAAGACGCGTGCGTCTACCGCGACTCCACCCCCGAAGAAGGCTTGCCTACCTCGATGGAAAGGCGCCTTCAGTGGCTGACAACGCGCGTGCTACTGGACGCTCATGCTCCTGTGGACGGGCCATCGGAAGCGTTTTGCATGCCGCACGACTTTCAAGCAACGCTGCTCCGCGCAGAGTTTGACGGGTGTCTAGAGCCCGCCATGTACACGGTCATCATACCCATTCTGGACCACGTGTACAGCAACTTGGTTATTCACTTTCTGGGCCGGGAGACGCTTGAAGAGTGCTACCCTGATATTAGCGATGACTACGACGCCATTGCTCTGGCCTGGGAGCCTCCAAGCACCATGACCCTGCGCGCCTACATGCGCATCCTCGGCGACGTGTTTGCTCGTGAGCCCGACGCTCACGACATGCGCATGTTTCTCGTGGAGCAGCTAGAGGACAAGGGGTGTCGCGTAAGCATTAGCCCCGAGTAAGCCCGTTTGGGCTTGCTCCCTCCCTTGAACTGATTTGCTTTGGTGTGCCAAACATGCCATAAACCCAAAATTTCAATCTCTCTCTCTCTCTCTCCCTCTCTATTTTTTGACTGTCGCTCTCCGTCCATTCATCCTTGCGCGCATACACACTTACTCTACCCTTTTTGGCATCCGACACCATGGCTGCGCCTTTTGATTTGCAAACCGAGCTCGACACGTTTTACGACCAGCACACGACACCGCTGTGCGCCGCGTTTGACACCGACCGCCTCCAACAGGTGTACTACTATGCAGAATCTGCCGAGATCCATGCAACCTACCCGACCCTGGAAAGCTACATCGATGCCGTCCTAAACGGCACAGGCCAGGGAAACTTTTGCACGCCAGTCGTGTTTTACCAGAGCGTCGTTCGCTGGGGCCGCAACCCCAATGCCACTCTAAGCGACCTCTACCTCGAGGCTGCAGAATGGCGACGGTTGGTCGTGACTACCGCTACGGACGCCAACTACATCCTAGGCCCAGTGTTCTTTAAGGACGCGTGGATCCGGCTGTGCAACTGGGGTGTGCCGCCCACTAACCGCTACGTCAACCTGGGCTTGCCCCAGAAAGAGCAACAGGCCCGAGCCCTGGTAGAGTCCATGCTAAACTTTACCGTTGATGCACTCCGGCTGCTGGCCGATCTGGCCGCTCTAGCCCCGACAGGCGCGTGCACCCAACAAGGCGGTGTTTAAACACTGCTGTGAACTGATTTAGAGTCTTTGCTAGACTTTGCCGAAAAAAAAATTCATTTTTAACTCTTTGATTCAAGCCTCACAATGACCGCCGAATCTGCCCTTGACCTTCTGCACATGGTGCTGAACACTGACACGGTAACGACGCGCCTGCGAAAGTACTGCCGAACCCAACCCAACAGCGTGGACATGGACGGCGCTGCCAGCTGGCAAGCGCTGCTGGGCGCCTATGCCCATCTGGCTTTGAGCACCGAAAGTGTGGGGATGGCCCAGCAAGCTGTCGGGCGCGTTCTCTATCTGTTTGAAGCTGATGTGCCTACCCCCGACACGGTTGTCGACGCAGCGCTACCAAACGGTTGTCGCGTCCGGCGGCCCATGTTTAAAATCCCGCACCTGGATTGGTACTGGGCGCACCCCCACCACTTTTTGTCCGCCTTTGAGCGCGCGCGCGACAAACCACGGCATCCTGCCACCAGCACCCTTGCTCGGTACGACCGAGCATGCGCGTACAACATTGCACCGCATAATCTGGTGGCCTTGGCCGTGGGTTGGCGGTGTATCGACCCAGCGGATGGTCCGCCTGATCAACGGCTGGCGGCATCCATTACGCGGGTGGTCGAAACGGTGGCCCTGCACGTCCTGGAAACACAGCAGCTCACGGGTCAATCGGTACCCGATGCGCTGACGGGCATCACGGAGCTCGATCAGATTTTGCTAAAGGTTCTGCAGCACATTGACGAGATACAACCGGCCCTGCAGGCGCGCTGGGGCGCGCTGGCTCAAACGCTAGCCGTTCCCGACCTCCACGCCCACCACGCCAATGTTATCCCCACCACCACTCAGCCAGGATACGCCAGGCTGATTGAGACGGACTTGCTCCTTTGTATTGCGCCCGACATCCAGCGGCGCGACCGCTGCATCGCACACCTGCAGTGGCTGAAGCGGTTGGTGCCAGTGGCCATGCGGCACGCGCTGGCCAGCTCGGCCGCGTTCTTTTTAGGCCGAGCACTCGTCGATCTGCCAGCCGCGGACCGCGATGCCCTTTTTGCCCTGGTCGACGATCCTGCCACGGCCCAAGCGCTGGTCATGGAGCTGGTCTCGGGCAAAACAGGTGGGACCCCCGACAATGCGCTGTGGCTGCTGCAGCAGCTGCTGGACCCTCGCCTAGCGTTCAAGCTGAGTGCGGCCAAGTTTGAAAAGTTGCTGCAGCTCGTCTACCAGACACCCCCCGACAGCGTATTGCGCAACGTGCTGGCTCTGTCTGGGGTGCAAGCATGTCTGCACTTGCCCCGGGCCTGTGTAGCCAGGCTGCTGGGCAAGCACCCCACAGTGGCCAACATCCGGGGCATCTTGCCCTACGTGTACCGCTCCAACCTCCCGCTGCTGATTCGGCGCTTTGACGAGTACCGCGACCCCACCTTGGTGGCGGCCCGGCCGGCCCTTCCCGACGACTTTGCCTTTTACTGGAGCAACCTGGTGGCCGAGGTGGTTGAACAGGCCACCGACGAGCCGTACGACTATCGCCAGCTCCAGGCTTGGGCCAAGACTGATGTCGAGCAGGCCGGCCATTTGGCGTGCAGGGACCAGCGAGGAAGACCCAAGACAGCCAAGGGTAAGCGCGCGGCCAAGGAGATGGCACTGTCGCTGACTGTCCCGCCACCACCATCCCGCGCACGCCTAGAAATTCTGACCGAGCTGCCCCCGCTGCTGCCAGCTCTAGACGATGACGACAATGAGGAAACAGACGCTGAAGCAGTCGGGTTTGACTGGGGTGATGTCGATTTTAATGCCTTTTGAGGTTTAATTGTATTGCAATTTTTATTTTTTAAATTGTCGTCTAATCCAAACACACACACGCACTCTACGTGGCCACCGCATAGCCCAGCGACTCTTTCAGCGTTGTGGCCAGCCACTGACCCATCATGGGCTTCCGTTGCATCAGCTCTTCGAGATGGCCGTCGGCCACCAGCGTAACGTCTTGAGCCGCCGCCAGTCGGCGGCGCACCATTACGTCGACGCGGCCAGGCAAGCAACGCTTTAGGCGATTGGCGTTGGGGCCCATCACGGTGTCAAACGTAAGCACGCGCTGACGATCCGCGTCGGGTTTGGTAGGGTCGATAACGACAACCAACCCCGGCAGCTTGCGCTCCCAACGTTGCTGCATGTACAGCGCACAGGCGGCGCCGGGTATGCTACACGCGTTGATGTTGCGCCACGTCACGACGGGGGCCGTGTCTTTGTCGGCCAATACCAGCACCAGCATGCCCGTGGTTTCCACGGCGTTGTACACGTCCGTCAGGGCGGCCGTGTCCTTCAGGCTCATGTTTTCAATGTCCTCGTCGGCATCCTGGGTCGAGGCGTAGCTTTTGGTGGCCACCAGCGCCTCGCGGTACGCGTCGATGGCCTCGCCACAGGCGCTGGCTGGCCAGAGCTCTACATCGACGCTTTCTTCCAGCTCGGAATCAACAACAGCATCTTGGCCCGATGCGCGGTGCAGGCGGACGCTGCCCAGCTGCAGGTCGGTCAGGCCCATCGAGCGGATCAACCAGCTGTCGTACGCGGGCAAGTGCAAGCGGGGAGCAGACGTCATGACGGCGGCAGAAACAGCAAAAGCAAAAAAATGAATCTTTTTGCACGAGGAAAAGAAGAGTGGAAATGAAACGAATACTCTGCATTTTTTCCGGCTTTTACTTCGAAATCATGAGCGAACCTACACCTACTCTCAAGCGGCCCAAGATTACTAGCATGGCGGACGGGATGGCCCAGCGGCTCGAGAACATCTACAACCGGATCGTTGCGACGGTAGCCACGGCGCTGGCCCAGACACCCTGGCGCGAACCCGGAAATCTGGCTACCATGGAAGAGTGCTACAAGAGCATGTGCGTGCACACCTTTGAGGCCACGGGCGCCGAAATATGGGCCTTGCACATGATGGGCGTGGCGTTTCGGCCTGGGCACGTGCTGTGGGACGGCCTGGCGGCCGTGGTGGGCATCAAAGCCGGCAGCCCATGGGCACTGTGCCTGGTTATTGTGGGCACTAAGGAAGAAGCGCGCGCCGATGGAGCCCACGTCAAGCAGTCGATCAGCCTAGCGGTTGTGCCTTCCAACCTTGAAACACCAATGGAAAAGCTAATGGCGGTCGTGCTGGACCTCGATCACGACGGCGTCGTGCTTACCCCGTCTGAATTTGCATTGAGCTGGTAGCGATGGCTGTCTCTTTTTTTGCCGGGCTGACAATTGTACTTAATTGCACACATACACACACACACACACAAAAAGGCTCAAGCGGGACCAAACGAGGTTGTTGTGGGCAAACGCGGGCGGTAGACGGGTGCTGCAAGGGCTGGACGATGTCGCTTGGCCAGCGGGCGGCCTGTGGTTTCAGCCGTCTGGCGCTTGTCGAGCAGACGCGCCAGCTGGCGACAGTACCCGCGGCGAAGCTGGGCCGGTTCGCTCTCGCTAGCCGCCTCTTCAGCCGTGGCCGCGCGGAGACGGGTGGCCGTGTCGGGCAGCACGTAGTCGCCCTTGACAACCATGTGCAGGTAGCCCACGGGCGCACCCGACTCGCCCAGCCAGCCGCCCCGGACGCCTAGAACCCGCGGGCTCCATTCCGGCAGGCGCAGGACCGACAGCAAGACCTGGGCTTTGCCGGCCGGCAGTGCAAACCCGAGCGTGGTGCGGTCGCTGTTTTTGGCGTAGGCGCTCGACGTCGAGGTCAGATGGCTCAGGGCCACCCACTGGCCCATGGTGGCGGCCTGGTGGCCGCTGTACACGTCACCCCAGCCCATGACCTGGATGTGCCAGGTTGGGGCCACCGCTGGTTCGGTGTCGGTGCCCGGCCGCCACAACAGCAAAATGGCGTGCCTCTTGTGATGCTGCAGCAGCTTGTACAGGGTTGGCCACCACAGCATTTGAACGTTGGCGTACCGGATCGTGCCGGCCGAATCGCCGCTGCGCTGCAGCTTGGCCTGCTCAAGGCCAATGCACAATTCCCAATTGTGCATGGGGCTGGGGCGAATGCCAGCCATGGTGGGTTTGGACGCAGAAATGGCCGGGGCAGTCATGCTAATTCGAGGCAACCGTGTGCAATTGAACACCGCAACAACAACAACAAACCCCGCTGTATCGCGCATCCCTTTACTTGCGCTTAGTAGCGCTACATGCCCCACAGCACGGCGCTCACGCCCGCCACGAGCACCAGCATCGAGCCGGCACCCAGTACCACACTCAGCAGCTGCATCGAGACTGGGCCAGCCAAACGGTTGGCATCGTCCTCGGGCAGCGACGACGCGCTGTCGGTTACCACCCGCGTTTCCACGCGCGCGTAGAGCGAGGGCGGGCTGCATGTGACCGAGCCCCGGGTCAGGGTTGTGGCGTAGACGACCCCGTTGCGTGTGATGCGCATGGCGCACTCGGCCTGGATGGCCGTGAGGTCAATCTCCTGGCCGTCCGTGTCGTACGACGACCCCAGCTCGACCATGATGCCGCCATTCTTGCCCGTGGTAATCAGCGCGTCGGGGAACAACGTGGACAGCCGCGTCACTACAACGTCTAGCAAATACAGCTCGACACTTTCCGATCCCATGGCTACGATTCGAGGGTTTGAGGAAAATGACGTTGGAGACTTGCCATTTTCCCTCTAAATGACCATGGCCCTGACGCCCAGCGTTGATCCGCGCGTGCAGCTGGTGTACCATGCCGTGGGCGCCGAGCTGTGGATCAACAACCGCACAGGCGAGTACTTTTGGCGCTGCGATGCGTGGCGCGAACCGCGCACCGCCGGGACGTGCGACGCGTGGGCTGATGGGTCGGTTGATCGTCAGACGTCGCCGTACATTGCCATCCGCCTCGGCACGGGCGCCGATCGACGGCTGCTGCGCGGGCTGCTGCGGGCCCACCCATCGCTCAAGCGCGACGTGTGCCAGGCCGAACCCATCGAGCAGCACCAGCACGCGTGGACAAACCCGCGGCCCGACCTGGCCGTGTTTTTGAATATCCTCAAGGCCCAGCTGCCCTGCAACGGCAGTCAGCTGCGGCCCATTGTCCTGGGGCTGCTGGCTCCGGCACCGCCTCGTGCTCTTGCCATCCTCCAGACGCTCGAGACGGTCGTGCTCACGCACGTGCCGACGGCCCAGTACTTTCTCCAGACGGTAGCGGGCGTTACGGCCACCCCGCGACTCCTCAAGCGCAAGCGCTGCCAGCAACTCGAGGCCCACCACCTCGATCACATTAGCATTCGCGTCCGGCTAGGGACCACGGGTCAAGAAGAAGTCAAGCTGCTGCCCCGCGCGCTAGCGCAAGTCAGCCTGCTCCAGCTGGCGGCCATGGCCGCCGTGCGACCGCTCCAACTGGGCGAGCCCGGCGATCCCCTGGTTGAGCTGGCCGCCTTGCTGGCCGAGCACTGCGAATGGCTCACCCGCGACGCCCTGAGCCCCGACACCCCCTTTCCGCTGTGGCGCGCTCAACTAGGTCCCGAACGGCCCGTTGATGCGCACTCTTCCGTGCTAAAAGGGCCTGCGTAAAGGATTCTGGTAGTAGTGGTGCCGCAAAAAAATTGAGTACAGCTTGTTATCTCAAAGCAAAATCCTAACCCATCACAATGGTGCTGGGTGTCGTCTTTTTGGTGCAACGCTCGCATGGGGCGCTGTGCCCGATTGGCATGGCCAATCGCCGCATCTTGGACCAGGATATTACCATGTCTGGATCGCAATTAAGCGGGATGCAAGACCGACTTCGAAACCCCACTGCCAATGACGGTTGCGCTGCTGGTGATGGCACATTTTAATTTTTAATTACACTACCAACTTGACGGCTACCCATACTAAAATCAGCAAGCCAAGTCCTTGGCTGGCCACTGTCGCACTAGAGGTGACACCGACCGCGCGCCTTGTTGTTGTTGTAGCAGGATTTCGGGCCGTGGTAGTAGTAAGCGCCACGGCCGCTGTCGTTGTAGTAAGAGGAGCTGCTGTTGTCGTGGCTGCCGGGGCTGTCGTTGTAGTAAGAGGAACTGCTATAGTAGTAGTAAGCGCTGCAACGGTTGTTGTAGTAAGAGGAGCTGCTGTTGTCGTTGTGGCTGCTATAGTAGTAGTAAGCGCTGCAACGGTTGTTGTACTTGGAGGATTTGAAGGATCTGTGGGTGGAAGGGGCGCGTCTGTTGTACTCGATGTGGAAGATGTAGAAGAAGTGCTCGAGGTACTCGAGGTGCTTGACGTACTGGAAGTAGAAGATGTAGAAGATGTAGAAGATGTAGAAGAAGTGCTTGACGTACTGGAAGTAGAAGATGTAGAAGATGTAGAAGAAGTGCTTGACGTACTAGAGGTACTAGAAATGCTCGAGGTGCTTGACGCACTGGACGTACTGGAAGTAGAAGATGTAGAAGAAGTGCTTGACGTACTGGAAGTAGACGAGGTAGACGAGGTAGACGAGGTACTAGAAGTACTCGACGTGGTTTCGACTGTCGCGCTGGTAGATGCAATGGCCACGGCAGGCGTGTCCCACATTCGAAGGGTCCTGTCTTTGCCACCCGAAGCCATTAGCCACCCCGAGTGGTGGAACGAGACTGAAAACGACCACGTTCCAAGGGCTAGACCAGCCAGCGTCGTGCCATGGGTCCACGTGGGTGGGTCTGAACTGTCGGCTGTCCACACAAAAATAGCGTCGTCGCGACCGCCGGTAAACATGACGTCAGAGTTTAGCGGGTGGAATTCAATGTCCCACACGTTGCTGCTGTGAGCAAGCACGCGAGCGTCCATGCTCCAGGTTGAGCCACCCAGGTACCAAAACTGCACGCCCCCGTTGTTGTCGGCCGCCACCAGCAGGGGGCGGGTAGGGTGAAACCGCAGGTCGTTTATTCGACCGCCGTCGCCTTGGGTAATGTCGTCCAAAATTACCGGCGAGCCCCACGTAAGACCGTTAGCATTGGTCGAGGGCCACACGGCAATCTCTTCGTCTCGGCCACCGGCCGCCAGGTACAGGCCGTCGGAACTAATGGCCACCGCCTGCAGACCAGCGGTTCCCGGGGGGTCGAGGTAACCGCCGTTAGACCATGGTCCAGTCATCCCAGAGTTCCGCGACCACACACCAACCTTCTGATCTTCCGAAGCCGAGTATATAACATTGCCGCTGGGATGGATGACAACCTCCATAACGTTGTTCCCGTGAGCCCCAAAAAACTCTTGCTCAGGCACCCAGTCTGTTGCCCCCGGCCCCGATCTTGACCACACCCTGATCTTGTCGTCGACACTGCCCGATACTAGACGATTGCCATCGGGGTGAAACTGCAGTGCAAGAATCGTATTAGTGTGACCGATCAACGAGGTTAGCTGTGTCCAGGTAGCGGCGCTCGTGGGGTTGCCCGTCCACAGCCGGACCGAATTGTCAACCGATCCTCCAAACGCCAGCAAGTCCTCGGTGGGGTGGAAAGCGACCGTGTTGATTTCGCCCGAAAAGGCGATGGAGCGGCGAAATGTCCAGTCGCTGGAGTTGTCGTAGCGTCGATAGCGATTGGCCAAGGCAGCCGTAAGCACGGCCATCAAAGCAAGGATGCGCGTCGGCATCGTGGTAGTAACTGCACTTGCGTCTCGGGGCGTCGACCCAAGAGAACCGGAAACAAAACAAAAGGCAAAGTTCCCTGTATCAGAAGTTGGTAGTTACATCCTTTAGGATGCATTTTTAACATCAAGTTTCGTTGCGATTTGCACTTATGGCTTACTTCAATCCCGATCCCATGGTTGCCCGGGCCTCTCAGCAGCTGCAAACGGCCACCATGGCGCTAGTGGGCTGCTGTCACGCACCACTATGGCAGCCCCAGCACCTACAGCG
>Ga0307983_1000938_pt1 | contig 13632 bp, 11 predicted proteins | sample OrgLakmetagen991_FD_201845 | JGI IMG/M metagenome (GOLD analysis project Ga0307983, IMG submission 201845) | Saline water microbial communities from Organic Lake, Antarctica - #991 | ecosystem: Environmental > Aquatic > Non-marine Saline and Alkaline > Saline | place: Antarctica: Organic Lake... | reverse complement strand
AATTTCGATAATATTTTTTATGGCTTAAATCAATTACCACCATATCATAACAATGAAAATTTAAAAATTAAGCACATAACTTGTTGACTTTGTAAACTTTATCAAAGTAGATTTTAATCAAATAAAATCAGCCAATTTCAGTATTTCAAATTGGCAACTTAAAAAAAGTCATACTTGCCTTTTCGTCTTGTCTACAATACTGATATTCCATTTCTGTAATTTTGCAACCACTCCACTTCGCTCCAACTTATTGACCTATTAATTTACTCAAAACGCCCTCAATTATTTGACTAAACCAACTTTATCGGTGTAGATTTTAATCAAACAAAATCGCAAGCTTCAGCTTTCCAACCTACCTGCTGCAAGCTTTTCTGGTGCTTAGTTTCTTCTTAAAACTGGCTGATTTTTTTCTTTAGTAAAACACTAAAGAACTTATATAGCTGAACCTAAAATAGTCATTTCTATTTTCTATCTTAATCATAAAGGCTTGTGTAACAAAAGGCACAAAACTGTCTGTGAATAATATCTACTCTTGTATTCAATACTAAACCATATTAAAATGATTCGCAGCGCTAGAACAATTCTATTTGCACTTTCTCTTGCAATTTCAACTTTTGCAAGTACCCAAAACGCACCCTTTAACATAGGCATTGAACCTCTTAACATAGCAGGTTTAAGTGGCATTCAATCCTTTGCATTCGCTCAAGATAGCGGCAAATGGCTAATTGTTGGTGGAAGGCTTGATGGTCTGCACCAAAGGCAACCCTGGGCCTCCTTCGATGTTGCAGGACACAATAATCAATTGATTGTAGTGGACCCTTTAACGCAACAAAAATGGACTGCACCAATCACTTCTTTACCCGCAGCCATTCAGGAACAATTGCGCTCTACTAACATGGAATTTTATCAAGAAGGAGATTATTTATATTGCTTAGGAGGTTATGGATATAGCAACATTTCAGCAGATCATACCACCTTTCCAAACCTCACAGCCATCAGCGTTTCTGATGTAATTAATGGTGTAATCAACTCCACCCCAATAGCAAGCTACTTTAGACAAATTACAGACCCTAAATTTCAAGTAACTGGCGGTAGATTAAAGAAAATAGATTCAACCTTTTACTTATTAGGAGGTCAAAAATTTATTGGCAGATATAACCCCATGGGACCCAATAATGGTCCGGGGTTTATTCAACAATACACAAATGCCATTACCAAATTTGACTTAACTGATAATGGCACAACTATAACCATTGCACATTTACCGTCCTATACGGATAGTGTCAACTTGCATCGAAGAGATTATAATGCGGAGTCTGAAATTCTACCAAACGGAGCACAAGGCATTACCATGTTCTCAGGCGTTTTCCAACAAAATGCCAATTTACCTTTCTTAAATTCAGTCTCTGTGCAGTCCTCTGGTTATTTCACCAACAATGCTTTTCAGCAATATTACAACCATTACCACTGCCCAGTTTTACCTATTTACTCCGGAACGAATAAAGAGATGCATACCGTTTTCTTTGGTGGAATAGCACAGTATTATGACAGTTTAGGTGTTTTGGTGCAAGACAATAACGTGCCTTTTGTGAATACCATTGCCAGAGTTACAAAAGACTCGACTGGAGCGATGGCCGAATATAAATTACCAATAGAAATGCCTGCTTTACTTGGAGCTGGAGGAGAATTTATTCCCAACCTAAATTTCCCACATTACAGCAATGATGTCTTTCAACTCGATAGTTTACAAACAGACAGTGTTCTAATCGGCTATATTTTTGGCGGAATTAGCAGCACCGCAGCGAATATATTCTTCCTAAATAATGGCACACAAAGCAACGCTAGCAGTCAGGTGTTTAAAGTTTTCTTAAAGCGAGCGCTTCCACTGTCTATCGATGAATTGAACTATTCTAGTACAAATAGTTTAAATTTATTAGCGTATCCAAATCCAAGTGAAGGAGAATTGAACCTGACATTCACCCTTAAAAATAAAGATAATGTTCGTATTTCTATAGCAGATGCAAAAGGATCAATGCTCTTGAATACGGTTTTAAAAAACTTAAACGCAGGAACAAATGAGTACAAAACAACCCTTAATAATTTCTCAAAGGGTGCCATCTTCTTTGTTACACTTGAAACTACCAATGAAAAAGTAACTCGCAAATTAATTTTGAGAAAGTAGATATCTAAATTCAAACACATTTGTGGAGCCAATCTTACATCAAGGTTGGCTCATTTGTTTTAAAAAAATTATCATTAAACCTCCCCTGAAAAGACCTGTTTGGCCGGTCCTACTAACCAAATATCGGTGTACGTGTTGGCTTTACCCCTATTTAATTCTACACGTAAGTTTCCACCCCTTGTGACAATATTAACGGCAGATTGCTTGGAGTTCATTTGCTGTAAAAAGCTAATGGCAACAGCAGTAACTCCCGTGCCACAAGATAGCGTTTCGTCTTCCACTCCCCTTTCGTAGGTTCTAACTTTTAGGTGATCTTCAAAAACACTTACAAAATTTACATTAGTGCCTTCTTCAACAAAATCTTCGGAATTCCGTATAGCTCTTCCTTCGTTAAAAACATCGAAATCGTCTACATTCTTAACATATTTAATGTAATGTGGCGATCCAGTATGTATGAAGTAATCTGACCCCACCGTTTCCACTTTCGAAACGTCTCCCATTTTTGTGGCGAACGAACCACCTTCAATTCTTCCTTTGTGAACGCCATCAATAGCCCGAAAAGTTGACTCGTTTTTAATCATGCCCAACTTTTGAGCAAATGCTTGTGCACAACGACTTCCATTACCGCAAAAACTTTGAGAACCATCTGCATTATAATAATCCATTACAAAGTCTACCCTTTCTTCTTCTTTCAGTATAATCAAACCATCCGCCCCTATTCCAAATCTTCTGTCGCAAAGTGACGAAATTTCCTTTTCTGAAAATTTGACAGTGTTATTCCTGCCATCTACCATTATAAAATCGTTTCCCGTACCTTGATATTTAAAAAATTGTAATCCCATACTTCTCTTTATTTATAGTGGCTGCGAGCTTAACATGTTTTAACATGACAAGTAGATCATTCCAGATAAAGTGGCGTTTAAATTGTATCTCGCAGCTGCGAAGTTAAACGCTAAAATTTTAATCTTATGAAAAATTTATTTGGAGGCTTTTTAATGGCTTTATTAGGCGGTGTGGTGTCCGTAGGAATTTATAAATACACCGAAACTGAAAACGTTGGAACTACAGAAGGCCAAACGCAAGAAAAAACAACATTAGTCAATTTACTAGCTGCAGAACCAGGTTCTAGCATAGATTATACAAACGCAGCAGAGCTAACGGTAAATGGTGTGGTTCACGTTAAGACAGAAGGAATTGTGGAATACAATCAGCAGGGTTTTGATCCGTTCAGACAATTCTTTTACGGCGATGGAAATTACAATCAGAAGTATAAACAACCTGTAAAAGGGGCAGGTTCAGGCGTCATTATATCTGCAGATGGATTTATTGTTACCAATAACCACGTTATTGAAAAAGCAGATCAGATTAAAATTACCCTAAACAATAAAAAAACATACGATGCAGAGTTAATCGGAACAGATCCCACAACCGATTTGGCCTTGTTAAAAATTGAAGAGAAAGGTCTACCTTTTATTACTTACGGCAATTCCGATAAAATACGAATTGGTGAATGGGTTCTGGCGGTTGGAAACCCATACAACCTCACCTCTACCGTCACTGCGGGAATCGTTTCTGCAAAAGGACGAGATATAGATATTTTAGGGAACGATCCATTCACCGGAACATCTTCCATCGAATCATTTATACAAACGGATGCAGCAGTGAACCCAGGAAATAGCGGTGGTGCGTTAGTAAATACGAAAGGAGAATTGATTGGAATTAATGCCGCTATAAAGTCTAAGACAGGATCTTTTGCAGGTTACTCCTTTGCCATTCCTGCGAATATTGTTCGTAAAGTAGTTGGCGATTTAAAAGAATTTGGAACGGTACAACGAGCCTACATTGGCGTTCAAATAAAAAACATCGACGAGGAACTTGCAAAAGAAATTGGAGTAAGCGATTTAAACGGTATTTACGTAGACAAGTTAATGGACAAAGGTTCTGCCAAAGATGCAGGAATTAAGGAAGGCGACGTTATAAAGCAAGTAGAAGGTGTAGAAGTAAATTCCGCTACTGAATTACAAGCAAAAATTGGAGAATTCAGACCAGGGGATAAAGTTTCTATTTTAATTGAAAGAGATGGTAAACTGCAAGAGAAAAAAGTAGTCCTAAAAAACATGGAAGGAAATACCGAAATTATTGACAATTCCGGTAATCAATTAATGAAATCCTTAGGGGCGAAATTTATAGAAGTGGACGAGGAACTGAAAGAGAAGCTAGAACTAGAAGGTGGTGCTCAAATCGAATCGATTTTCTCGGGCAAGTTGAAAAATGCGAACATTGGAGAAGGGTTTATTATAACCAAAGTAGATAAAACTGAAATCAACAATACCGAAGACTTGCTAGATATTCTTTCCAAAAAGAAAGATGAAGGCGTTCTTTTACAAGGAATTTATCCAAATGGTCGAAAGGCTTACTATGGGGTAGGTATGTAAATCCATCTTATTCCTTCTATTTTAAAAAAAAGGCAATCCTATAAATGGATTGCCTTTTTTGATAGAAAGAACATGCATAAGTCTGGTTTCTTTTTAAGCAGATTTTTGCCGAATTTTGCACACCTAAAATAAACACTCTCTAAACCACTAAAAAAACACATCACAGAAATGAAAAATGCTGTAGAATTTGAATCAGAGTTAAACAATTACGTGGATCGCGAAAAAAAAGCCGTAGAGCTTAACAGTACACTAGGACAATTGCTTTACGGGCAATCGGTTGAATTAGTGTTATTCAGAGATCATTTGGTAGACCGTAGCATCTCCGAGTTACTCAAAATGCATAAGAATGCACAAAATGCTACCAACAAAGAAGTTAATATTTACGATACAGCAGATTTATCGAAAGAATTGTTGCACATCGATTTAGCTCCTTCAAAAATTGATATTGGGAAGTTAGCTGCTGAATGGAAGAACGAAGGTTCAAACTATTCTTCAAAAGCAGACTTTGTTAAAGACAAATTGAATCATATTATTGGTGAAAAGAAGGATGCCATTGAACCGAAAGATGTTGTTCTTTATGGTTTTGGAAGAATTGGAAGAATCGCGGCTAGAGAATTAATTAAGCAAGCAGGAAAAGGGCAACAATTAAGGTTAAGAGCAATTGTTACTAGAGGTGACAATGCGGTAGCTTTAGAAAAGCGAGCATCTTTATTAAGAAGCGATTCAGTTCACGGTGCATTTACCGGAACAGTTGAAGTAAATACCGAAAAACGAACCATGACCATTAATGGTCAAACTGTTCAAATGATTGACGGACAGCAGCCAGATGAAATTGACTACACAGCCTACGGAATTAATGATGCGTTGATTATAGACAACACCGGTGTTTTTAACAATGAAGAGGCATTAAGCAGACACTTGAAATCAAAAGGTGTAGCAAAGGTAATTTTGACTGCTCCAGGTTCTGGAATTCCAAACATTGTATATGGTGTAAACCATAAAACAGACGTTGATTTAAATGCACATAAAATTCTTTCTGCCGCGTCTTGTACTACCAATGCAATCGTTCCGGTACTTAAAGTAATTAATGATAACTTGGGTGTGGAAAAAGGACACATTGAAACGGTTCATGCCTATACCAACGATCAAAACTTGTTGGACAACATGCACAAGAAAACGCGTCGAGGTCGTTCAGCTGCTATTAACATGGTAATTACAGAAACCGGAGCGGGTAAAGCTGTAACGAAGGTAATTCCTTCATTAGCGAATAAACTAACGGCTAATGCAGTGCGAGTTCCTACGCCGAATGGTTCGTTGGCCATTATGAACTTAACCGTTGACAAAGAAACAAACATTGAAGAAGTAAACGGTATTTTAAGAAAAGCTGCCCTCGAAGGTGAATTGGTGAACCAAATTTATTTTGGAACGGATGCCGAAACGGTTTCTAGCGATATCATTGGCAACTCTTGTTGTTCAGTATACGATAGCCCTGCAACGTTAATTTCGCCCGATAAAAGGAACGTTGTATTATACGTATGGTACGACAACGAATTTGGATATACCAAGCAAGTAATTCGTTTAGCGAAATATTTTGCTCAAGTAAGAAGGTTGATTTATTATTAGTAGATAACTTAAAACAATAATTTCCAAGCCCCTTCTGTTGAAGGGGCTTTTTTTGTACCTTTAACTCAAGTTGTTAATTATGTGTAGAAAAAAACTACTAATGCTGCTACTAGTTCTAGTAACAGTCCAAACGCTATCCGCTCAAAAAAGTATAACAGATTTTGTTACAACTTGGAAAACGTATAACCCTGCATTAACAGGAAATGACAGTTCGATTTACTTAAATATAGATTCGAACTTTACCTACAATTATGAAGTAGATTGGAACAATGATGGAATTTTTGATACCTCAGGAGTAACAGGAGGAATTTTTCATCAATATGCCTCTCCGGGAATCTACAAGGTTCGAATTAAAGGATTATATCCTTCCATCCAATTTGGTCATATTTACTTTTTTCAATACCAAGAGAATAAAAGTAAGTTGTTAGAAATCAACCAGTGGGGAAATCAACAATGGAAGTCATTGGTTCGTGCATTCATGGGATGCGATAGCATGAATTGCTTGGCCACAGATGCCCCTATTTTAGATAGCGTGAATAGTTTATTGGCCACATTTGCAAACTGTAGCTCCTTCAATGCAAATATTAATCATTGGGATGTTTCAAACATAGAAAGTTTACAATCCACCTTTTCTAATAATTTTTTATTCAACCAACCTTTGGATAACTGGAATGTGGCTAGGGTTAAATCCTTAGGGTATACTTTTTACAACGCACATTCTTTCAATCAAAACATCAACAGTTGGCAAGTCGATTCTGTCAGGGCCTTTGCCAATGCATTTACAAGCGCAAAATCTTTTAATCAACCGCTTAGCAATTGGAATGTTAGCAGAGGGACCAACCTAAGCGCTATGTTTTCTTATGCCGAGTCCTTTAATCAAAATATTAACAGCTGGAATATTTCTAATGCAAACCTCATCGTTGCCATGTTTATTCATGCAAAAAGTTATAATCAGCCAATGAATAATTGGGACGTTTCGGGATTATCAAGTCTAGCTCATCTTTTTCATGGAGCCGATAGCTTCAATCAAGATTTGTCTTCTTGGGATATATCGTATGTTAATTCACTTTCTCAAATGTTTTTGAATGCAAAAGCTTTTAATCAGAATTTAGGCAGTTGGGATTTGAGCAGCTTAGGAGTGGCATACAACACATTCGATTCTTCCGGAATGTCAACTGCCAACTACGACAGCACACTAATTGCTTGGAACTCGAAATATCGTAATCGTAATGTTACTATAGGAGCTAGTAATATAACCTATTGCTCATCAGCTGCTGCAAGAAATTCGCTAATTGGTTACGGTTGGACATTTATTGGTGACACGATAAGTCCTTTATGTGTAATAACAGGATTAAATGAAACTAGTCAATTCAGCGGTAGTAATCTCAACATATATCCTAATCCTACTAAAGGAATTACGAATTTGGAAATATCAAATCTAAGTTCTTACGAACGTTTATTTATCTATAACCAAATGGGGCAAATGGTAAGAGAAGAACGAATGGTAAAAGGTAAAAACCAAATTGATTTGAGAGATCTACCGAAAGGAGTGCATCTTGTACGTTTCGGTAGGGCAACTAAAAAGGTTGTGCTAATCGATTGACCAACCTAATTTTTTAAATTAAAAAGTCCTGTACAATCGTTTTTGTGCAGGGCTTTTTTTGGTAGACATTTGTTTCAAAATTTGTGTCTTCATTAAAACATGCAGATGGTACAGAAAACTCCCCTACTATTTTTTTAATCTCATTTAGTTTCTTCAGTGCAGTTAAGGCGCAAAAGGACTCTACTCATTTTGTAATGACCTGGCAAACAGATTTGGCAGGATTCTCAAACGATAGTGCCCTTGTCATTGGAACTAATTCACTGTACACGTACAATTATGATGTAGACTGGGATAACGATGGAATATTTGATACCCTAAGTGTTACCTCTGACCTCGCCATTCAATATCCTTCTCCAGGAACGTATACCATTCGTATTCGAGGAATTTTTCCTGCTATTGATTTTGCAGGCTCCCTCGTTGGATCGAGAGATCCGAAGAAAATTTTGTCCATCAACCAATGGGGAACAATAGCTTGGGCAACTATGTATTGGGCTTTTATCGATTGTAGTAATATGGTCTGCTCCGCAACTGACGCTCCTAACCTTTCCAACGTTTCTGACATTTCGGGCATGTTTCGAAATGCAACTAATTTTACAGGAGATTTAAGTAATTGGGATGTTTCTAATATCAGCTACATGATAGGAGTTTTTGAAGAGGCAACTCAATTTAATTCAGATATTTCAAATTGGAATGTTTCCAATGTCGTTAACATGGGCGGACTTTTTCACCGTGCATTTTCTTTCAATCAAGACATTAGTAGCTGGGACATCCAAAATGTAAATTCCATGGTAGGTATTTTTCAATATAGTGGAATATCTCGAACAAACTACGATCAGATGTTAAATTCTTGGCAAGCTAAGCCTCATCAACTAAATGTAACCGTAGGTGCCGAAGGGCTTACCTATTGTCTTGGAGATAGTGCTCGAAATCTTTTAATAGCCGACGGTTGGACTTTCAGTGGCGACTCACTAGATTGTTTGGCTATTGGTTTAAAGGAAAATGAAATAGTATCTAACATTCGATTTTATCCAAATCCTGCGACAAGTGCTATAACTATTGAATCCGAACTCCCGGTAAGCCAAATAAATATTTATTCTATGTTAGGAAAACTAGTCAAATCTAGTCAATTGAATGTGCTATACATAGAAGATTTTCCTAAGGGAAACTACATCTTCGAAATTGTTACAAAACATGGTGTTAAAAAAGAATTACTTGTAAAAGAGTAAAGCCATCACTTCCTACCAAAGAAAAAGTAAAGTACACTACCCAAATAGGGTATCATTAATATAATGAGTACCCACAATACAGTACTTCCGCTAGTCTGATGCCTTTTTTGATATAAATCGAATAAGGCGAATATCGGTAACAATAAGGCTGCAATCAGCATTAATATTCCTACAATTCCGAGTCCTGTAAAAAAGCTTTCCATTGGTTTGTTTTTAGGTTTATGTCAATATAACAAGGTTTATTGAAAATAAAAAGTCTTTCCCTTTCTATCCTCGTCTGCAAAGAAGAGAAATGAAAAGAGAAAGACTTTATGTGTTATCTAACTAATTATATGCAGACGACCTTACTTCTTAAACTCAGTAACGGTCTTTCTAATAATCGCAATGCATTCATGCAACTGCTCCTCTGTCATTACCAACGGTGGTGCAAATCGAATAATGTTACCGTGCGTTGGTTTTGCCAACAATCCGTTATCTCTTAACTTAATGCACAAATCCCAAGCCGTTGAGCTGTCTTCTGTATCGTTAATTACAATAGCGTTCAGCAATCCTTTTCCCCTTACTTGAACCAGTAAATCAGACTCGTCTACCAATTTTTGAATTTCAGCTCTGAAGATATGTCCTAAATAGTCTGCTCTTTCTGCTAATTTTTCTTCTCTTACTACCTCTAAAGCTGCAATGCCCACCTTCGCTGCAATCGGATTACCTCCAAAAGTAGAACCATGCTGACCAGGTTTAATCAATAACATAATATCGTCATTTGCTAAAACAGCACTTACAGGGTAAGCTCCCCCCGATAATGCTTTTCCTAAAATCAAAACATCCGGTTTAAAACCTGCTTTTGAATCACATTTTGGAGTTTCACAAGTACAGCCTTTGCAAACTGCCAATAACCTACCCGTTCTAGCAATTCCTGTTTGTACTTCATCGGCCATAAAAAGTGCTCCTGCTTTCTGTACCATGTTGGCTGCCTTTTCTATGTAATCTTCATCGGGAGTAAAAACTCCTGCTTCACCTTGAATTGGCTCTACCAACATTCCCGCTACATTAGGCTGTTTAAGCGCTTCTTCCAATGCGTCTAAATCGTTGTAAGGTATTCTAATAAAACCTGGAGTAAAAGGACCGTAATTGACTTTCGCGTTCATGTCATCTGAAAAAGAAACAATCGTGGTTGTTCTTCCGTGAAAGTTTCCCTCACAAACAATGATCTTGGCTTGATCTTCCGCAATTCCTTTTGTTTCGTATGCCCACTTGCGGCAAAGCTTAATGGCCGTTTCTACTGCTTCTGCGCCACTGTTCATGGGCAACACTTTGTCAAAATCAAAGAAGTTGGTCACGTATTCTTCAAACTCTCCCAACACATCATTGTAAAAAGCTCTAGAGGTTAACGTCAACGTTTCAGCCTGAGCCTTCATGGCGTTAACAATTTTAGGATGACAATGCCCCTGGTTAACAGCAGAGTACGCAGAAAGAAAGTCGTAATACTTTTTCCCCTCCACGTCCCAAACGTGCACTCCTACTCCTTTGCTTAATACTACCGGCAATGGGTGGTAATTGTGTGCCCCGTATTTTTCTTCAATTGCTATTATTTCTTCGCTCGTCTTCTTCGTGTCTGTCATCATACTATTTTTGTCTTTTGAATGTAAATTCGACTCTTAACAAAGTTATTTAAATTAGAACGAAAGCTAAAGGTTAAGCACGGGAAAGATGTTATTTTTGCGACATGGGAAGAAAGAACAGAAATCGCAAGCCACTTTTAGAGAACGTCACCATTTTAGATACTGCAGCTGAAGGGAAATCTTTAGCCAAGGTCGATGAGAAGGTAATCTTTGTTCCACAAACTGTTCCTGGAGATGTTGTTGATATTCAAGTGACCAAGAAGCGCAAAAGTTACATGGAAGGAAGGGTGACAAAGTTTCACTCCTATTCTGATCAAAGAGTAGAACCCTTTTGCAAACACTTTGGAGTATGCGGCGGTTGCAAATGGCAATTTATTAGCTATGAAGATCAATTGGCGAATAAACAACGAACAGTAAACGATGCGTTAACTAGAATTGCAAAAGTTGACTTGCCAGAGATTCAAATCATATTGCCGTCCAAAGAGACTACGTTCTATCGAAACAAGCTGGAGTTCACCTTCTCGAATAAAGAATGGTTAACTCAAGAACAAGTTGAGTCTGGCGAAAGCTTTGATAATCGAAATGCTTTAGGGTTCCATGTTCCTGGACGATTCGATAAAGTGCTGAACGTGGAAAAATGTTGGCTACAAGCGGAACCTTCTAATTCCATTCGAGATTGGGTGAGAGAATATGCCTTAGAAAATAACTTAGCCTTTTTCGACTTGCGAGAACAAGAGGGTTTTTTACGAAACTTAACGATTAGAACATCTAGTAATGGTGAGGTAATGGTCATCTTTTCTCTTTATGAAGCACAAGAAGAAAATCGAACCAAAATGCTAACAGCATTTAAGGATGCATTTCCAAACATCACTTCCATTTTATACGTCATCAATGGTAAGCGAAACGACACCATTGGGGATTTAGAAATTGAATGTTTTAGTGGAAGCAGTCACATTTTTGAAGAGATGAAAGCCTTCGGAAGTGATCAAATTTTAAAATTTAAGATTGGACCAAAATCCTTTTATCAAACCAACTCAGCGCAAGCAGCAGAATTGTATCGCATAACAGCCGAGTTTGCAAACATTCAGCCCGACGAGACAGTTTATGATTTATATACTGGTACAGGAACGATTGCCAACTTTGTGGCTAGTAAAGCTAAAAAGGTTGTTGGTGTCGAATACGTTGAAGACGCCATTACAGATGCCAAGTTTAATTCAATGAATAATAAAATAGACAATACGGTATTTTATGCAGGCGATATGAAGGATGTCTTCACGAATGACTTTGTTGCTGCAAATGGTCAACCAGAAGTGATTATAACAGACCCTCCACGTGCAGGAATGCACACAGATGTAATTGACGTCATGCTGAAGTTAGAAGCAAATCGGATTGTATATGTAAGCTGTAATCCAGCTACACAAGCTAGAGATTTACAACTGTTAGATGAAAAATACAAAGTTACCAAAGTGCAACCCGTTGATATGTTCCCGCACACCCACCACGTTGAAAATGTGGTATTATTAGAATTAAAATAAATGAAACTCCCAAAATTCTTTTCAAATAAAAATCCTGACTTTTTAAAGGACGATGAAATTGAAGCTGCCAATCTATTGCAAAGTATTTGTAACGGTTTTGCCAACGGAGATCCGAATTACATCCCGAATGGATTGGTCAAATTATCATTCGGAATTTACATGATGGCGTTTAACCGAACAGACCAAGACATGGTTCCATTGGAGGTGTTAAACAATTCTGCCTTTTTAGAAAAAAGACCTGGGCTTAAGCCATACTTAGCCATTCTAGATAAAACAAAACTGTTCCTAAAAAAGGTAGTGAGCGATGAAAAAATTGTTGCCAACCACAAAAACAAAGAACTATACGAAGATTTGATTCTTAAGATATTAAAAGCAATTGTTATAGACATTGAGGCAATTAAGCGCAAGTGATATGCTGAGCGTTCATTTCTTGCGGTAACCTCTTTCTTTTCTTAACTTCATAAGTTTAAAATAAGAGAGAATGCAATTCAAGTACAAAAAGAAAAAGCTATACACTAATCTAATAATAGGAATATTGTGGGTTGTAATTGGTGTTGCTTCCTTACTTTTTAACGAAGATTCAAACTGGACCGATTATGGTTTCTTTTCCTTCGGTTTAGTATACATCGGTTTCTTTTTATTCAATTATAAATTTCAATACATTACTGTTAAAAATGGTATAATTCAAGAGAATGGACTTTTTGGAAAGAAAGTAGAAATTGCAAAAATCACGTCGTTTAGAAAATTGGCAGGAGATTATGTTCTTATAGCGGGGAAAAATCAATTACGAATTAACACAGAACTAATTGATGCGGATTCCTTAGTTGAATTGAAGAAATACATTAGTAGTTTAGGTACACTGAAAGAGCAATAATAAAATAGCCCTCCAATATTTTGGAGGGCTATCCTAAGTTACTTGTCCTCAACAGGTGGAATAGTCACAGTGCTGCCTATAAGTTAATTGTCATGCGGTGCAGCTTGTCCGACCAAACGGCGGAACAGTGGAAGATTGGAAAGTTCATTTAATTGTCATGCTGAGCAGCTTGTCCGCCCACAGGAGGAATAGTCGAAACATAGACAATTGTCGAATTGTCATACTGAGCGATAGTCGAAGTGTAGACAATTTAACCTTCCCAGTTTTCATCCCACTTATACCCTTTTGCCTTAGTTGATGTTTCATTCTTACAAATCGCAATCTTCTTCAATGCCTCCCAATTGTCATTAATAACCGCTTCCTTTTTCTTTCTGCTCCATCCTTTTATCTGCTTTTCAAAAGCAATTGTGGAATAGCTACAAAATATGTGACTAATTTTATTAAGCCGCCTTGTTAATTAATTTTTCTAATTCTAACTGCATCTCTAACGGTGTTTTATAACCTAAACTAGAGTGTATTCTTTTTGTGTTATACC
>Ga0307983_1000937_pt1 | contig 13641 bp, 5 predicted proteins | sample OrgLakmetagen991_FD_201845 | JGI IMG/M metagenome (GOLD analysis project Ga0307983, IMG submission 201845) | Saline water microbial communities from Organic Lake, Antarctica - #991 | ecosystem: Environmental > Aquatic > Non-marine Saline and Alkaline > Saline | place: Antarctica: Organic Lake... | reverse complement strand
AATAAAATATTAAAAATAAAAATAATAAATAATAAATAAATATTGAAAAATATATCTAGATGTTTATTTAATCTTCTAGAATAAAATATTAAAAATTAAAATAAAAAATAAATATAAATATTGAAAAATATATCTAGATGTTTATTTAATCTTCTAGAATAAAATATTAAAAATAAAAATAATAAATAATAAATAAATAAAAATATATCTAGATGTTTATTTAATCTTCTAGAATAAAATATTAAAAATTAAAATAAAAAATAAATATAAATATTGAAAAATATATCTAGATGTTTATTTAATCTTCTAGAATAAAATATTAAAAATTAAAATAAAAATAAATATAAATATTGAAAAATATATCTAGATGTTTATTTAATCTTCTAGAACAAAAATAATAAATAATAAATAAAAATAAAAATAAAAATAAATATTAAAAATAAAAATATATCTAGATGTTTATTTAATCTTCTAGAATAAAATATTAAAAATTAAAATAAAAATATATTTAGATGTTTATTTAATCTTCTAGAATAAAAATAATAAATAATAAATAAATAAAAATATATCTAGATGTTTATTTAATCTTCTAGAACAAAAATAATAAATAATAAATAAATAAAAATATATCTAGATGTTTATTTAATCTTCTAGAATAAAATATTAAAAATTAAAATAAAAATATATCTAGATGTTTATTTAATCTTCTAGAATAAAAATAATAAATAATAAATAAATAAAAATATATCTAGATGTTTATTTAATCTTCTAGAACAAAAATAAATATAAATATTAAAAATAATAAATATTGCAAAATATATCTAGATATTTATTTAATCTTCTAGAACAAAAATAAATATAAATATTAAAAATAATAAATATTGCAAAATATATCTAGATATTTATTTAATCTTCTAGAACAAAAATAAATATAAATATTGAAAATAATAAATAAATAAAAATAAATCTAGATGTTTATTTAATCTTCTAGAATAAAATATTAAAAATAAAAATAAAAATAAATATTAAAAATAAAAATGTATCTAGAGGTTTATTTATTCGTCTAGAATAAAATATTAAAAATAAAAATAAAAATAAATATTAAAAATAAAAATATATCTAGAGGTTTATTTATTCGTCTAGAACAAAAAAAAATAAATAAAAATAAAATACAAATTAATAATTAAAAAATAAAAATAAAATTGTAATTTATGATAATTTTGTTTTATAATAATTAATAATTTTACAATAATAATATTTTTTTATATAATAATTTAGTAAATAATGTAATTTATTTATAGGTTTATATTTACTATATTTCATATAAATATTTAATTTTTTACAATGTATAATACTTATAGGAAAATTTTCTAATTTATTATATACACAAAGAAAAAATTTTAATTTCTTTAAATTTGTTAAATCTGGTATTTTTATTAAATTATTAGAATAACAAAATAAAACTTCTAATTTAATTAATTTAGATAAATTAGGTAATTTATTTAAACAATTATTATTACACTCTATGGTTTTTAAATTAATTAAATTTTTTAAATCTTCTATTTCTGTTAAATTATTATGAGAACAATTAATAATTTCTAAATTGTATAATTCATATAAGTTAGATAATTCTACTAGTTCATTATAATCACAATTTAAACATGTTAATTTTTTAATTTAGATAAATCAGGTAATTCTAATAATCCATTTCTATGACAATTTAAAATTTTTAAATTAGTTAAATTAGATAAATCAGGTAAATTTTTTAATGAAGTATAATTTATAGATAATTTTACTAAATTATATAATTGTGGTAATTCATTTAATTTTTTTAAATTTAAATCAATTATATTTAAATTTATAATATTTTTGTCATCTATAGAATTTGTATGTATTAAATTATTTAAATTATTTATATTTTTTAACTTATATTGATTTTCATTATTAAGTAATTGATAATACATTTTTAATATTTATAAATTATAAAGTAAATAATAAAAATCATTTTTATATATTATATTTTTAATTTTTTTTTAATACATTTTATAATAATATTTAACAATTCTATAATTTTTAATATATTATAAATAATTTAAAATATTTAAATGATTAACTTATATTTTTATAATATTATATTTTTACAATATATTAAACTAATCTTTTAAAATCTTAACCAAACATATAATAGATGACACAACTGATAAACAGATTACTAAGCTTTTAAAATCTTAATCAAACATATAACCAGATTACACAAATGATAACTAGATTACACAAATGATAAATTAAATTAAATTAATAATAAATTATAACATCTAGATTAAAATAAAATATATAGATTAATTTAATAATAAATTATAACATCTAGATTAAAATAAAATATATAGATTAATTTAATAATAAATTATAAAATCTAGATTAAAATAAAATATTATATATATTAATTTATAACATCTAGATTAATAAAATATTATTTAGATAACTTTTAAACATCTAGATTAAAATAAAATATTATATAGATTAATTTATAACATCTAGATTAAAATAAAATATTATTTAGATAACTTTTAAACATCTAGATTAAAATAAAATATTATTTAGATTAATTTATAACATCTAGATTAATAAAATATTATTTAGATAACTTTTAAACATCTAGATTAAAATAAAATATTATTTAGATTAATTTAATAATAAATTATAACATCTAGATTAAAATAAAATATATAGATTAATTTAATAATAAATTATAACATCTAGATTAAAATAAAATATATAGATTAATTTATAACATATAAAAATAAATAATATACAAATAAATAAGAATAAATTAACATAAAGTTAAATGAAAATAAAAAATAAAAATTTAAATACATTAATTAGTAATTTAAAAATTAGTAATATAAGAATTAGTAATATAACAATTAGTAATATAACAATTATTATTTTATCAATTATTAATTTATATATTATATTTATATTATTAACAAATAAATATGAATTATTTATTAATCCCGGACAAATAGAAAGTGATACAGGTAATATAGAAATTACAGATGGTTCATGTCTTAATATTAGTAATCCAGAATATGTTGCAAAAAATAACTCAGTGTGTTGTAATGACCAATCAAAAGAATGTATATGTAAATTAGATACATTTAAATTATGTTCTAATGAATATGATAAATGTTTTAATAAAAAAAGTAAATCATTTAAAGAAGAAAGAAAAAGAAAAGAAGATAATATTACAAAATTAAAAGATGAAATTACAACTTTAGAAAATGAATTACAAGATAAAAACACTAATAGAAGAAATATTTTACTTACATCTAAAATTAATGATCAAATTTCTAGTAAAAAAGAAATTTTAACTATATTACAAGAAAGTATTGAAGAAGAACCAGTTATACCACCTGGAATAAGAAAACAATGTCAAAATGAATTTGGTAAATGTGCAAAAGATAATGTTAAAGTTAATAATAGTAATTATAACACAGACAAATTTAAATTACAACCAATGAAAATGAGTGATGATTCAGGTAATAAAATATGTTCTATACATATTAAAAATATAAATGAATTACCTAAATGTATAAATTATTGTAATGAAATTAATAATTGTAAAGGTGGTATATATGATACAACATCTAAATATTGCGATTTATTTGATAAAGACCTAGTAGATAAAAGTTTAGGTGCTAAAAATGGAGATATTAACTATCAAGCATTTACACGTATTAATAATAATGAAGGATTTACAAATTTAAAATCAGAATTAAACAATGAAGGATTTACAAATTTAAAATCAGAATTAAACAATGAAGGATTTACAAATTTAAAATCAGAATTAAACAATAAAGAAAACAAAAATAAAGAAAACAAAAATAAAGAAAACAAAAATAAAGAAAAAATAAATAATATATTAACAAAAATAGATAAAAAAAAAAATGGATATAAAACATGTAAATCGACATATAATAATAATTTATCACAATTACAAACAAATTATGAATTTAAAAAACTAGAAACAGCTATACCTATACAGCCTGGATTTAATTCTGAAATATGTAGAAAACATAATTTACCATTTATTAAATGTAAAAATGAATGCTTACTTAATGATAAATGTGATTATTTATTATACAGTTCAAGTAATGATAATTTAAATAAAAGTAAATATTATAAACCAAATAATAAATGTGTGTTATATTCTGGTGTTCCTTCTATAGAAGGAGAAACAATTAAATTAAGCAAAACATCTGATAATAGTGATTATAGTTATTATATAAAAAAAATAATACCTATAGAAGATAGAGAAGATTAATGTATAATTTATTTTTCAATTTATAATTTAATAAATCATCTATATACTTATTTATTAATTTTTATGTTATTTTTTTTTGTTTCTATATTCGTTTTTAAATTTTGTACTTAATTAAAAATTTAAATTTGGTTTTATTTTTAAAAATCTATATATATCTCTATACATATTATATATATATGGAAATAATATAATATTATTATATTCATTAAGTAAATAAATATTATTATAAAATTCTATTTTTATATTTAATAATTCTGATACTTCAAATACATATTTATATTTATTATATTGTTCGTATATTTTTATTTTTTTTTTTTTTAAATAACAATAATAAGTTAAGTTTTTACATAATAATATACTTTTAGGTAAAGTTTTAATATAATAATATACTAAATCTAATGTTTCTAATGTAGTAGGTAATTTAAGTAATTTATTAAGTAAATTATCATCACATGTTAATGTAAGTAATTTATTAGGTAAAATAATTAATTTAGTAATTTTATTAAAAGAACAGTTTAAATATTGTAAATTTGAAAAATTTTTAATATTAGTTAATTCTGTTAAGTTATTATTTTTACAACTTAGTGAAATAATACTATATGGTAAAATTGGTAATCTAGTTAATTTACAATTATCACAATTAAAATTTTCTAAATTTTTAAAGGCAAATAAATTTAATAATTGTATTTTTTCATTATTTTCATTATTTTTATTATTAGATACATCTAATATTTTAATATTTTCTAAATTTAAAATTTTATCTATAATATCTATATTATTTATATCATATTTAATATTATCATTAAAATATTTATAATACATAAATTATTATTTAATTTAATCAATTTATTATTTAATTTAATCAATTTATTATTTAATTTAATCAATTTATTATTTAATTTAATCAATTTATTATTTAATTTAATTTATTTATTATTTAATTTAATCAATTTTTTATTATTTAAATTATTTATTTAGATTATTTGGATTATTTATTTAGATTATTTGGATTATTTATTTAGATTATTTGGATTATTAATTTAGATTATTTGGATTATTAATTTAGATTATTTGGATTATTTATTTAGATTATTTGGATTATTTATTTAGATTATCTAAATTATAAATCATCTAGATTATAAAATAAATTTTAATTGTAAAAAATATAATTTAAACCTATTATTATTATTAAATATTAATAATTAATTACAAATAAAAAAATTAATTACAAATAAAAAAATTAATTACAAATAAAAATAAAATGAATAATAACGCAAATACAAATAGTAATGAAAATACAAATAGTAATGAAAATACAAATAGTAATGAAAATACAAATAGTAATGAAAATACAAATAGTAATGAAAATACAAATAGTAATGAAAATATAAATAGTAATGAAAATATAAATAATGATGAAAATATAAATAATGATGAAGAAGAAAATAGTAATGAAAATATAAGTAGTGATGAAGAAACAAGTAAAATAGAGTATATGGATTATAATACAATAAAAGATTTAAATATAAAAAAAAAAGAAATTATTAATTTTAAAATATTAAGAAATAAAGAAGAAACATTAAATACAAAAGTTAAATACATATTTCATATAAGCGATATACATATTCATTTATATAAAAGACATACAGAATATAAAGAGCAATTTAAAAAATTATATACTTATTTAGAAAATGAAAAAGAAAAGAAAAAAATACCAAAAGATAAAAATGTAGATATTGAAATGATAATTGTTATTACAGGTGATATTTTACATAGTAAATCTGATTTATCACCAGAATGTATAGATATTACGTATAATTTCATAAAATCACTATCTATAATATTACCAGTGGTTATTATTCCTGGTAATCATGATTTAAATATGAATAATAAAAATCGTCTAGATAGTATTTCACCTATTCTAGCGGATTTACCTTTATCACATCCAGTATATTATTTACAACAATCAGGAATATATGTATATTCAAATTTAATTTTAATGCATTCAAGTATATTTGATTATAATATTATACCAATAGATATTTTAGATAAATTTATCCAAACTAAAATTGAAAATAATGAATTACAATTTAATGATAAACAAAAGAAAAATTTAAAGCGTATATGTTTATATCATGGTCGTATTAACGGTTGTGAATTATTTAACGGTTCTAAACTAGATGGTGAAATATCTAAAAATAAAAAAACTATAACAGCAAATGATTTCAAAGGTTATGATATTGGTTTATTTGGTGATATTCATTTAAAACAAGATATTACAAAAACAGGAAATATGGCTTATGCAGGTAGTTTAATACAACAAAATATGGGTGAATTAATTAAAGGTCATGGTATTTTAAAATGGAATGTAAAGGATTGTAGTTATAAATATAAGGAAATATGTAATGATTATGGATATATAACGTTAAATATAAAAAATGGAGTTTTAAATAATAATGTAGATTTAGATACATTACCAAAAAAAATAAGATTGCGTATTTTATACGAAAATACTAGTCAAGACGATATTGAAAAATTAATTATAAAATTGAAATCATTATGTGTAATATTGGATTATAATGTTCAAAATTCATCATCTATAACAATGAATAGTTGTAGCACTTATTTAGATGATAAAAATATAAAGGATAAAGAATTAAAAGATAAAGAATTAAATATTCGTGATGTAGATTTTCAAAATTCATTATTAGAAGAAATTATTAAAGATAGTTATGAATCAATTGAGGAATCTTATATAAAAGAAATTAAAGAATTAAATATTGAAATTAATAAATTAGTTAAATATGAATTAGAAGTAAATGATAAAGGAAGTACTGATGAAATAGGTTTAGCAGGTAATCGTTATAAATTATCTAGATTAGAATTTAGTAATCTATATTCTTATGGTGAAGATAATATTATAAATTTTAAAGAATTAAAAGGTATAGTAGGTATTGTAGCTCCTAATCATATGGGTAAATCAGCAATTATAGATATATTATTATATGCATTATTTGATAAATTTCCAAGAAAAGGAACAATTAGAGATATTATTAATATACGTAAAAATGAATTTTATTTAAAACTAGTTATTGAATGTGGCCATTTTGAATATATAATTGAAAAATCTGGTAAAAAAACAAAAACAGGAAGTATATCTAAATCACAATGTAATTTTCTACAAAGAAATGTAATAAGTGGTGAAATGACAAATATAGCAAAAGATACAATTAAACAAACTAGAACATTTATAAGTAGTTATTTTGGTCATTATGAAGATATTATTAATACAAATTTTAGTATTCAAACTGAACCAACAGGTTTCATTGATGCAGAGAATTCAGCACGTAGAAAAGAATTAGAGCGTATTATGCGTTTTGATTATGTTGAATTAATAGTAAAAAAAGTAAATGATAGTTTACGAGATTGTAAAAGTATTATTTCACATTTACAAAGTACTATGCCCCCAGATAAAATAAAAGAAATTCAATCTAACATTATTAAATATGAATTAGAATTAAAAGAAAAATTAATAATTCTAGATAATTATAAATTAGAAATGGATAGTTATCAAACACAAATTAACGATTTAAATCAAAAACTTAATTTAGGTGTAAATAAAGATATAGAAATGTGTTTAACTACTTTAAATGTAGATGATGTAAATGATTTATCTATGGAAAATATAGAAAAAGAATTAGAAACAAAAGAATTTACATTAATTAGTTTAGAAAATGTATTAAATGATAATATTATTAAATTTAAAAAACTATGTAAAAAAGGTGTAATTCAGCGATTAGATGTTCCAAATAAGAATAATGTTTTACAATTTTGTGAATCAGCACGTTTAGAAACTATTATAAAATATAAAAAAGATATTAAAGAATATATAAAAGAATATAAGAAATGGGAAAAAGATCATAATATTGAAAAACAAATAAAACTAAAAAAATATAATAAAGATATTTTATTATTAGAAAAAAAGAAAAAACATTATACAACTAATAATATTATTAAATTAATGAATGAAAAAGATATTACACACGATGAAATTATAAATGAATTTACTATTTCTAAAAAAATAATTAAAAATAAAATTATCGACTTGAATTCCAACCTAGATGAATTTGCACAAATTGAAAAAGATATTAAAACTTCCAATAAAAAAATTGAAAAATATAAATCGAACATTAAAAATTATGAAAATGATATTATTAAACTTTTAGATGATAAAATGCCTACTGAAATTATGAATAAAATAAAAGAATATAATAAAACTATAAATAATACTATAAATAACCATTCTAATAACTTAGAAACAACTGAAAAATCTAAAAATAACGAAAATAATGATAATAAATTAGATATTCAATTAGCATTTACAAATTTACATGTTTTAGCATGTGATTTAATCCAGTCTATCAAAACTGATACAACAGATGCAGATAAAAAAAAGTTAACAGAAGAATTAAATAATAATATGAATATTATGAAAAAATGTATTGATTTAAATATTGAAAATGGGTTTATTTCATGGATAAAGGTATATATGGATAATGATTTGGATATAGATAATAAAATTTTGGATATAAAAAAAAGTATAAAAAAAGATGAGGAAAAAAAGAATAAGTATAAAGATAAGATTAAATTATATGAATTAGAATTTAAGAAAAAAATAAATCTAGAAGGTTTAATATTATCATCAGAAAATAATTTAAAAAATTTAGATTTAGATTTGGAAAATTATAATTATAATTTAGAAATAAATATAAAAATAGAAAATATGAATTTATTAAAAGATAAATTAGAAAAAGAACTTTCTGAAGGTTCTAGTGATATATTAAATTTTATAGATTCTTTAGAAAATTCATGGTCTAATATTATAGATGATATATTAAAGAAAAAAGATTTAACATTAGAAATAAACAGTTTACATAAAGTATCATCTGGACTAGATAAATTATTAGAACAACTAGAATTAAATAATACTTTACAAGAAGATATTATTACTATTACTACTAAAAAAAATAAATTAAATTCAGATACTACTAAATTAAATAATGAATGTCAAAGTATTAGAGATAAATGTTCTCTAAATAAAGGACAATTAAGTAAAATGGTAGAAGATTGTAATATTAAAATACAAAAAGAACATATTTTAGAATTACTAACTATCTATAAAAAAGCACTTGCTGTTATACCTATGATATTAATTAATAAAATAAAACCTATATTATTACGTAAAGTTAATGATTTATTAAATGCAGTAACTAATTTTACTCTAGAATTTAATTTTGATGATAATAAAGTAGATATTTATTTAAAAAGACCATCATATAAAAATAATCATATTTTAATTAATAATTCCAGCGGTTTTGAAAGATTTATTTCATCTCTTGCTATCCGTTTAGCATTAATGGAAATTAGTAAATTACCATCACCTAATGTAATGGTAATCGATGAAGGCTGGAGTTGCTTTGATGAAGAAAATCTAGAAAATCTAGATATTATTTTAGAACATCTAGGTCAACGTTTTGATTTTATATTAACTATTAGTCATTTACAAACTATTAAACAACATTGTGATATACAAATAGGATTAATTAAAGATAATAAAGGCTTTAGTAATGTTAAATTTAATTCATAACTTTATTTAGATTTTTATTTTTAACTTTTTTTAATTTTTTAATTTTTTTAATTTTTTAATTTTTTTAATTTTGATTCATTGAGTTTTTTAATTTTTTTAATTTTTTTAATTTTTTTAATTTTTTTAATTTTGATTCATTGAGTTTTTTAATTTTTTTAATTTTTTATTTTTTTTAATTTTTTTAATTTTGATTCATTGAGTTTTTTAATTTTTTTAATTTTGATTCGTTGAGTTTTTTAATTTTTTTAATTTTGATTCGTTGAGTTTTAATTTTGGATTTGTTGAGTTTTTAATTTTTTTTAATAATCATATAAATATACTTATTTATCTATTTATTAAATTTAGTAATTATCATAATGTCTAATAAATTTTACATTTAAGTTATGTAATTTTTTAAATTCTGCAAATTTATGTTTTTCATATGCATATATAATTTTTTTTTTAAATTCTAATAAATTTTTTAATTTTAACATAATAGATAGTATTTCATTTATCTCACCATTATATATTATATATTTTAAATTTGTTAATTTATCTAAAGAATTACCTAATGGTTTATTATAATAATATAAATATAAAATTTCTAATTTTGTTAATTTATTTAAAGAATTACCTAATGGTATATCATAATTTGTACTATATAAAATTAATTGTTCTAAATTAACTAAATTATCTAAAGAATTACTTAATTTTTGATTAAAATCAACATTTAATGTTATTATTTTTAAATTTGTTAATTTATCTAAAGAATTACTTAATGGTTGATTAAAATTATATCCAAATAATAACTCTTTTAAATTTGTTAATTTATCTAAAGAATTACCTAATGGTTGATTAAATTTATATCCAAATAATAACTCTTTTAAATTTGTTAATTTATCTAAAGAATTACTTAATGGTTGATTAAAATTATATCCAAATAATAAATTTTGTAAATTTTCTAATTTATCTAATGAATTACCTAATGGTTGATTAAAATTATATCCAAATAATAAATCTTCTAAATTTATTAAATTATGTAAAGAATTACCTAATGGTTGATTAAAATTAGTAGGAAATGATATTTTTTTTAATTTTGTTAACTTATCTAAAGAATTGCCTAATGGTTGGTTAAAATCATTATTTAATATTAAAGTTTTTAAATTATTTAATTTATCTAAAGAATTACCTAATGGTTTATTAAAATTATTAAAACTTAAAGTAGTTAACTTATTTAATTTATCTAAAGAATTGCCTAATTTTTGATTAAATAAATATCCAAAATTTAAAGTAGTTAAATTTTTTAATTTATCTAAAGAATTACCTAATGGTTTGTTAAAATTATCATTAAAAGTTAAAGTAGTTAAATTTTTTAATTCATATAAAGAATTACCTAATGATTGATTAAACATACTACTAAAAATTAAAGTAGTTAAATTTTTTAATTCTTCTAAAGAATTACCTAACGGTTGATTAAAATCTAATTCAAAAGTTAAAGTAGTTAAATTTTTTAATTCATGTAAAGAATTACCTAATAATTGATTAAAATCATAACCAAAACTTAATGTAGTTAATTTTTTTAATTTATCTAAAGAATTATATAATGGTTGATTAAACATATTACCAAAAGTTAAATTAGTTAAATTTTGTAATTCATCTAAAGAATTATATAATGGTTGATTAAACATATTACCAAAAGTTAAAGTAGTTAAATTTTTTAATTCATCTAAAGAATTATCTAATGGTTGATTAAATATATGTCCTAAATTTAATTCTTCTATATTAATAAAATTATATACTAAATTTCTTTTATATGGTATTCCATTATTATTAAAAATTAAATTTTTTAAATTTTTACATGATATATTTTCAATTATATTATATTTACTTATAATTAATTTTTCTAAATTTTCTAAATGTATGATTTCTTTTTTTAGTATATTTTTTTGGCATATTTCAAATGTAATTGTTTTTATATTTAATTTAATTAATTCATAATAATTAATAAAAAAATCATAATAATTATTATCTATAAATATATTTTCAAATAAATCTTTATTAATTGAAGCAAAATAATTATTTATATCAGGATATAAAATATGTAATATTAATGTATCTATTGTGTTATTATTATTATTCATAAACTCTTTGGTTTTTAATGCAAATTGAAATTTATAACAATTATATAAATTTCTATCACAATTTAACTCTAACATTTTACGTTCATTTATTTTTTTTATTATTATTGTATATATAAGTTTTTTTTCTAGCATATAATTTTCAAACATGTTTTCTTTACTTATTGATGATGTACACCATACAGTATTAGTTCCTACATAAATTGCTTCTTTTAAAGTTTCTGGTTTATATATTAATAAATTTTCTGTTTCATATACAGGTAAAATTTTTAAATAATCTATTAATAAATCATAACTATTTACAGTATAATTAATTTTATTTCCTTTTATAATACTTTTAAATAAATACATCACATTGTCTTCTTTATTTATATTATATGAAGTTATACCTATAGATAATTGTAATTTTTTTGTATTTATAGTTTTTCCTTTTAGATTTAAATAATTAGCAATGTTTGATTTTAATGAATCATCAAAAAAATCATTAATAGTTATAAAATCACTTATATATTGTATAATAATCCAAATTATTATATCTGTATCATTACTAATATCATTAAAAAAATATGGTATATTATTAACATTTTGTTTTTTACTTGTTAAAAATTTACCTTTAGATTCAGCATATGCAATTTCATGATTAGAAACATTATCAATTAGTTTTTCTCTAAATATAATTTCATCAAACTCTTCATTTTTTGTTTTGTATAATTCAATTATTTTGTTTATATTATCTCCAGCATTTTGAATATCTTCTTTAAACTTTTCTTTTTCCTCATTTATTTTTTTATTTTTTATTTTTTTAGTAAGTTTTTTATTATTTATAGCACTAGCACTAGCACTTACACTAGCACTTACACTAGCCATTGAATTATTTTTATTACTAGCAATGTTTTTTCTACTTTTTGGTTTAGATTTTTTAATATCTTTTACAAGTTGTTCTATATTTTCAAAAAATGATTCAATATTTTCTTTAGTTTTAAAGTCTGTATGTTTTTTTAAAATATTTACATCTTTTATCATCTTTTCTTTTAAATCTTGTTTAATTTTATTAAAAATTTTTGTATCAATTCCACCTCCACCAATTAAATTAACGTTTTTATATAGTTTTATATTTTTTTTAGAATTTCTAATACTAGAAGAAATATAATTTTTAGTTTTTTTATATCTCATATTTATTATATTAAATATAATATTAAATAAAATAAAATTATTAATCTAGAGTTTTATAAATATTCTAGATAACAAAAATTAAATAATTAATCTTAATATTAAATAAAATTAAATTATTAATCTAGAGTTTTATAAATATTTTAGATAACAAAAAATAAATAATTAATCATAATATTAAATAAAATTAAATTATTAATCTAGAGTTTTATAAATCTTCTAGATAACAAAAAATAAATAATTAATCATAATATTAAATAAAATAAAATTATTAATCTAGAGTTTTATAAATCTTCTAGATAACAAAAAATAAATAATTAATCATAATATTAAATAAAATTAAATTATTAATCTAGAGTTTTATAAATCTTCTAGATAACAAA
>Ga0307983_1000934_pt1 | contig 13653 bp, 10 predicted proteins | sample OrgLakmetagen991_FD_201845 | JGI IMG/M metagenome (GOLD analysis project Ga0307983, IMG submission 201845) | Saline water microbial communities from Organic Lake, Antarctica - #991 | ecosystem: Environmental > Aquatic > Non-marine Saline and Alkaline > Saline | place: Antarctica: Organic Lake... | reverse complement strand
TGACGATGCAATTTCCGACCTAGAAAAAGTGAAGTCTTCACTCCTGGGTTCAGAGAGACAGCTCAGACTAGCCAATGACAAGGCGCAGGACGTATCAGTCAAGACGCTGACTCGCGGCAACCCAACAATGGCAGACAAGTTTAAGGCGCTCCCTGGGGCTTAGAAGGCTTGGCGAACCTAAATGAAGTGCCGTTTGGACCACCCCAATGTGAGTGGTCCAAACGTGACCAAATAAAAAACTGACGCGAAATTGGAGAGTCGAGAGATGCTTTTAGATATCAAGGGAACGATAGTGAATGCCTTCATTGAGCCACAGTTCGAGGAGGTCAGTAGTGGGCACCTAGTGACCGTCGAGTTCTCGGACTTGGGTACTCTTGGCAGATTCAAGCGTCACATGCAAGGGGGAACTCGAATTTGATTTAGGCGACGAGTACTTCCACTTCACCGGCGATACCGAACTGCTAGATTCGAACTGTCACAGCGCGGAGCTACGACCAGAGGTACTTAGGCCGATTATTTCGCGTCTAAATGCCCTAAGAGGAATCGACACCGACAAAATCACTACATGGGGAGAAAAAGCGCAATGGACTTTCAAACATTCAGAATGTACTCAGGGGAAAGAAAAGACCTTAACTACATGCTTTCTATCATTGCGAACGACCTTGAGGTCTTCTACGTAGTGGCAGAGGACGACGTAGAAATGGATTCCGTATTCAACCGTCGCAGGCTCGAGAACCTAGAGAACGGCCTAACCTTCGAGGAGCTGCCGAAAACTCCAGAGGATTGGGCTATTTTTGCCTCATATAATTCTGGCCGAAGCAGCGTGTTCCTTATGGAAGGGGCTATCTACTCAAGCTCGTACGCGGAAGAACTCGAAGACTACGAGCAAAAGTACGCAAATAAAACTTTCTTAGAGTATAGGTCTGTTAAAGACCAGTTCTATAAGGACAAAAGTCGCAAAGAGAGAGGCATTTTTTACGCAAGCATTGACGCAAAAATTTTTACATACGCTCTTGTATCGGATGACCGAGCAATTGTTGGCATTTTTCAGAATACAGAGGAAACTGGTGACGTTCTTCGAATTGATGGTGAATGGGGGAGCCCCACTTGGGAGCAAATCCTAGAATGGGATGGTTTTGAAACCATTACGATAAAAGAAGAATTCGTAGACGTTTACGATGGAATGCTGGCTGAAGGTGAGGAAGTCACCCTAGAAACCATCCAGCCCTACAGGGTCAACGAGACTTTGTAGAAACGTCTAAATTAGTTTGTTTTTCAGCCTTTCTCCGAATGGACGACGACGGAAAGCTCGCGGATTAAAGACTTGGGACTCACAATAAACCCAGCTGATGCCCTCGCAAGCATTGCGTTAAGTTATTGAGCCCAAGATGTTGACAGTTACATCAAGAGCTGTTCCATCGGAGCTGTCGTCATAACCAAGCAGCGATGCCTAGCTCTCGAGATTCCGACATAAAGCCAATCTGTAATCGACTGACCTTTCTCGTCAAAAAATGCCGCTGCGTCAAGGCCTATGTCTGTTATGACAATGACCTCTGATTCAAGCCCTTTGAATTTCGGAATCGAGCGCCACCTGATCTCACCATTCGAATCGGCGTGGCGGGCATTTGCTTTTAGCCAAACCTCATCATTTTGTTTCACTTCCTTTAGAAAAAGCCTCCCTATAAAAGAACGGTTTGAGCCAAAAGGGGAAAGGATGCGAATTTCATCGGGACTGTAGGTGACCAAGAGGTCTTTCAGGATTTCCTTCAGCGCTTTTGCCTGCTTGTCGGTACTTGTTTTTACAACGGTCAGGCCCCCCGCATGGTCCGACTTGATGCGGTGCTCTTCTATGTCTAGCTTTATCCCAAGAAATTCACACATTTCTCTTTGAAGCTTGGGGTTCATGCGAGTATTTGCTTTTACTTTAAATTTAACTAGATCCGAAATTACGGTTTTTGCCGTCCGGAAGGCTCCTATTTCTTTCGAGCCGTCTACGAGAATTTGTTGACGCTCATCACCTGCCAACAGGATCTGAGTATCTGCAAGCTTCATGTTTTTCGAAAGTGAAAGTACGAACCCTAGGACATCGGGTTTTCCAACAAGGTCTTGGAACTCATCAATCACGATGGCTCCGTAGTTGCCAAAAAACGGTTTTCTCCCTAAGCCCATCAAGGCGACCCTAGGAAGTGAGTGCTCGTACCATTCGGAGTCTGCATCGATTGGGTTTTCGGTGAGTCCTGCGAATTCAAGCATCAACGTGTTTATGTCTGTGATTACGAAATTGACGTCCCGTGAGGACATGGACATTCGTTGCAACTCTTCGGCCATCATTACGCTCCAACAGGTAACCAGCGTGCGCTTGTTGGCTACTCGGGCTCGTCTTGCGGCCTCTACAATCAAGAAGCTTTTCCCTGAGCCAGCGGAGCCTTCTATGTAGACGTGCAGATTGTCTTCTAAGCCGCCTAGGATTTTAGTTTGCTCCCGCAAGAGGCCTCTGCGCTCTGCAGCACGTTCCTTAGATACGTCGCCTGGATTCACCTTCACCTCAAAGTTTGCGAAGAAGGACGCGGCAATCTTGTCCACTATTTCTTCAGTAAACCTCTCTGGTTCAAGATGGATGACAGTGGACTGCGACCGATACTTTAGGTATTCATCAATAACTCGCTCGACAGCCTGAGGGGCATTGCTCAGGTCTTGTTTCCATGCCAGCTCCCATTCGTGAAACTGGAAGTCCCCTCCAGACTCAGGGTCAAACTGGTAGCGACCCAAAGATGTGAACCAGACCATCCGGGCAATCGGAACCTCGTTAGCCACGCCTATTTCATCTATGTACTTCCTGATTGCGCCTCTGGCCCGGTTTGCCTGCTCTAGGGGGCTTTTCTTCGGGTTTGGCGTGCCCTCAACATTCCAGTTGCCATCTTTATAAGTGACCTGTGACGGCGCCTTGGCCTCGACGGCAACCACACCTTTACCTGGGATCAGAACATAGAAGTCAGTTTCCCCAAATCTCACATCCGGGTCGCGACCGATTTGGGCGGAATGTATGACTGTCCAATTGAGTCCTGTTCCCAGACCTTCTAGAGCTTCGGACAATTTTATTTCAGACACGTTGGATCCGGGTCTCGGTTTTTCGGGTAAAAATCTCATCTGACCCCAACTGCCTTGTTGTCAATAGATTACAAGCTAGCTACTGGTGTAACTCCATAGTGCCCCGACACCCAACGTCGCATAAATTGTCGGGGCCTTCGGCTAGCATTACAAAATGGCTAATTCAAACCTAGGGGATGCAAAAAAAGCGAAGAACGATGAGTTCTATACCCAATATCACGACATCGAAAAAGAGATGAACGCTTATCTCGACTACAACGCTGATGTCTTTAGAAACAAAACCATCTTGCTTCCTTGTGACGATCCTGAGTGGAGTAATTTCACCAAATACTTTGCTCAAAACTTTGAAAAGCTTGGCCTAAAAAAACTAATCAGCACCAGCTATGCGCCTAACAGCAAGCCTAAGACCCTGAACCAGCAGCCGACTCTGTTTGAAATGGAAAGCCCTCAGTTTGATGGGGAAAAGACCGCCTCGAACGGGAAAATCTTCACCATAGAAAATGACAACACCGGTGACAACAAAATAGACGTTGAAGATCTGCAGTGGAAGTATCTTGAGGGGGATGGAGACTTTAGCAGTCCTGAAATAACCGCCCTTCGCGATGAATCCGACATAGTCGTAACCAACCCCCCGTTCTCATTATTCAGGGAGTTCTTGAGCTGGATTACAGAGGGCGATAAGCAGTTTGTGATTATCGGAAACATGAACGCAATTACATACAAAGATGTGTTTCCTCTAATCAAGGACAACATTGTGTGGCTTGGTCAAAGCATCTCTTCTGGGGATCGAGAATTCCGAGTCCCAGCAAGCTATCCACTCGAGTCCTCTGGCTGGAGGGTGGACGAAGAAGGGCAAAAGTATATTCGAGTCAAAGGTGTCAGGTGGTTCACCAACCTTGATCATGGACGTCGACACCAGCCACTGGCCCTGATGACTGAAGTCGAAAATGTAAAGTTCAGTAAGCACAAGACAGTGAAAGGAGTCGGATACCAAAAGTATGACAACTACGAGGCTATTGAAGTCCCCTTTACTTCAGCCATACCGAGCGACTACGCAGGAGTAATGGGAGTACCAATCAGCTTCCTGGATAAATACAGCCCTGAACAGTTTGAGATTTTGGGCATGTGTGAAAATGGCGATCTATATGATTTGAAAACGAAGGTTTACTCAAGTGCTCAATGCAAGCAGGCGTATCAAGATAAATTTGGTAAACCTGGAACTTACGACATGAATGCTTCTGGAGTGGTGCGCAAAGAGGGCCTCTTGGAAAAGGTGTACCAGCGAATTCTAATTAGCCATAAGCAGGGTAAACAAATAAATTCGGGTCCTAACAATGGCTAATTCAAACCTAGGGGACGCAAAAAAAGCGAAGAACGATGAGTTCTATACGCAGTATCACGACATCGAAAAAGAGATGAACGCTTATCTCGATTACAACGCTGATGTCTTTAGAAACAAAACCATCTTGCTTCCTTGTGACGATCCTGAGTGGAGTAATTTCACCAAATACTTTGCTCAAAACTTTGAAAAGCTTGGCCTAAAAAAACTAATCAGCACCAGCTATGCGCCTAACAGCAAGCCTAAGACCCTGAACCAGCAGCCGACTCTGTTTGAAATGGAAAGCCCTCAGTTTGATGGGGAAAAGACCGCCTCGAACGGGAAAATCTTCACCATAGAAAATGACAACACCGGTGACAACAAAATAGACGTTGAAGATCTGCAGTGGAAGTATCTTGAGGGGGATGGAGACTTTAGTAGCGATGAAATAACCGCCCTTCGGGACGAAGCTGATGTAATCGTAACCAACCCTCCTTTTTCGCTCTTCAGGAGCTTTCTGAGCTGGATTACAGAGGCCGATAAAGAGTTTGTGATCATCGGCAATATGAATGCCATCACTTACAAGGAAGTATTTCCCCTAATCAAGGACAACAGGATGTGGCTGGGTGTGACTCGAACAGGTGTGGGGCAGATGTACTTCGAGATCTTCGACGGAGCTCCTGCGAAAATGGGTCAAATCATTGAAGATGGACGGAAGCTGCAAACTATTGGCAATTCTGCTTGGTTCACGAACCTTGATCATGGAAGGCGCCACCAAGCACTGAAGCTCATGACAGCGGCGGATAACATCAAGCACAGAGCTAACCTAAGTGGCCTGGATTACCGGAGATATGACAACTACGACGCCATTGAAGTCCCCAAAGTCATGGCTATCCCAAGCGATTTTGAAGGAGTAATGGGCGTTCCAATTACTTTCCTAGGCAAACACAGCCCAGAGCAGTTTGAGATTCTAGGTTCACGAAGATGGGCCAAGAGCCCAATACTCTCAGAGATTTACAGAGGAACCAAGACAGCCGAGACCGATTTTAAAACATTAATAAATGGGAAAGAAACCTACGACCGAATCTTCATACAACACAAAGGGGCGCGAAAGTGAAAACAGATCTAAAAAATTACACTGTGAAAGAAATCGTGAATGGTTTTGAGTACAACTCACTGGAAGGAAAGGGGTTGTTTGGCCTTTCGGGGAGACTCACCATTCAGCCGGAGTATCAGCGAAGCTACATATATGCTGATGGAAAAAGTGACGTAGCGGTTATCACGTCACTTCTGAAGGGCTATCCTCTTGGCCTCATTTATTTCAACAAAGTCAGCGAAGACCAGCTCGAAGTTCTAGATGGTCAGCAGCGCATAACGAGTTTTGGGAGATTTGTTAAGTCACAGTTCGCGATTAAGGATGAAAATGGAATGGAACAGTATTTCAGTGGGCTAGCTGCAGATAAGCAGAAGAAAATTATGGACTCAACCTTGCTTGTATACGAGTGCGAGGGCGACGAGTCTGAAATTAAGGAGTGGTTCCAGACGATCAACATTGTCGGAAAGCCGCTCATGCCTCAGGAGCTTCTAAATGCAGTTTATTCCGGCCCTTTCGTAACTCTTGGAAAGGAGGAATTCAGTAATTCACAGAACGCAAACATTCAAAAGTGGGCCTCATACGTTAGTGGCAGTGTGAATCGTCAAGAGTACTGGGAGCGCGCCTTGGAATGGGTGAGCAAAGGCAGAGAAAACATTGGTGGCTACATGAGTGCCCACCGCAATGACAAGAACATCAGTGAAGTCAAAGGCTATTTCACTAGCGTGATCGAATGGGTATCTGCCGCATTCGTTGATGTTGAAAAGGAGATGTGCGGTATCGAATGGGGCAGGCTCTACGAAGAATATCACGACAAGCAATATGATTCGGCTGAGTTGTCATCGCAGCTTCATAAGCTTTACGCAGATCCTTATGTGCAGAATAGGCGAGGGGCTTACGAGTACCTGCTTAGTGGTTCGAAACACCCCAACCTACTGAATGTTCGGGTTTTCGACGAAGCGACTAAGAGGATTGTTTACAACAAGCAGACTAAAGAAGCTCAGCTGACTGGTAAGTCAAATTGTCCGATGTGCGCTACTGGACATGCCGCCGGTGATGACAAGATCTGGAAGCAGACCGAGATGGAAGCGGACCATGTCTCAGCTTGGAGTAAGGGTGGTGCAACCACAACGGAAAACTGCCAAATGCTATGCAAGCCGCACAACAGGTCTAAGGGAAATGCCTAAGCAAACTAGTCCAGAGCGAATGGGGGGTTAATGAAAACTACTGAATTGGAAGTCGGCCAAAGAGTAAATGGCATTCATCCAGCCGGCACGGTCGAAATTAAAAGTATTCAAATGCTGCCTGGTGGCTATGCCACAGTGATTGTGACCTTGCCCAATGGTGATCCCAAGCAGCTGACAATTTCAGACCAAATGCCGATTGAGCTGGAACTATCCGCACCATTTACATTTGACGTGGAACCCGAAAGTTTCAAGCTGGCACTCGAGGCGAAGAGGATGGAGCTCGCCGGGATTTTCGACCCTTTCGTTGCCGTCTCAACCTCGAACTTGGAGGCCTTGCCCCACCAACTGAGTGCCGTATACGGCGAGCTTCTCGAGCGGGTGCCCCTACGTTTTCTCTTGGCTGATGAGCCTGGTGCCGGAAAAACAATCATGGCAGGCCTTCTGATCAAGGAATTGTTGCTCCGTGGTTACCTGAAGCGCTGTCTAATCGTTTGCCCGGGAAGCCTTAGCGATCAGTGGGTGGGCGAGCTTAAGGAAAAATTTGGACTTGGATTCCGTCAGGTAACCAAGGACCTTCTCGACTCTGCTGAGCATGTCAATCCGTTTATGCAGGGGAATCTGTTTGTGGCCAGGATGGACCAACTCGCACGGGCTGGAAAAACAGTTCAAGACAGACTAGACGAAACCGAATGGGACCTCGTCATTGTTGATGAAGCGCATCGCATGAGTGCACAGCAGGGCGGATTTAACGGTGAAGCGAAGAGAACGATGAGGTACCGTCTTGGCCAAAGACTGTCAAAGCGGGCCACCCATTTCTTGCTAATGACTGCAACGCCCCACACTGGGAATGAAGAGAATTTTCATCTGTTTCTTTCACTGCTAGACCAGGACGTATTTGCGGGTCAGCTGCGACCGGGCGAAACTAAGGCAAATCTCGAGAACATCATGCTTCGGAGAATCAAGGAAAACCTTGTTGACATTGAAGGCCAAAGACTTTTTCCTCCAAGAAAAGCGGTCAGTGCGGCCTATGAACTCTCGGAACTCGAACTCGAACTCTACGACGCGGTGACATCCTATGTTCGAGAAGAGATGGCGAGGGCCATGTCAGCGCTTGCCGGGGATAAGCGCAGGCAGGGAAATGTCAGCTTCGCTCTCACCATTCTCCAACGCCGTCTAGCTAGTAGCCCGGAAGCGATTCTGACTTCTCTGAAACGAAGGCGTCAAAAACTGCAAGACCAACATGAGCCAGGTCAGTCAGCAAGTGTGGCCTTTATCGACGAGCTAGAACTCGACGCAGAGGGCGAACTGTCGGAGGCTGAAATTGAGGAAGTAATCGAGGCAGGTGATCTTGATGGAGTGTGGATTGCCAAGAACTCGAGTGAGCGTGCTTTAGAGGTCCAAAAACTCGATGAGTTGATCGCCCTTGCAGAGAAAGTTAGAGAATCTGGAACGGACTCAAAGTGGCAAGAACTCAAAGCAATACTTGAAAGCGAACATTTTGTCTCTCCCGAGACAGGCGAGCACCAAAAGCTAATTATTTTTACGGAGCACCGGGATACTTTGTCTTATCTTGAAAAACAGATATCAAAGGTTCTTGGAGAGGATCTTCGGGTCATAACCATTCATGGTGGAGACTCCAGACAAGAAAGAAAGAAAGCTCAAACCGAATTTACCAACAACCCTGATTGCCCAATTTTGGTAGCAACAGATGCCGCTGGAGAGGGAATCAATCTGCAACGAGCTCATCTCATGGTGAATTACGACCTTCCTTGGAATCCAAATCGAATCGAGCAACGCTTTGGACGAATTCACAGAATCGGACAAAGGCACGAGTGCACCCTCTGGAACTTGGTGTCATCGAACACAAGGGAGGGCAATGTTTATGCACGGCTATTGGAAAAAATTCAAATTCAGAATCAGGCTTACGACGGCAACCTATTCCATGTGCTTGGAGGAGAAGATCTGTTCGAGGGTGAATCGCTAAGCGATCTGATGATTAAGGCAATTCTGAATCCTGAAAAAGTGCCTGAGTTGGTTGAGGCTGTCGACAAGGGACTTGTTGACGCTCAAGTGGCGGCAGCGAGGGAAAACGCACTCGTTTCAGAGGTGAATTCGCGCTTGAACTCGGATGACATTGTTCGGCAAATGAATGATGCGAAGGCGAGGCGCCTAGCGCCCGGGTACGTTGCGCAATTTTTCCTCTCGGCTTTCAAATCTTTTGGCGGGGTAGTCCAGCAGAAGGAAGAATCTCGATTCAAAATAGCAAACGTGCCGATGGCCTTGCAAAATTACGCCAGCGCGAACCTTGACATTGGAGAAATCGCGACCAAATACGAACGCGTGACTTTTGACCCTGCTGCTATAGAGGTACCCGAAGCGCCCCCAGCAGAGTTAGTAGTGCCAGGCACGCCACTGATGACCGCAACTGTGCAACTGGTTCTGCAGAGGTTTGAACCCACTCTTCTCCAAGGCGCAACACTATTTGGCTCTAACGTTGAACTAGACACCAAGCCCAGATTTATGCTCTGCTTCCGGCAGGATCTAGTGAACTCCTTCGACCAGAGCTCGCCGTTGGACACAATCGTGAACTTTATTGAAGTTGATTTTGATGGGAATCTGACGTCGACCGCAATCCCCCCCCACATAGATTATGAGCCCATGCCACCCGAGGTCGCTGCAGTCCGTCGGCCAAGCATGTTGGAGGGGGTTCCAATTGAATCCCTGATCCAGTTGGCGAAGGAAAGCTTTGTCGGCGAAAACTTAACGGAGCGTTTGCCGGAGCTCGAGGCCCGGGTGTCCGCTCGAGCAGACAAGCTTGAGAGTGAAGTTTCCAAAAGACTCGATCAAGAGGCAAAGTATTGGGCCAATGAGGCCATCGCAATAACTCAAGGTGGAAAATCTATTTCGGGATTATCAGCTGCGCAGGCTAAACAAAAATCGGAAGAAATTAAGGCTAGAAAGTTGTCCAGACTATCTCAGCTTGCAATGGAGCGGGTAGTTCTTCCCAAGGATGCCGAACTCGTGTCTATCGCACTGATTATCCCTCCTGAGCCAACAGACTCCTCCGGCAAAGTGCTAACAGCAATAGATCAAGAAGCTATTAAGCGCGTTGAACGACGTGCGGTTGACTTAACCATGGACGTTGAAACCAACCTTGGCCATAACCCGCTAGAGATGGCGAGGAACAATCCAGGTTTTGACATCAAATCTCAAAGGATAGAGCTTGGCACGGTGTTCATTGAAGTGAAGGGGCGTGCGGATGGAGCTAAAGACTTCAAGGTTACTGACAACGAGCTCTCCCATGGGATCACTCAGGGGGACAGCTACTTCCTGTCTTTGGTGAGGGTGGCACCGGGAGAGAACCCCGCTGCGGACGAAGTTAGATACATCCAAAACCCCTTTGCGGGCATGATGAAGCAGGGTGGATACGTCGCCCATGTCCTAGATTTTGACTACTTTTGGGAAATGGGTTTTGTTCCCGATTCAGAGAGCTAGCGCAGAGACTTTTGTTGGACATTCCATCGAAGCTTTTCCCCTAGGATTAGGGTAGACATTTAGGGGGCGACATGGCAGTGGCAGGAGGAATTCAGTCTCTCGGCTCAGTCGTCGTCCAAGATAACTTGAAGTTCGTGGTTCCAGATTTTCAGCGAAACTACGCTTGGGAAGAAGAGCAGATCGATGCTCTCTTAGAGGACCTGTCTTATGGCGCCCAGTCTCATCAATCTCACTTCATCGGATCGCTGATTGTCCAAATTGACCCAGCACAACCAAGAGTTGCTTCAGTAATCGATGGCCAGCAGAGGCTCACCACGATTTTCATGATCGTTGCTTGCCTGCGGGATTACGTTGTTCATTTGGGAGAACAGGAACTGAAGCTGGAGGGTCAGCCTTCCAAAAATGTGCTTGAAAAGCTAAACGACTTTCTCTTTTCACATGACGAAATCACTTTTGAACTCCGGGACAGGTTTGAAGCGCACCCGATGATAGCAGAAATGTTCAGCACCCAGATCCTGGCGAGCCCTTTGCCAAACAGGCCTCCTCTGCCTGCACGGCACCACAAATTTTCTCAGGAACTCCGAGACGCCCACAAGCGCATTAAGCGTTGGCCAAGTGAGCAATTTGAAATTGTCGACAAAGAGAGGAAGTTGGCAGAGGAAGATTCCCTATCGAACCAAGAGAAGCTCGCATGGATTCTTCGAGTTCTTGAGGTTCTGAGGATGAAAATCAAACTTCTTCAAATTTCGACTCAGGATGAAGCTGAGTCTTTCGACATTTTCATGTCACTCAACAGCACTGGAAAAAATCTCGGTGCCGCCGACCTAGTTAAGTCCCATATGTTCAGCAAGCTGACTTCGGGCCTCTCAACTGCAGAGCGATCCAAGAAAAATCAGGAGCTAACAGAACGCTGGCGCGGTGTTCTCACAAATCTGGACAAGGGTGACATTGATCAGTTCCTAAGGCACTACTTGCTTTCAAGGCAAGCCGAAAGGTCTGTGAAAGAGAAGGACATATTCCCGACTTTCAGAGAGATACTAGACCCGAAGACCTCGGGCAATGAAGGTAAGAACATACTGGAGCTGACCGAGTTGAACCTTGAACGGATCATCGAAGCCAGCATTGTTTACGAAGAGCTCCTTTCTTGCAATGCGCTAAATAGTTTTCAAGGAAAGAGAGCATTACGTACTTTGTTAGAAATCGGATCTGCCTACCGGATCCTGCTCATGCGGGTGTTTGCAGCTGGTTCCGGATTCTCGGCCAAGGAGCAGGAGAGAATCACAGAAAAAGTAGAGGCCTTTAATCTTCGCTGGGTGCTTACGGGTGGAAACGGGCAGCTTCTTGAAAATTTCTACCAAAAATTGGCAAATAAGAACCCAAATACTGACGCAAACTACGCAGCGAATGAAATTTTCGAAGAGCTCAATGCTCGAATGGCCGATGACGAAGAAGTTATGGTCAAATTCAAGACTGAGGCAAAGTCAGCCAAGCAAACGAAACTTATTCTCTTCAGGATAGAGCAGGAGCTCGGCCTTGATGCAGCATATGACCCAAAAGACGTCCACTTAGAGCAGGTTGCCCCTCTAAAAGATGCCCCAGGCTGGCTTTTTTGGGTTAAAAAACTATTCCCTGGAGAGCCTGACGCGATGGACCTTGAGTACGAAACAACCGTCAGTCAATGGGGCAATCATACGTTGGTCGAGAAACCGCTTCCGACAAAGATCAAGGGGGCTGACTTTCGCGAGAAAGCAGACGGTCATGAAGAGTATGCAGGCTATACGCGATCTAAGTTTCTAATTACACAGGGCCTCAGCGCTCTACAAGACTGGGATAGGTTCTCCATTAGAGCGAGAAACCAGTGGATTGGTGATTGCGTTCTGGGGATTTGGCCGGCTACGGGCCCGTCCACGAAACCAAAGGCGTTTTCATATTCGGTAGCTGAAAAATCCAAGTTCATAGAAGATTAGAGTTCTAACCCGTTTTTCGTTGAGTTCCGTCCCAAATGTAGCTCCGATTGGTCACCATCTGAATTATGGGTCATAACCGGCGCGGGCAGATGGAACAGGATTTTGCTGACCGCGGCTCGATTTTTTTTTCGCAAGGATTGCCTAGCGGTAACTAGTATGAAGCATCGAGAATGTCGAGACGCCCCATAACACATCTATGGTGGCATGCAAATTAGATCTTGAAGGCCTGACATATGAGCTAGCAAGAGCAATAAGCATCTTGGAACTTTTCCACGGGGTTGATCGGGATTCCGAGGTCTCTGCGATTGGGGATCCGAGGCTTGAGGAGCGTCTAGCTGAAAGGGCAGACTCTAAGTTCCTCGCAGTTGCTAAATAAGTGTTTAGCTGACTTCTTTCGCCATCCCCAACAGCCCAGCCAACCTGCTAATACCCCTCACGTCTTCTAATGAGCTGAAAACTGCTTTGGGAAGGTTGGTTGAGTAGATGAGGTAGCAGACGCTCTTTGCTCTACTGATTGCAACATTCATTCTGTTTCGCTCCAATAGGAATCCAAGGCCTCTCGGGGCATCTTGGGATGAGCTTGATGCGTAGCTGTAGATCACGACGAGGCCTTCTTGACCCTGGAACTTATCTACTGTGCCAACGGCGACTTCTTCATGACCGGCTTGATCAAGGGCTTTACGAATGGCATTTACCTGAGCGTTGAATGGGGCCACAATCAGAATCTCTTCTGGCCCAACTTCGGCGATATGTTTCTCAACTAGCTCCATAACAGTGGTCACTTCTTGGTCACTAAAGGTTGAATTGCCCGCGTGGTTGATTGGAACTTTATAAAGACCCGGGGCAATGCCTTTGATAACGTGCTTGTCGGTGTCAGGGTGAGAATTTAGTTTGTTCTCATGGGAGAGCCAAGAGACCGGCTCGTTGATCTTCGGGTGCAGTCTTCTGGTTACTTCGACAAAGTAACCCATGTCTTTAGGAAGGATGTCGTGCTCTCCCATGTAGTGACCCAGGGCTGAGTTCTCCAGTCCTCCGAGGTGAGTGGCCTGAACAACCTGGGGAAGCTGTTGCGGGTCGCCAAAAAGGATCATGTTCTGGGCAATGCCAGAAACTGCCAATGCATCAACCAGCGAGAACTGGGCTGCCTCGTCGATTATCAGATAGTCAAAGTGGTTACTTCTAACATCTTTATTACTTAGAGCAAATGCGGTGCCGCCGAGGACCACAGCACCGGCTGCCTTCGCAACCTTCTTGCCGATGGCGCCGTTACTGGAGGCTGTGATCCAGGGAAGCTCTCTGGTTTCTTTTGTTTTATTGGCTTTGAATATTTGGGTTAGGCAGAAGGTCAAAACAGAGCACTAGGGCAGCCATTCAGCATAGAGTCTTGTCGCAGTGTCATCCGAGATGGCAGGCCACCGTTCCATCCATGCGGTGCGCAAAGTTGCTGGAAGTTAGGGAACAGATCGTATCTCGGGTGGAATTAGA
>Ga0307983_1000933_pt1 | contig 13656 bp, 22 predicted proteins | sample OrgLakmetagen991_FD_201845 | JGI IMG/M metagenome (GOLD analysis project Ga0307983, IMG submission 201845) | Saline water microbial communities from Organic Lake, Antarctica - #991 | ecosystem: Environmental > Aquatic > Non-marine Saline and Alkaline > Saline | place: Antarctica: Organic Lake... | reverse complement strand
CGCCCTCCCAAGAAATGAATGTCGCGGATTTATAACTATCTGCGAGAAATATATGGAGAAGATATGACCAAAGAAATAATCGATAAATCAATGCACCCAGATAACTTAGACCTAGCTTTAGAATGCCAATGGATGGTATTGGAATTAGAAAAAGCCCTAGGAATAGAGATAGGCTTTAGAGCAGAAGAAACAAAAGAAAAAGATCTATTGGTATGGGTAGACTGTCCAGAATTAGATACCTACTTTTACTTCTCCAAAGAGCAAGACCATAAAGGCGGCCTAAAGTTCGAGGATTACTTAAATTTGTTAATAGAGAATTATCTGAATCAAACAACCAAGAAAGGCAACCCCAGAAGGAAGCCCCTGCAAATGTCATTCCAGAATCAATTAAAACCATTCCTTACCCCAATACAAGAGCTGGAGATATAATGGATAACGGAGATATGATGAGCAACGAAGAGTTTTTCAATATGCAAGTTCAATTGCTTATGCACGCCACACCGGAGGATATTAAAAGGTCCCTATACGAAACGGCCAAGAAAGACAAGAAGCAGCCCACAAAGATGTTGATGGAATTGACGCACAGGATAAATCAGCACGCAACCCATCCCGATAAGCATAAGGCCCTAAGGATATTGAGAAGGATCTTAAGCGGCGTCTCAAATAAAGAAAGGAATCCGGGGTTTAATATATCCGCAAAGAATCAATTAAAGCCTTTCCTAACACCTCAGCAAGAGTTAGAGATATAATGAAGAGAAGACTAAATATACCTTACCCAGATGATCCAGGATATACCGGCCCAGGAGAAAGGGGCCTATACACCCGAGACCTAAATGCAAAGGTCCGAAAGATACTAGGAAAAGATACCCATGTTCAGGTGGAGATCAACATGATAAATGATAAGCCCCAACTCCATGTATATGATGGGGAAGATTTCATAGGAAGATATATCATGGATGACCCCGAGGCAACCTTAAGAGATATGGCCCAGCTGGATGATGAGTATTTAGAGTATCATGTGATATACGATTCTCTACATAGAGCACTATAAACCCCTGCGCAGAGCCCATAGCCCCAATCACAAAAACCCGAGCTTTATCTTGTTAGAATATAAAAGGAAGATAACCCAAACACAAAAAACCCCAGGAAAGAAATAAACCCTACAATAGATTCATTAAACTCTAGCATGATATAAGCCTATGTTAATTCTATATTCTATATTTCTAACAGGAGTGATAATAAGAGACCTATTCATAATAACAGCCAAACAGATAAGAACAGCCAAATAAGGCCTCTGCTGTTTACAATGGGCCCACAGTTTAGAATGTATTTAAAGCATTCTAAACATTTAAAAATAGGCCTCCACGGTTTACAATGTATTTAAACCATTAAAAGCAGCCCTCACAGTTTGGAATGTATTTAAAGCATTAAAAGCATTTAAAACCGCTAAAAACCGCTAAAAACCGCTAAAAACAGCCTCAACGGTGCGGGACCGCTGCAAGAACCGTGCCAACCTGCTAGCGGGGCATATAACCATTGCAACTATCGTGCCAAGGGGCTTGGCATAGTTTTTGCTAATGCAAGAAGCGTGCCAAAGGTTTCTGAAAAAAATTAATCACTGTTGTTGAAAAATTTTTGTGTTCCAGAAGTTTGGCATAGTTCTTGCTAATGCAATAATGATGCCAGAGCCTTGGCATAGCTTTTGCTAATGCAATAACCGTGCCAACCATAGTTTGGGCAGCTATCGGGGTCTTGGTTAAAAAAATAAAGATAGCTATAGGTTTGTGAGGGTAGCGCCTCACGCGTTCTTTGAAATTCTGGCCGGTTCGGTTCCTTCGCGGGATTCGCGCGGTCTTCATAATGATAGTGAGCTTCCCCAACTGCCATAGCTTTAGCTATGCAATTAAACCCTAGCTGGGAGGTGATTATGTCACGTAATCCCTATCGCCATGAGAGATCGTCTCTCATGATGAATTTTCTTCGAGAATCCGGATGGAATTCGGATCCCTACACTGCCGGCGTAGTTCCTGATTGGAACGCGCGATACCCTAAAATCCCGATCGTTGCAGACGGTCGGCCATGCAAAGTACACCGGGAGACTGGTGTAACTACACCCTCGGACGCCCGTGCCAAACGGTGTCCGGAATGCTACACAGATAGGGGTCGTGGCACGACCCTTATCGATCTGACCCGCAAGATCGGCGATCGTGCCGACTTTCTCCAGGTCAAGGCTGCGACGATCGGCCCTGACGGTAAGTTACCGTCGCGGATCGAACTCGGCTCCGGTCTGGATTCGACGATCTCAGGCATTGTCGACGCTGCAATGCGTGGGTCTGCGATTCCAATCGTTCTATTCGCGTCAGAGAATGACGGGGACGGTAGTCCATCGGATCAAGGATTCGCGGTGTTCTTCGATGCTGCTCCCTTCATCCGTGAGTATGGGTGTGTGCCTACCACGCTGGAGCCATTCAAAAACGGACAGGCTCCGCCTGTCTACTGTAAACTTACCAGCCGGAAGATCTCCGGAGTTCCCGGAGGGACGAAAGCTGCACGGGAAGCCGTGCAGGCATACGAGCAGTACGGGCTTCCCTTGCCACGGGGCAAATGGGAGCGTCGAGCGGAGGGGTTCGAGAAAGGTTTCGATGCCAAGGGTCGATACTGGTCTTCACCATACGGTGTGCATTACACCGAGGTTCGCATCTCCCTGTCTGCGTGCGGGATCAAGCGTGCTAACTGGGTGCCCATGAATCTGGGGGATCTCCCCCAGTTCATCGAGAAAAATGATTGGAGGTCGCTCTCGTGGGGCGACGACCTGATTGGCTAACGTCAATCACCGGGGGACTTTTCCCCCGGTCTTTATTGCACTTTTGAATGCATGCACTTCCGTATGCACATTAGGAGGAACGATGATTTACGAAAATGTTCTGAACTTGCTTGGGGAGTGGATAACCTTGTCCGTCGATTGGCGGGAAACCATTGGGTTTCCGCACGCCCACGTTGATCCGCAAAACGCTGCTGATAAGTTTGGAAACTGGGGGGCTTATGCTTCTGCGATCTACGTTTACGTAGACAAGGGTGTGAGTGCCCAGATTGGGAAAATTGAGGTTCGGGACGGTTACGCGTTCTTGGTCAGCACCGATCCGATGACTGCGGGTATCAACAATACCATAATCGGTTACGCGTGGCGGAGGCAAGCATGAGTGCACGCAGAAACATCAAAAAGGGTGAGATGGTGTACTTCCACTATAAAAACACCGAGGTGGAGGTGATGGCGACTTCGGACGCGTCAGGCCAGTTGCCTGACGAGGAGTCAGGCATCCCTGGATGGGGGGTGGTGTGGAGTTTCGAAGCTGTCGACGACCGTGGCGACGCACACACAATTGTGTGGCAGTCCGGAATCGGGTGGAGTTTCTAGCTTGTGTCGAATTTTACTCCCCAGAATAATCTGGGGGGGTAACTGCATTTCAAACAAGGTGAGAAAATGAAAAAGATTCTGAAAGGTGAGTTGGTGTTGTTGCGTGACGGTTCGTACGTGCGAGCCACGGAGGATACGCGCAGGCACAAGCGGCCACTCGCGAAGGATCGCCACATGGGACCGGTCGAGGGGTTCAGGAATGGCGATGATCTGATCGTCAAAACTGCGGATGGTACCGGCTATGAGGTATATAGCCGGCATATCTAAGGGTTTGGAAGCTCACTAATCGGAAGCCTCGGGTAACACCGGGGTTTCTTTGTTTGTGCGTGTGCTTATGTGGTGCCGCTTGTTGATATGGGTCGAGTTAGGAGTTCTGTCAGGATTTTTAAAACCTATAATGTTCCCTTGGGGCGTTCGGTTCATATTGTAGCTTCTAACTGGATCGGAAAAATTCATAATTTTTGGGTGTGTGTGGTTTTCGGGGAGTAAATTTTAACCCTTGCAATAACCGTGCCAATTATAGTTTGTGCAGCTGTTAAGGTCTTGGTTAAAAAAATAAATGTACGCATATCTTTGTAGAACCTCAAACAAGGATAAGATGATGGAATACAAAGTGGAGAATGCAGCCGGAAAATTTTGGTATAAGTCGGGCACTGATGAACGGCACCGCACAGACGGCCCGGCCGTGGAGCACAATGATGGATCATTCTGGTGGTACCTTAATGGTGAGCTGCACCGTGAAGGTGGCCCAGCCATCAAAAAATCGGATGGATCTGAAGAATGGTATCTGAATGGCAAGAGGCACCGCACAGATGGGCCGGCCATCGTGCGGTCTTCGGGCGCTAGAGTGTGGTACCTGAATGGCAAGCTGCACCGCACAGATGGCCCGGCCATCGTGTACGCAGACGGCTTAAAGTCTTGGTGGGAGAATGGCGAGAAGGTCCTCGCCGACCGCCGTGGAGATGGCTTACATCAGACATGGTGGTCGTGGTGATTGCGGAGCTCCGCGAGACAAGACTTTGTGTCGCCCCAATGGGGGAGTAAATTTTAACTCTTGCAATAACCGTGCCAACTATAGTTTGTGCAGCTGTTAAGGTCTTGGTTAAAAAAATAAATACGCGTATGAGTAAGTAGAACCAATAGACTAGGATACAGCATGGATTTCAGCAAGCGTTTGGAACTAATCAACGATGCCGCCCGGATGTTCACGCAGGTGGGCAAAATTTTCGAGCGTCAGGATCCCGGCATGGAGAGATCCTATAGCCTCGCCCTGTCTATCTGGAATGGTTCGGGGATTCTGAATCTGGAAAGTGGCGCAATTTGCGGCAACTCTAGCATCACCGGGATCTATGGTTTTTCGATTCCTTTGAGTGATTCGGAGTTTGGTCAGGTTGAGGGAATTCTGTATGCCTTCGATAAGGAGTGTGGTCCCTCCGGAATCTGAACCCAAAGCCCTACCATCCATCCCTTCCTTTCCATCCCAGGATAAACATGCAAACTTACTTGAACCGCAAAACAGCTGCCGGACGTGAAACAGTAGATGAGGTGCGCCGCGAAGACTTCGGCGATGCGAAGGCTTATCGGAAGGAGGTAGGCCGCCTCTGCAGGGAGTACGCGGCATCTGGGTACCCGGTGTACCCGTCCTCTAGAGCTTGCGCAAACTGGGGGCGTGCGTGAGCGCCCCTTCGGGGAGTAAATTTTCACTCTTGCAAGAATCGTGCCAAAATAGTTTAGGCAGTTATTAGAGTCTTCTAAACCAATAATGTTATTGCAATAATCGTGCCAGCTTTATCTGTTAGAAAGTTTGGGGCGGAAATTTTTGCAGAGTGGACCACTGGTCTGACCAGTTGACCAGTTGACCATCGGACCAACAGATCAGCGGGTGAGCGGATCTTATTGGGGGAGAAATTTTCACAATTAGGCTTGGCATGATTCTTGCATATCTATGGGCTGTCATAATTTACTCCCCGCAGGGGAGATTTGGGGGAGAAATTTTGTCGGGCTGCGGGGCTTCAGCTTGGGAGGGAAATTATTTCAAGGGTGTGGTTTAAAAAAATAAACCTAGCTATCTATAGGTGTAAGGAGGGAACGCTAGAAAGGCTGGACGGAAGGAAGCGAACGCCGCTCCGATGTCTTGGTTAAAAAAATAAAATTAGCAATCCCTACTTGCAGAGAGCAAGAGTTTAAACCGGGCCGAAACGCCTAACAAGTGAGAGTCATAATGTCCAACGCATTCAATCCCTTCGGAACCGCAGCAGCCCCCGCCGTCCGTTCGGTCGTCGACGCCCTGATCGACCAAATGAAAGAACGGGACCAAAAGAGCCTCATCTTGCGCGGTCTCCATACCCGCGACGGTGTTGACGCTGAAACCTTGAACTTGCTTCGGGCATCCGACCCGGAGTGCATCGCGATCTCGTTCAGTGTCGGAACCGGCGGCCGTGGAAACAGCCGCCTCGACATGAGCGGCGCAGACGTCCCAGCCGTTCGCGAAGCCCTGGAAGCCTTCGATGTCCGGGCCGATGAGCCCGACTACACCGGGCTCAGCGTTGCGGAATCTATCGAGAGAACAATCTGCCGCGAAAGTGTCAAGGATTCCGAAGACGTGGTCAGCTTCAAGCTCAGCCTCGCCGCACACTCGCGTGCGATTCGGGTGCCCCTCTCCGAATGGTCCAACTTCCTTGGATTCATGGAAAATGTAGGAGAGTGGACGGAAGCGGCCGTCAGCCACTACCTATCGGGGTTGGAGAGTGTGGAAGCGAGCCCGCGCACGACCGTCGGCATCGACGGAACCGAAACCACGGTGGACCCTTCCGACGGCTAAGCAAGAGGGGAGGGTAAAACCTCCCCAACTTCCCGCCAAAATTTACTCCCCATGATTCACGATCATACAGGGTAACTCTATTCCGCCCAGAGACTTACACCGATACGCATAGACGTATACAGGTAAGGTCTAGCAAGTAACAAAGCGGTTAGAATTTACAAAGTCACTGATAACGGATCATGGGGAGTTTTTTGCGGGTGAGTGGGGACACACTTCTAGTCCAGCCCTTTGGTTGGTGCTCGGCAACGATAGAAGGAAGTTAAGTCCATTCATCCGCTTTTTTTTGCATATATGATTTATTCGCATCGTTTTGTAAGAAATAATTACAGGAGGCGAGCATGCACTCGGACGTCAAACCGTCCAAATAAATCAAAAGTCTAAACGGTCTCTCACCCGAAGTGAGAATTTACTCCCCAGTGAAGGTTCATATACGAGATTAATAGACACTAGTGTGTATGCTTGAACTGCTGTTTAAAGTAAGCTAAGAGTTTCGCGGCCGATACTATCGACGTATCATTACCTCTAGCCGGTTGTGCGCGAAAACATTGGGTATAGCTCCGGGCGAATCGGGTACGTTGGTGCGTATCCAACCTAAACAATTAGTTCAAGCATACACACACACTTTCGGGACATTAGCTCAGTTGGATAGAGCATCGGCCTTCTAAGCCGAGGGTCAAAGGTTCGAGTCCTTTATGTCTCATCACATTCGCAATAATTTACTCCCCCAGCATGGATGCACGCATGAATGAGTTCGATCTACTTAGCATTGTTGCAATGAGTGACCCTGAAAATCCGGGACCGGAGGATATCAAGGCTTACGAAAACTTGCTAGCCCTTGGATACTCGGAAAATTTCATCGCACAGGAATCTTCTAGGCAGCGGGAAGAGATGTCGGTGTAAGCTGCAATAATTTACTCCCCAGCATGGATGCACACGCATGAAAAATACGATCTCAATCAGCGAGGCGCAAGCCTTGTTGAAAGCCGGCGATAGTTACGACCAACTGAAAGTCAAGTGTAAAGAGCTTGGCATTGATGAAACATGGGCTGACTTGTTCAACCTGCTCGATCGCAACTATATGGAGGTGGATCTTTGGGCAAACGGTGTGCCGGCCGACTTCATCAACTACGATCCCAAAGGCTGGGATCCAACTGAAGATGGAGATCCGACCACAGCTTTCAGCAAGAATGAAGGCGACCACACGCGCATGGCCGTCGGGCAAGTATTCGGCAAAAATGAGAGTAGCAACCGAGAGGTTTGAAGCTCTGCCGATAATCTTTAACATATGGAGTCAATTTTGATTGACCTTACTACTGTGAGTGCCGCCACCCTTCTTGACTTGGAGCTGATGACCGATACTGATTCTGGGACTGCACCGAAAGATAAGAAGGAGAACGCAGAAAAGAATTACAAGTCTGTCTGTGATGAGTTGGTCCGTAGAGGTATGGGTGTGCGCGAAATCAATAAGAATAAGGTTTCCGACTTTAACCCCTGGATCTTCCGAATAAAGAACGACGAAGATCCTACGATGAACTTCGAACTCAATGATTGGATCTGACGCCAAGTAGCCACCGATAAGGCTGAAAAAATTTACTCCCCAGGTGCAGCAACCGCCTTCTAAAGAGTTGTTCTTGATCTATGCACACGCACCTAAGTTTACGTGTTCGTGATTCGCACGACACTGGAGGCCCAAATTGCCGGACTTATTTGTCGCACTAACATAATGTAAGTATAGGCGGCATTACAGAAGACGATACCAGTTAACATTTGCAGCAGGTGTACATGCATATGCGATTAATCTGCCCACCTATCAGGGTTCTATGATAGGAGTGCGAGCCCCAGCCACCGCACTTTAGCAGCCTCACACTGTCTGCCGCTTTGTTAAGATTAAAGGTGGAAGTGAGATTGCATACACAAAAATAATATAAACTAATTGGCAATGGATAACCTTAACATAAATCGGGTGAGGCCCTATGTTCAAAGGCTATACTTGCTCCTCAACATGAGCTAAAACTGTTGGGCGTCCGCGTGTGCCCATCATGCGGCCGGAAAGTTCCTGGTGAATTTAGTTGGTTTAACCCAGGACCGGAATTAATTTATCAGCCTGTAAGAGGGAGGTTGAAAAAAACCAGCACCCTCTAGTCCGGAATAAACTATCAGTACTAGACGAGCATGCGCACGAATTGAATAGGTACGGGGAAACCTTCGGGTGAAAACTGTTCGAGAGCTTATGGTGTGCACGGCGTTGACTCTATGTATAAATAGTGGACCGGGCGATCGGCTACACATTAACAACCACGAGGATTCTTTTCTTTACCATATAAGGAAGCACCGTCACTCGGCAGCAGGGAGCCAAGTCCGAAGGAAGTAAATCGGATGACGCCATGATCTGTAAGAGTAATCGACACACGCAAACACCTAAGAGAACTACCCGATAACTAAGACGTTAGGGTGATGGGCATAGAGCTAGGTGGCTATAGAGACCGTGTATGCATGCACACTCTAAAGCAAAATGTGTCTGACAGTAAGGTGCGACCATGACAGGATAGAGATTCCGAGGGTTGAGGTTAATCATAGTTCGATAAGTTGGGGAATGGATGCGCGCATCTGTTCCCTTTCTTTACGTCTAGACTTTCCGTCGTTGTCAGAATTTCCCTTCCAAAGCTGCGCAATAATTTACTCCCCGATCTCGCGTTGGCACGGCTTTTGCAAGGGCGCGTGTTGGGAGGGAAATTTTTGCATACGTGTGGGTTAAAAAAATAAACAGAGCTATAGTGGGGTGTGAGAAGGGAATAAATATGAATGGTTCAGAACCCCGCTGGTATTATCTGGTGGATAAAAGTGAGAGTCATCTGAATAGTGAGCCGGCAATTGATCATCGCGAGAATGATTCACCCGAAGTTGTCGCGGTAGCTAATAGCTGGTATCAGCACGGGAAGATTCATCGTAATGATGAGCCTGCCATTATGCACTGTTCCCAAGACAAAGGATAAAGTAATGGAATACAAGGTTGTCGTCAGTTCTAGTAACACTCAATGGTTCAAACTGGGGACTAATCAGAGACACCGTGAAGATGGTCCGGCTATTGAGTTCGCTGATGGATCTAAGGAGTGGTATCTTAATGGGAAGAGACACCGTGAGGATGGCCCGGCTATTGAGAATGCTGATGGATATAAGCATTGGTATCTTAATGGGAAAAATCTTACCGAGGCAGAGTTCAATAAGCGTATGAATGTGGATACATTCGACGGTAAGACTTTAGAGATCGACGGTAAATCGTACACGCTTACTCTGGTGAAATGATGGAATATAAAGTAGTTGTGAATGAAGATGTCATCCTCTGGTATAAGCCTGGCACTGATGAACGGCATCGGGAAGATGGTCCTGCAATTGAGTGGAATGATGGAGATAAGTCCTGGTACCTTAATGGTAAATATCACCGTGAAGATGGACCAGCTATTGAGAATGCTAATGGGTATAAAGCCTGGTGGCTGAATGGTAAGAGACATCGTGAAGATGGGCCAGCAGTTGAGTATGCTAGCGGATCTAAGCATTGGTATCTTGATGGTAAGAGACATCGTGAAGATGGGCCAGCTTTTGAGTATGCTGATGGATCTAAGTTTTGGTACCTTGATGGGGAAAAACTTTCTGAAGCAGAGTTCAACCAAAAAATGAATAGCTGCCAAGGCAAGATTGTAGAAATTGATGGACGCACATACACACTTACTCTGGTGAAATGATGGAATATAAAGTAGTTGTAAGTGAAGATGCTACCCTCTGGTATAAGCCTGGCACTGATGAACGGCATCGGGAAGATGGCCCGGCTATTGAGTTCGCTGATGGAACGAAGGAGTGGTACCTTCATGGTAATCTGCACCGTGAAGATGGTCCGGCAGTTGAGTATGCTGATGGGTATAAAGCCTGGTTGCTTAATGATAAGCTTCACCGGGAAGATGGCCCAGCTGTTGAGAATGCTAGCGGAACTAAGTGCTGGTATCTTCATGGGGAAAAACTTTCTGAAGCAGAGTTCGATCAGCGTATGAATACGTGCGATGGCAAGACAGTAGAAGTCGATGGCAAAACGTATAGGCTTACATTGGTGAAGTAATGAAGTATCCTTTTTTGTTTCAGATATCAGCTGATGGCACTTCTAACAATCATTATCCGAAGCCTTCTTGGGTTGTTAAGGTTGCAAAGTATTTTGACTATACAGAATATGATTCGCGATGGATGGACTGTAAGGTTCTTGGGAATAGCTGCTTGGTTCCTGACGTGGATCTTACAGAGCTTCTTATTGAATTTAAAACAGAAAAAGAAGCACTTCAATTTATTTCTAATTGGTGGAAAGATAATCCTATTGAGGATTAAGATTTCCGGTGACACCTTGATGGAGTAAACTTTCCCGAGGAAAAGCTCAACCAAAGGCGGCTGATTCTGAGTAGAGTTAACCGGAGGTAACATGAAAGACTACGGCCCAAGAGCAGAGATGATGGAATATGATATTAAGGCTAATCATTTAGGAACCCTTTGGTATAAGCTAGGAACTAATCAGCTGCATCGTGAAGATGGCCCGGCTATTGAGTATGCTAATGGGTATAAAGCCTGGTGCCTTAATGGTGAGCTACACCGTAAGGATGGCCCAGCCGTTGAGCATGCTGATGGAACTAAGGAGTGGTATGTTAATAATAAGCTACACCGTGAGGATGGCCCAGCAATTGAAGAAGCTGATGGGTATAAAGCCTGGTACATTAATGGGAAGAGACATCGTGAAGACGGCCCGGCTATTGAGTTCTCGGATGGAACGAAGGAGTGGTGCCTTCATGGGAAGAGACACCGTGAAGATGGCCCGGCTATTGAGTTCGCTGATGGGTATAAAGCCTGGTATCTGAATGGTAAGATCTCATTACCTTCCGGATAAATTTTTAATAATCCTTCTGGGGGATAAATCTTTATAAGCCAGGTTCTAACTGGGTCGCAAATTTTGACAGCAGTTATAATTTGACACCCAATTCAAATCCGGGGGAGAAATTATAACATAAATCCGGAGGGGAAATTATCACCCCTGCAATTATCATGCCAACCTCGTCAAAATTTCCCACCCAATAACCACAAACCCAATCAAACCCGGGAGGTAAATTATAACATTACCACTCATTAACCCTTCTCTCCACGATCAATACGCCGCAGCTATATCCTACTGTTAGAAATCTTGGGGAGTAAATCCTCACAAAACAATCGACCAACTAATAAAAGAACCGAAGGGGAAATTATCACCCAACCCTAAAGGAAACTATAAACCCGGGGGAGAAATTATCACAAACCCAAAGTAACCTAAACTATAGAACACTAAGTGAACCAATAGAACCCTAGAGAACATAAAGAACCTTCGGAACCATCTGCCCCGCAGGAGACGAAGCCTTTTTCTCAGAATACAACCCCTTTTTCAAATGAGAAGGTCTTTTTTTGAAAACACGTTTTATATAGGGAAGGTCATTAAAAACTGAGAAGATTCCTCTGTGGGGGTCTAAGTACCGACGTAGGGTACCATACACAATTATTCATATTTTTTATATAAACCATATAAACCAAAAGCTTCGGATGCTTCGGATCCCAAAAGCTTCGGATGCTTCGGATCCCAAAAGCTTCGGATGCTTCGGATGCTTCGGATGCTTCGGATCCCAAAAGCTTCGGATGCTTCGGATCCCAAAAGCCTAGGACGAATTGAACCCAGAACCACCTTGGGTGAATTGAACCAAAGAACCATGAGGGATGCTTTGGAACCATAGAACCAAATGGGAACCGTATAACTTTGGAACCAAATGGAACCCTCGGAACCGAAAAAGTTAACTGGTCTTATGGGGAATTCTCCAAATCGAAAAAAATATTTTTAAAAATTTTTCAAAGTAGGCATATAAACTTCGGACTCTTTGCGAACTGTGTACCCGTGCTTGTGTGTGAACTCTTGCGTTGGCATGACTATTGCATGTAGGTTTATCGCTGGGGAGTAAATTTTGATTAAAGTATGGATTAAAAAAATAAATAGAGCTATTAACCTTTGTAGCATGTAAACCACAACTCATTAAGGAGTTTGACAGTGACTTTCCGAAAGATTAAGAAGCAGAATGGCGAGCGTTTTGCAAAGGCTATTCGCGGATATCATAACGGTATCTTTGAGATTCCAAACATTGTTCCTATGGTTAAATATGCCGGTAAAGATGCTGTCGACGCAGAGGCCATCATGAATCATCTTGTCAGCCTTCTTTCTCGGGAAGTTGTGGAATCTGCAGATAAGGACTGGGAAACGCTTTTGGATGAGGCGGGGTATGATTCCTATTATGCCGATACTCTGGATAAGCAAAATGCTATCAGTAAGTATTTTAAATCTGGGGAGGCCCTTTGTACTTTCGGTGATCACAACAGGTTCAAGAATTATTACATCATCAATGCGATTAAAAAGGATGTTGATACAATTCTAAGAGAGGACTTCAAAGGAAAGGAGAAGAGAGAGGACGAGTATGGAACCTCGGTCCTATCTATTCAGGTGGCCAAGAAAGGAGGTTTCATTAGCATTAAGAATAGGTACAACCATACTGTTCCCAGCTGTGACAACACTTTTGGTAGCAATCCTGACAATATCATTCCGGGCCTATCTTCCGCTATTCAGAAGGGGTTCAAGGTTTCGTTTTCTAATAACAGTCTTCTTCCGGATAGTCACATCATCTGTGGCGACAAAATTGTGAAGACCAATTTCGAGCTGGATGGCATTTATTATGGGGACACCTGTTATGTTCAGAATGGAGAAATTGTGGAGGTTCTGCCGGTAAACGGGGAGTATCTTTTTGATACCTTCATCTTTGATGCGAAGACTAAGACCTTCCGAAGCACCAACAGTCTTTCCGATTCCTTTCCGGATGATTTAAATAAGGCTTATGGTGGCTGCAAGACTTTGTATGTCAAAAACTATTGTCTTTATGATGGTGATGTGATTCTTATTGATACCAGAGTTGATTCTTAATCTCGATTGTCTTTAGTCGATAGATTCTGTCTGATAAGAATGTTGATGGTGGGCCAAAATGAAAATGATTAAGCTGAATCTTCCCAAGGTCACTTCAGTTGGGGGTGAATTCCTTTTCTATAACAAAAGCCTTACTTCAGCTTCATTTCCCAATCTCACCTCAGTTGGGGATAACTTCCTTTATTATAACGAAAGCCTTACTTCAGCTTCATTTCCTAGTCTTACCTCAGTTGGGAACGGCTCCCTTTGCCGGAACGAAAGCCTTACCTCAGTTTCACTTCCGAGTCTTACCTCAGTTGGGAATAGCTTCCTTTGCCGGAACGAAAGCCTTACTTCAGCTTCATTTCCCAATCTCACCTCAGTTGGGGATAACTTCCTTTATTATAACGAAAGCCTTACTTCAGC